>Ga0308157_10002224_pt1 | contig 33175 bp, 27 predicted proteins | sample PhyBR1_FD_201035 | JGI IMG/M metagenome (GOLD analysis project Ga0308157, IMG submission 201035) | Phyllosphere microbial communities from UC Gill Tract Community Farm, Albany, California, United States - DLSLB.R1 | ecosystem: Host-associated > Plants > Phyllosphere > Unclassified | place: USA...
GCTGAACTCGACGCGGCCGCCGTACATGGTGAACAACCAGGTGAAGATTTTCACGCCGGTCGGAATTGCGATGATCATCGTCATGATGCCGAAGAAGGCATTGACGCTGGCACCGGAGCCCATGGTGAAGAAGTGGTGCAGCCACACCACGAACGACAGGATGCCGATCGCCAGCGTTGCACCCACCATCGACTTGTAGCCGAACAGCTTCTTGCGCGAGAACGTGGCGGTGATCTCGGAGAAGATGCCGAACGCCGGCAGCACCAGAATGTACACCTCCGGGTGGCCCCAGGCCCACACCAGGTTGACGTACATCATCGGGTTGCCACCCAGGTCATTGGTGTAGAAGTTGAAATCCAGGTAGCGGTCCAGGGTGAGCGCGCCGAGGGCGACGGTCAGGATCGGGAACGCGGCGATGATGATCACGCTGGTGACCAGCACGGTCCAGGTGAACACCGGCATCTTCATCAAGGTCATGCCCGGCGCACGCATGCGCAGGATGGTGATGAACAGGTTGACGCCGGTCAGCAATGTGCCGACACCGGAGGCCTGCAACGCCCAGATGTAGTAATCAACACCTACCCCTGGACTGAACTCGATGCCCGACAACGGCGGATACGCCACCCAGCCGGTCATCGCGAACTCGCCAAGGCCCAGCGAGATCATCATCAGCGCAGCGCCGACCACGAAGATCCAGAAGCTGAAAGCATTGAGGAAGGGGAAGGCCATGTCGCGCGCGCCGATCTGCAGCGGCACCACGATGTTCATCAGGCCCACCACGAACGGTGTGGCCACGAAGAAGATCATGATCACGCCATGCGCGGTGAAGATCTGGTCGTAGTGCTCCGGTGGCAGGAAGCCATCGCTGCCGGGGCCGGCCGCGGCCAGCTGCGCGCGCATCATCAGTGCATCGGCAAAGCCGCGCACCAACATCACCAGCGCCACCACGATGTACATGATGCCGATCTTCTTGTGGTCCACGGTGGTGAACCAGTCGCGCCACAGCACGCCCCACAACTTGAAATAGGTGACGGCGGCGAGCAATGCGATGCCGCCAAGCACCATGCCCGCCAATGTCACCACGACGATCGGGTCGTGCAACGGCACGGCGTCCCACGTCAACTTACCGAACATGCTCATTACTCCTGGGAGGCCTTGGGTTCTGCGTTGTGGCCGGACGTGGCCGCGGTGTTCTCACCCACGCCGATGAACTGGTCGATGACCTTCTTGAACAGCAGCGGCTCGACGCTGGCGAAGTGGCGCACCGGTTCCTTGCGGGTGGGCGCGGCCAGGCGCTTGAATTCGGCGAAGCTCAGCTGATCCGGCGACTGCCGCACCTGCGCAACCCAATCATCGAACTGCGGCTGGCTCATCGCGGTGGCGACGAACTTCATATTGGAGAAGCCATGGCCGCTGTAATTGCCCGACATGCCATCGAACTTGCCTTGCTCGTTGGCCACCAGGTGCAGCTGCGTGCGCATGCCGGCCATCGCATAGATCTGCCCGCCCAGCTGCGGGATGAAGAAGGTATTCATCGTCGAGTTGGAGGTGATGTCGAAGGCCAGCTGCTGCCCGGCTGGGAAGTTGAGCTGGTTGACCGTGGCGATGCCCAGGTCCGGGTAGACGAACACCCACTTCCAGTCGGTGGCGATCACTTCCACATGCAGCGGCTCGCCGGGGATATCCAGCGGCTTGTAAGGATCAAGCTCGTGGGTGGATTTCCACACGATCACGGCCAGCACGGCGACGATGATCAGGGGCACGCCCCAGACCACGATTTCCACTTTGGTGGAGTGCGCCCAATCGGGCATGTACTTGGCCTTGGTATTGCCGGAGCGGTAGCGCCAGGCAAACACGAAGGTCAGCACGATGGCCGGTATCACCACGATCAGCATCAAGGCGATGCAGATGATGATCAGGTCGCGCTGGGCAATGCCCACGTCGCCCTTGGAGTCCAGTAGTACCCAGTTGCAGCCAGACAGGCCCACGCATGCCAAAGCGGCCAGCGCTGGGCGGATGCGTTTCCAGCAGATATTCATTGAAGGTCGACCCTGTTGAAGGAGCTCTTGAGCGGGGACCGCCGATGCCCGGCGCATGGGCCGGGAGCGGCTACACTGTCCGTACGGCGGTGCCTACAAAAGGATTGCCGACCCAGTCAAGTCCATACAAGATACAACATTGTATGGGTTGGTGCACGTACAAAGCAGGGAAGGTTCACCCAATGCAGCAGCCAGCCGCAGGCCGACGCCTGAAAAAGCCCAACAGGACCTGGGTCCGCCCCTTCGCCGAGGGCAGCGGTCCGCTCTACCTGCAGATCGCCCAGCAGGTACGCGATGCCGTGGACGATGGCGTGCTGCAACCCGGCGACCGCCTGCCGCCGCAGCGCGATCTGGCCCAGCTGATGGGCGTGGACCTGACCACGGTCACCCGTGCCTACGCCGAGCTGCGCCAGTCCGACCTGCTCGACGCGCAGGGCGCTGGCGGCACCTTCATCGCCATGTCGGCCGGCAACAGCGCCACCTCGGTGGACCTGAGCATGAACATCCCGCCGTTGCTGGGCAGCAGCCCGTTCGCGCAGAGCATGGAGCGCGGCTTCCAGCAGCTCAGCCAGCAGCTGGGGCAGGGCGAATTGATGAGTTACCACGTCGGCGCCGGCTCCCGCGATGACCGCGCCGCCGCCGTGCAGTGGCTGGCGCCAATCCTGGGCAGCGTCTCCGCCGAGCGGGTGGTGATCTGCCCCGGCGCGCAGGCCGCGCTATGCGCCATCGTGCTGGCCAAGACCCAGCCGGGTGACCTGATCGCCGCCGAACAGCTCACCTATCCGGGCCTGCTGGCCGCCGCGCGTGTGCTGCAGCGGGGCATCGTCTCCATCGCCATGGACGCCGAAGGCATGCTGCCGGACGCCTTGGAAGCAGCCTGCCAGCAGCGCAAGCCGGCCCTGATCTACCTGATTCCGACCATCCAGAACCCGACCACCGCGACCATGTCGCAGGCCCGCCGTGCCGCCATCCTGGCGATTGCGCACCGCCATGGCGTGGCGGTGGTGGAGGACGATCCGTACTGGCTGCTAGCTGCCGACGCGGCGCCGCCGCTGGCGGTGGATAGCCACCCGGATGCCCCGGTCTATTACGTGTCCACCCTGTCCAAGTGTCTGGCCCCGGGCCTGCGCACCGCCTATCTGGTGGTGCCGCCGGGCGAGCCGATGGAGCCGCTGCTGGACGCCCTGCGCTCGATCGCGCTGATGCCGACCCAGTCGATGGTGGCGGTGGCCTCGCACTGGATCCGCAGCGGTCAGGCCGATGAGATGGTGCGCCGCTTCCAGCAGGAGCTGCGCCAGCGCCAGCAGATCGCCGCGCGCATCCTGCCCAAGCCCTATCAGGCGCACCCGTCCGGCCTGCATGTGTGGCTGCCGCTGCCGCCACGGCTGGACCAGTACCGGCTGATCCAGGCCGCGCAGGCGCAAGGCCTGGGCATCGCCAGCTCGGAGGCCTTCAGCATCGAGGAACAGGCTGGCAATGCCATCCGCCTGTCCTTGGGCGGGGCAGTCGACCAGCACAGCCTGGCGGCGGCGTTGACCAAGCTGACCGAGGTCATCTCGGCTGCGCCTGAGACGCGGACGCAGGCGATCGTTTAACCGCGCTCCGGTCATATCCATACAAAAGTGATACATTGCATATCTTGTATGGATATGCGGGTAGCTGCTGTGCGTCGGGACAAGCTGAAGTTTCATCTGGTGATGCTGGGCTGCGCCGGTTTCGTGGTGCTGGCGCTGGCGTCGCTGGTCTATGTCTGCTCGCGGCCGCAGACCGCCGACGTGCAGGCCAATGAGCGCGCGGCCATCGAGCAGTGCCTGCAGCGCAGCCGCGCGCCGGAGCGCACCGAAATCTACCGCCGCGCCCAGGCCGATTCCTGCGCCGAGATGCTGGAACAGTACGAGCACAAGTTCGGCGCGGACGCCGCCTCGTGAGCCCGCCCAACGGCGCATCGCCGCGCCGACGTGGGATGCGGCTGTGGATCGCAGCGGGCTGTGTGCTGATGGCCGGTATTGCGATCGCGCTGTGGCAGTACTTTGGCCTCAGTGAGCAGGCCACGTTCGCCGAGCAGGCCATCGTCTTCGACGACACCCAACTCAAGCTGCCGCCGGAACTGGCTGGCGCGAATGGGCGCATCCGCGTCGTGCATTTCTGGGACCCGGCCTGCAAGGTCTGCAACCGCGAAACCGGCGCGCATCTGAGTTATCTGATCAGCATGTACCGCCGCGCCAACATCGATTTCTACGCGGTGCGCCGCCCGGGCACGACAGGTGAGCTGCCCGAGTATCTGCGTGGTCGTTTGCAGGAGCTGCCGACGATTGAAGGCGCCGAACATATCCCGGCCAGCCCTGCGGTTGCGATCTGGGACAGGGCAGGGCATCTGGCTTACGCCGGTCCGTACAGCATTGGCATGGTCTGCAACTCGGCCAATAGTTTTGTCGAGCCGATTCTCGACAAGCTGGTCGATGGCCAGACGGTGCGCCCGCGTGGACTGCTGGCGGTGGGCTGTTACTGCCCGTGGCAAAGCAAGTCTTGATCCGCTGCTGATGAACCTGCATGCGCGCCAGCGTGCGTGGACGTTCTGTCCGCGCACAAAAAACAGCGGGCACCCGCTCCAACCGACCGATGGTTGTGGGCAGGCACCCGCCGCTGATGCAAACAATACGTGGCTACATCGTCCATACATGGTGCGACAGGATGTCGCAGTTTTTGCCGGTAAACATGGGGTTTGGCGATGAACTGGATGGACAGCGCGCTGCGCAGCAACGGCCCGATCTACCTGCGCATCGTCAACAGCATCGAGCGCAGCATGAACACCGGCGAGCTGGTGCCCGGTCATCGTCTGCCATCGCAGCGGGCATTGGCCAAGCAGCTCGGCATCGACCTGACCACGGTGACGCGCGCGTTTGATGAAGCACGCCGACGCGGCCTGATCGAAGCGCGAGGACCGCAAGGCAGTTTCATCGCACCGCCGAAAGCAGCCTTCGGCCAACCGGTGGACCTGAGCATGAACGTGCCGCCGGTACCGGATGCCTTGGCCTTGAACGACGCCTTGCGTCGCGGTGCAGCCGCCGTGCTTGCGCGCAGCAATGCGCCCAACCTGATGACGTATCACCTGGCTGGCGGTAGCCCGACCGACAGGCATGCAGCGATCAGCTGGCTGCAGCCGATGCTGGGCGATATTGCCGATACGGCATTGGTGGTTGCCGAAGGCGCGCAGTCGGCATTGGCATCGATCCTGATCAGCCAGACCCAGGAAGGCGAGGTGATTCTCTGCGATCACCTGGTGTACCCGGGCCTTCTGCAGGTAGCCAAGTCGTTGGGGCGACGCTTGCTGCCGGTCGATGGCGATGCGGGGGGAATGTGTCCGGATGCGCTTGAGTGTGCTTCAAGGCAGAGCGGTGCACGCGTGGTTTACCTCAATCCGACCTGCAATAACCCGACTGCACTGACGATTCCACCGCAACGTCGAATCGAGTTGGCGCGTGCGCTGCAGCGGCTGGATCTACTAGCCATCGAGGACGATCCGTATTGGCATCACGCTGTGGAAAAGCCAATGCCGATTGCGGCGCTGGCACCGGCGCAGGTGTACTACGTATCAACCTTGTCGAAGGCGATCAGCCCAGGTTTGCGCACGGCATTCGTGCGCTGTCCTTCGGAGCAGCATGCCGAAGCGCTGGCGACTGCGTTGCGTTCGATCTGCCTGATGGGCCACCCGCTGGTGATGGCGCTGGTCAGCCAACTGCTGCTGGATGGTTCGGCGACTGCATTGTTGAATCAGGTGTTGGATGAAGCGCGCGAGCGCACTGCGTTGGCGGCGCATCTGCTGGTGCCTTCGTTGAAAGTGCAGGCGGCTGGATTGCACGCCTGGTGCAGCCTGCCAGAGCAAAACCGGGGTCAGAGTGGGGTTTCGTACCGAAACCCCACTCTGACCCCGGTTTTGCTCCCGGCTTTCCCGGCTTCACCCTGGACCGACACCAGCTTCGCCCGCGCCGCTCAACTGCAAGGCCTGGCGATCACGCCTTCATCGGCATTCAAACCGGACGGTGCGCAACGCAGCCAGGGCTTCCGCCTCTCGCTGGGGCAAGCAGGCAATCGCCGTCAGCTGCAGAGCGCGTTGCGGCGAATCAACCAGTTGGTGGATGCATGAGGCAAAACCGGTTCAAAACCGGGGTCAGAGTGCGGTTTCGTTTCGAAACCGCACTCTGACCCCGGTTTTGAACTGTAGTGCCGAGCCATGCTCGGCAAGGGCTTTACAAGGAATGCTGTAGGAGCGGCGTAAGCCGCGAAGCTGACGATGCATCAACCGCAGCTCAATCGCGAACGGCACCCCTCCCCAACCCTCCCCTTGCCTGCGGCAAGGGGAGGGGGCAAAAGTGCGCATCGCTGACTATTTGCAGGTGCGGCATAAACCCGTAGTGCCGAGCCATGCTCGGCAAGGGCTTTACAAGGAATGCTGTAGGAGCGGCGTAAGCCGCGAAGCTGACGATGCATCAGCAGTGGATCAACCGCGAACAGCACCCCTCCCCAACCCTCCCCTTGCCTGCGGCAAAGGGAGGGGGCAGAGCGCGTATCGCTCGGATACAGTCCGCGTTAGCGCTTTACCGCATACGCACCAAACGTGCTGCCGATGAATCCACCCGCGGTATCGGTACTGAGCAGGCTCGCATCAAGCGTTTCGCCAAGGCGTTGCCATTGCCCGGGTTGTGGCGAGAACCATGCCTGCGCGCGTGCGCCATCCAGAGTGAATCGCAGTCCAGTGTTGTCGCCAGCGCCGCTTAGTTCCTTCTGCGCCAACAGCGTGCCTGTCTCTGGTGAATCCTTGCCGGCGCGCAGGTACAGAGCCACCCGGCGCGTACCGTTGCTGGCTTCGACGCCCAGCACATAGTGATAGCGCTCGTTCTGCAGCCAGGCCAATCCCGCCAACTCGCCATCAGCCACAGACGCGGCCGAAAGCTGCATATCCAGGGTTGCGCGATGGTGCTGCAGGCGGTGGCCCAGGTAGTGGGCCTGATCTTCCGTACCCTCGGCGCCCAGAGGCGTCGTGCCCGTTTGCAGCTTCAGGCCGCCAGCGCCGGTGCTGAACCACACGTGCTTCGGCGGGTGCAGGGTCAGCCATTGTGGTGGCAGCTTCGCGTCGCTGAAGTTTTCCGTCCAAGTGGATACAGCGCTATCGGTGACATTCGCGTTTGCGCCAGCAATCTGCGGGCGCGGCAACTGCAGCGGTACTTCGGCGCCGCGCGGCAGCACCTGCGGCCAACCTTCCTGCCATTGCACCGGCAGCAGGAAGGTTTCACGGCCTAGATTGTATTGATTGCCACGGTAGGGGCGGGTGGCGAGGAATACCGTCCACCAGCTGCCATCAGCCAGCTGCACGAACTGCGCATGCCCAGCCGAGGTCACCGGATTGGCGCGCTTGGGATCGAGGTCGCGCTGGGTCAGTACCGGGTTGTTGGGACCTGCCTGATACGGACCCGTCAGGCTGCGGCTGCGCCAGATCATCTGCGCATGCTGCTCGCCGGTGCCGCCTTCGGCGGCGGTCAGGTAGTACCAGCCGTCGTGCTTGAAGATATGCGGGCCTTCGATGTGCTCGGGCTTGCTGGCTGGGTTGGCGCCGCCATCCACCAGCAGACGCCGCTCACCAATGGCTTTGCCGCTGGCCAGGTCGATCTGCTGCAGCCAGATCGCGCGGTGGCCGTCATAGCGCAGTTCGCCATCGGGCACGTCGTTGTGTACCACCCAGCTGCTGCCATCGGCATCGAAGAACAGGGAAGGATCGATGCCGCGCACCTGCAGCCAGACCGGGTCGGACCAAGGCCCGGCCGGGTTGTCGGCATGGATCACGAAGTTGCCACCGTCGCAGTAGAAGCAGGTGTTGACGATGTAGAACTTGCCGCCGTGATGGCTGATGGAGGCGGCGAACAGGCCGCGGGTCAGCTCGTCCTTGCCGTAGTTGATCTGGCCTGGGCGGTCGATGGCGTTGCCGATCTGCGTCCAGTTGACCAGGTCGCGGCTGTGGTGGATCGGCAGGCCGGGGAAATAGCCGAACGTGGAGTTGACCAGATAGAAGTCATCGCCAGCGCGCACGATCGACGGGTCCGGGTAGAAGCCGGGCAGGATCGGGTTGCGGTAATTGCCGGCCGCCAATGGCGCATGCCGGTCGTTGCCTTGGTAGCTGATCGAGTGCACCAGTACTTCGGCATTGCTGGCCGGTGCCAGCAGGCAGAGCAACATCCACAGCAGACGACTACGCATGGGCGGCTTTGTCCAAGCTTGGAGAAGCCTTGGAATCTAGCAGTTAATGCCAATGCTGGTGGAGCGCAGAACCGGGTCAAAACCGGGGTCAGAGTGGGGTTTCGTACCAAAACCCCACTCTGACCCCGGTTTTGACCCGGTTTTGCTTGCTGCTGTCAGCCCTGCTTGAACAGCTTGCGCTTGCCGGTGAGCACCTTTTCCTTCGGGGTGAGCTTGGCCACGCCGGGGATCAGGAAGTCGGTGGCGGTCTGCCCGAAGCGGATCTTGGAGGCCAGCCAGAGCGGCATCTTGCCGCGGCCGGTCCAGGTGTTCCAGCGGTTCTCAGGGTCGCGGTATTTCGGTTTGACCTTCGGCCCCTTGCGCCGGGCAGGTTTGCTCTTGGCTGCGACGGCATCTGCACCCCTGCCGAACAGTTCCTCGATCGTATAGCCGGTCTGCTTGGCCAATGCGGTGAGTTTGCGCCTGACCTTGTCCGCAGGTTGACGTTGGGTGAGCGCTTTGTGCCTGTCCTGTGCGGCGCGGATGAGAGTGTTGAGCTCTCGAAGATCAAGAGGGGTAAGGTCGATACTCATGGCGTAAGCCTCAGTTCTTGGCTCCGGGGTGTCAAGCCGCTGCTGCGGATTGCGGGCGTTGGCAGCACAGGGGCGAGGCCTGGAGCGCTGCCTATGGGGCTGATCGGCTCGGCAGGTGTAGCCCGGGTAAGCGCAGCGCACCCGGGGCTGTTGGCGGGAGGTTCCAGCATCGCCAGTTGCCTGTTACCCGGGTGCGCTGCGCTTACCCGGGCTACCTCTTTGGCGGTCTCGCACATAGGAAACCCGATGACAGGGATCTGACATCGGGTCTCGGGTGGCGCAAATGCGGGTGGCTTCGATCAGCGGTGACTGCGTGAAAGCACCATCGAATAGGCAAACCGGCCCGGCGGATGCAGGCTGGTCGCGACCAGCAGCAGGCGGCCGTTGGCATCGCGGTAGCGGCGCTGCACGCGCATTGCCGGCTCGCTTTTCTTGATGTCCAGCAGCTTGGCATCGGCCGCTTCAAACGAGGCCGCGTCGAATACCTGCTCCACCCGCGACAGCCTGGTCGGGTCGAGGAACTTGGCCAGCGCACGCGCGGCGCCAGTCACTTCCAGCAATTTCTCGGTCGGTACACCGGTGCGCACCGGGATCAGCATCTCGGTGACGGCGATCGGCTCGCGGGTCTGTTCTTCCAGACGCAGGCAGTGCAGGCGCAGGTATTCCTTGCCTTCGTGGATGTCCAGGCGCTGCGCCATCGCATGGTCGGCCAGCTTGCGCTCGGCCTCCAGCACCTGCAGGCGGGTGCTGTTGCCGTACTGCATCAGCAGGTCGACGGTGTCGATCTCGTGCTCGTAACGCATTGCCGAGTTCTGCGCGATCACCCGCGTGCCAGCGCCGGGACGGCGCTGCACCAGGCCGGCGCTGATCAACTGCGCCAAGGCCGCGCGTGCGGTGTGGCGGCTGACGCTGAAACGCTCGCATAGCTCCAGTTCGGTGGGTAGCAAGGTACCAACGGCGTACTCGCCCTTCTCGATTGCCGCCTGCAGTAGGTCGCCCAGTTCGGCATAGCGGGGCTTGCTGCGTCGCGTACCAGTCATATGTACAGATCCTTGTTCAAAGTCTGAGCGAGAGTTCCTGCCAGCTGCGCTGCAGGGGTTCACGGTGTTCGGGTGCGGCGATGGCGATCAGGGCCTGGGCCCGTGCATGGACGTCGAGGTGGCGTAGATCGGCTACGCCATGTTCGCTGACGATGCAGTCGGCATCTACGCGGGCAAGGCTTACGGGACCGGTGGGTAGCATCGGCACGATCCTGCTTTCGCCCCTCGGGGTACTGGCAGGGAGTGCAATGATGCCGCGACCAGCGGTCGATTGGCGAGCGCCTTGCAGGAAATCAGGCAGGCCACCCACGCCACTCAGTTGGCGTCCAGACAGGAATTCGCCGTTCACCTGGCCCAGCAGATCCACCGACAACGCGCTGTTGATGGCGGTCAGGCGCGGGATACCGCCCAGTACGTTGTGGTCGTGGGTATGGCCAACCTCGCGGAAGCTGATGCTGCGCGGGGCGACGTCGTACAGCGCCTGTGTACCCAGCGCGACGCCAGCCACCACGGCATCCGGTGCTGCCGACAGCGCGCCGGATTCGAGCAGGCCAAGCAGGCCGTCCGAGACCATGCCGCTGTGGATGCGCAGGTTGCGCCGCTCGCGTACCGCGCGCAGCACCGCCGATTGCAGGCGGCCCAGGCCGAGCTGCAGTGTCGCGCCATCCTCCACCAGGGTAGCAACCTGTGCCGCAACCGCATCCATTGCGGCATCGGCAGGCGGGTCGGGAATGGCCAGCAACGGCGCATCCTGCTCGATGGCGGCGGTGATCCGCGACAAGGGAATGGACGGCCCGCGCGTGCGCGGCATGCGCGGGTTGATATGCGCCAGGATTCGGGTCGCGCGGGGCCAGGCCGCCGGGGTGAAGTCGCAGGCGATGCCCAGCGAACAGTTGCCGTCCTCGTCCGGCGGCGCCACCTGCACCAGCACGGTGTCGAAGGCCACCCCTTCGCGCAGCCAACGCCAGGTGGCGGTATAGGTCATCGGCAGGTAGTCGACGCGGCCCGCCAGCCACGAACTGCGCAGATCACTGCTCAGGAAGATCGTGCGCTGGCGTGCCTGCGGGTGCAGTCCGGCAAAATCGAAGGTGTTGACGGTGGGGATGTGCACGCCGGTGAAGCGCAGCCCGCCGCAGTGTTCGGCGCCACTGCGCAGCCAGTGTTCGAACAGCAGGGAATGTCCGGCACAGCCGGGCGCGAAGACGTCGGGTCCCTGCGCGAGGTAGTCGAAGAAAGTGTCGGCATCCAGAATTCGGGGCATGGGGCTGATTGCGGCGTTCGGGAGACGGATCATATGATATGTCCGGACAAAGTCGGCTATGCTCCTTTCACGCGGTTGCTGTTCCCACCACCCAAACCCGCTGTTGCGGGCCTGCACCGAGACCTCATCGCGCGATGACCACGCCTGTTGCCAGCCTTACCGAACAGCTCGCCCAGCGTCTGCAACGGCCGGTGGATGCCGCCGCCCGTGAGCGTGCCGCCTTGCTGTTGGTCGATTGGCTGGGCTGTGCCCTGGCTGCGTTGCGCTATCCGATTGCCGCCCAGCTGCAGTCGGTGGTGCAGGCGCAGGCTGGCGGCAATGTGGTGGCTTTGGGCGCTGGCCGCCGCAGTGCAGCCGACGCGCTGCTGCTCAATGCCGCGCTCGGTAATGTGCTGGAAATGGACGATGTGCACCGCGCTGCCATCCTGCATCCCGGCCCGGTCGTCATCCCGGTCGCGCTGGCTGCGGCGCAGGCCGAAGGCGCGGATGCGACGGCGCTGCTAGACGCCATCGTGCGCGGCTATGAAGCCACCATCCGTGTCGGTCGTGCGCTGGGCAAGGCGCATTACCGCTATTGGCATCCCACCTCGACCGCTGGCGCCTTTGGTGCGGCGGCTGCGGCGGCATCAGTACTGAACCTGCCTGCCGAATCGCTGGCCGATGCGCTGGGCAATGCCGGCAGTCGCACCGGGGGGCTGTGGCAGATGCGCCACGAGCCGGTGCCGACCAAGTCATTGCATAACGCCGAAGCCGCACGCAGTGGCTGGCTGGCGGCACAGTTGGCGCTGGCGGGCATGCGTGGGCCGCGCAGGATACTGGAAGGTGAGCAGGGTCTGTTTGCCGCCACTGCGCCGGACGCTGTACCGGAACTGGTGGTTGCCGATGAAGGCGACTGGCTGATCCACAGCACCAGCCTGAAGCCGTGGCCGGCCTGCCGGCATGCGCATCCGGCCATCGATGCGATGCTGGAAGCGGTGGCGCAGCTCGATCCCACTGACGTCGCGCAGATTGAACGCATCGAAGTGCGCACCTATGCCGAGGCCATGCGCTTCTGCGACCGCGCCCAGCCACAGACCGAGCTGGAGGCCAAATTCAGCCTGCAGCACGCGCTGGCCTCGATCGTGGTCAATGGCCGGCCGCAACTTGCGCACTACACCGCCGAAGCCTGCAGTGATGCCGAACTGGCGCCGTGGCGGCAGCGTATCGCGTTGATCGAGGATGTGGCCTGCAGCCAGCGTTTCCCAACGCACTACGGCGCCAGCGTGCAGCTGTGGCTGGCCGATGGCCGCAGCGTGCAGGCCGAGTGCATCGATGCCTGGGGCGACCCGGAGTACCCGATGTCGGCCGAGGATGTGCTGGCCAAGGCGCTGGCCCTGGCGCAATGGGGTGGCGTATCCGCAGGCTTGGCGCAACCCCTCTTTGGGCAGGTGCAGGCGCTGGCCAATGGCGGCAGTCTGGACGCCTTGAACGCCATGTTGGCGCGGGTGGCCTGATGCGATTGACTGAAGCGCTGTTGCAGCATGCGCGCACGCTGCGTTTTGAAGACCTTTCCGCCGAGGCGGTCGCGGCCACGAAGGTGTTCGTGATGGATTCGGCGGCCGTGGGGCTTTCTGGCTCCGGCCCGCAGGTGCCGCTGACCCAAACCGTTCGACGCGGCGCCGCCAGCTACGGCAGCGGCAATGCCGCGCGTGTGTGGGTGACCGGCGAAGCCTTGCCGGCGGCCAGCGCGGCGATGGTCAACGGCTACCAGATCCACAGCCAGGAATTTGATTGCGTACATATGCCGGCAGTGGTGCATCCATTGGCGGTCATTCAATCGGCCTTGATTGCCGCTGCCGAGCAGCGCGCAAACGTCGATGGCGTGGCGGTCGATGGCAAGGCCTTGATCGCAGCGCTCAATGTTGCGGTCGATGTAGCTACGTTGATCGGCATCAGCGGCCGCGCGGCTATGCGTTTCTTCCGGCCATCGATGTGCGGTGCACTCGGCGCAGCAGCAGGCATCGCCCATCTGCATGGCGCTGACGAGGAACTGCTGCGTCGCGCGCTGGGCCTGACCTATAGCCACCTGTCCGGCACCATGCAGGCGCATGTGGAAGGTTCGCCGACACTGGCTTTGCAGGTTGCACTGAACTCGCGCGCTGCCTTGAGCTGCTGGGAACTGGCTCGCAATGGCTTCCCGGCGCCGCGCGAGATGCTGGAAGGGCCCTTCGGCTATCTGCCGCTGATCGAGGGCGAATTCGACGTCGGACCGTCGCTGCAGAAATTGGCCGCGCGCGAAGCGCAGGTCCTCACCGTAAGCCACAAGGTGTTCCCGACCGGCGGCGCCGCGCATGCCGCACAGGACATGCTGATGGAGCTGCGCCAGCAGCACGGTCTGAGCCTGGACAATGTCGCCAGCATCGAACTGCAGGCGCCGCCGCTGGTGCGCCGCTTGGTCGGCCGCAGCTATCAGCCCGCAATGGAAACCAGCTACGCACGGCTGTGCCTGCCGTTCCTGCTCGGCACTGTGCTGCTGGATGGCAAGGTCGGCTTGTCGGCCTATGCGCCGGACAAGCTCGCCGATGCGCGCCTTGCAGCCTTCGCCGACCAGGTCAGCCTGGTGCCGAACGACTGCGACGATCCCAATGCGCTGGTGCCGCAATCGATGACGGTCACCCTGCGTGACGGCCGCGTGCTGCACAACCACCGCGATGCCGCCATCGGTTCACCACAACGGCCGCTGTCGCGTGCCCAGCAACTGGAAAAGTTCCACCACTGCCTTGACCACGCCGCGCGTCCCTTCGATGCCGGCCACCGTGCTGCCCTGATCTCCCACTTCGACCAATTGCAGGACATCGACGATGTCAGGCAGCTGGTCGACCTGCTGATTGTCGAGACCCCATGACCTACGCCACCTATTTCGAATCCTTCGATGTCAAGGAGCTGCTTCAGCAGTTCCCGCTGGACCAGGCCTTCACCGACAAGTTCAAGACCATCAGCCGCGAGGAACTGCGCGCCGAGCAGAACGCGATGTTCCTGCGCTGCGTGGCCCGCGCCTGGCAGATTCCGTTCTATCAGCGCCTGTGGGGCAATGCAGGCATCAAGCCTGAAGATATCCAGAGCCTGGATGACATCACCAAGCTGCCGGTATTCGGCAAGCACGAAATCATGGCCTCGGTGGAAGCCAATCCGCCGCTGGGCGATTTCCACGGCTGGCAGGATGGCACCGACGCCGGCAACAAGCCGCTGGTTTTCCACACTACCTCCGGTACTACCGGTCGCCCGCAGCCGCTGGTGTTCTCGCCGCATTCGCGCGAAGTGCAGAGCCTGCTGCTGGCCCGCCTGTACCGCTGGCAGGGCATGCAGCCCGGTGACGTGGTGCACTCGGTGTACGGTCACGGCATGATCAACGGCGGTCATTACGTGCGCGAAGCGGTGACGCATTACACGCAGGCGCTGTTCTGCTCGGCCGGTACCGGCATCGAGATGCGCTCGGCGCAGCAGGTGCAGCTGATGAAGAACATGGGCGCCAACGTGATTGTTGGCTTTGCCGACTACATCAAGAAGCTGGCCGACGTGGCCCGCGAGAACGGCCTGGTGCCGGGCAAGGACATCCCGGTGCGAATGATCTGCGGCCACTTGGGCCGTGAATCGCGCGAGTCGTTGTCGGCAGCCTGGGGCGGGGTCGAACTGTACGACTGGTATGGCGTGGGCGACACCGGCGCGATTGCCGGGCAGGGCCCGGACCAGGATGGTCTCTATCTGATGGAAGACGCGCAGTACGTCGAAATCCTCGACGTGGACAGCGGTGAACTGGTGGCCGATGGCGAAACCGGCGACATGGTGGTCACCTGTCTGTACAAGGACGACATCTACCCGATCATCCGCTTCAACACCCATGACGTGACCCGCGTATTGACCACGCCATCGTCGCTGGGCATGAACCTGCGCCGCATCGAAGGCTTCCTTGGCCGCAGCGACAACATGGTCAAGATCCGCGGCATCAATGTGTTCCCGCAGGCGATGGCACCGGTGTTGGAAGAACATGCATCGTTCGCCGGTGAGTTCATCTGCGTCGCCAGCCGCGATGAAGGTGGGCGCGACGATCTTGCCGTACACGTGGAAACCCGTGGCGCACTGGATGACGCACAGTTGGCAGCGGAGTTCGCCGCGTTGCTGCGCCAGCGCCTCGGTGTTGAAATGAGCATCGTGCTGGCCGCCCCGGGTGAGCTGGCGGCGTTGACGGGTATCGAGGTACGGCAGAAGCCGGTGCGTCTGATCGACAAACGTTTCGCTTGAGGAAAACCGTGTGAGCAAGGCCGATGCGCAGTTGTTGAGCTTGGATCTGACTGCGCAGGCGGCCTTGCTGGCTGCCGGTGAAGTCAGCTGTTTTGAACTGATCGAGCAGCAGCTGGCGGCCATCGCTGCCAGCCAGGTGCAGATCAACAGCTATATCCATGTCGATGCGGAAGGCGCATTGGCTGCGGCCGCGCAGTCACAGCAACGTCGGCAGCGCGGACTGGCGCGGCCTTTGGAAGGCCTGCCAGTCGCGGTCAAGGACAATATCGACGTCGCCGGCATGGTGACCACCGCCGGCATGGAAACCCGTCGGCACAGCGCAGTCGCCAGCAGCGACAATCCTGCGGTGGGTGCCTTGCGCGCAGCCGGCGCGGTGATCGTCGGCAAGCTCAACATGCATGAAGCGGCGATGGGCGCCGACAACGACAACCCGTTCTATGGTGCTTGCCACAACCCGCATCGGCACGGTCATACGCCGGGCGGTTCCAGCGGTGGCAGTGGTGCAGCGGTGGCCGCTGGTTTGTGCGCGACGGCGCTGGGCACCGACACCATGGGTTCGGTGCGCATCCCGGCCAGCTATTGCGGTGTGGTTGGGCTCAAGCCCAGTTGGGGCGCGATCAGCACGCGTGGCACCGTTGCCCTGTGCAGGCGGCTGGATCACATCGGCCCATTGACGCGTTCGGCGCGTGACCTGCGCCTGTTGCTGCAGCTGATGTCCGGCTTCGATCCGGACTGCGCGCAATCGCGTTTCATTCAGTACGCCGCGCCGGATGCGGAGGGCCTGCGCATTGGCGTGGTGGATCTGTTCGACGCAACCGATATCGCGCCTGACGTGCAGGCGGCATTCGAGGATGGCCTGCGCGTGCTGGTCGGCTTGGGCCATCAGCTGAAACCGCTGCCGGCACCGGCGTTTGCGTCGGCACGTGCACGTCGCGCTGGCCTGCTGATGAGCGAAGCCGAGTTGTTGGTCGAACACGCCGAGGCCTGGGCCGCTGACCGCAGCAAATTCTCGCCGCTGCTGGTCAAGCTGATGTCCTGGGCAGAAGGCCGCAGCGCTGCCGAGCTGGCTGCCGCTTCGCAGCTCGCCGATCGCGGGCAGGTGCAGCTGCAGCAGTGGCTGGCGCGTTGCGACGTACTGGTGATGCCGACTGCGCCGCAGCGTGCATTCGCCTTCGGTACCCCGGCGCCGGCCAGCCAGGCCGATCTCACCGCTTACGCCAACCTCGCCGGCAACCCAGCCTTGTCGGTGCCGCTGCCGGTAGCTGCGGGCGAGCTGCCCGCCGGCATGCAGCTGATCGGCAATGTGGGCGACGAACTCACGCTGATTGCGCTGGCAGAGGCCTTCCAGCACGCCATTGGCTGGCAGCCCGCGCTGCCGCAAGCCTGCAAGGCCTGGTGGCCGAAATGAACCTGCTCGACGGCGTTCGCGTTCTCGACCTGTCGCGCATCCTTGCCGGCCCTTGGGCGACCCAGGTCTTGGCCGACTTCGGCGCCGATGTCATCAAGGTCGAGCGCCCCGGTGTGGGTGACGACACCCGCAGTTGGGGGCCGCCCTACCTGCAGGACGCCGACGGCAATGACAGCAGCGAGTCGGCGTACTACCTGTGCGCCAACCGCGGCAAGCGCTCGCTGGCGATCGATTTCACCACCGAGGAAGGGCAGGCGCTGCTGCGCAAGCTGGTCGTGCATTGCGACGTGCTGGTTGAGAACTACAAGGTCGGTGGCCTGAAGAAATACGGGCTGGATTTCACAAGCTTGCAGGCCATCAATCCGAAGCTGGTGTATTGCTCGATCACCGGCTACGGGCAGGATGGCCCGTACGCGCAGCGTGCCGGCTACGACGCGGCGATCCAGGCCATCGGCGGTTTGATGAGCGTCACCGGCGAACCGGATGGCGCGCCCGGGGCCGGCCCGCAGAAAGTCGGTGTAGCCGCGACTGATCTGATGACCGGCATGTATGCGGCGACCGCGATCCTGGCTGCGTTGCGTCATGCCGAACGCACCGGCGTTGGTCAGCAGATCGATCTCGCTTTGCTGGATACCCAGGTCGCATGGCTGGCCAATCAGGCCTCCAATTATCTGATCGGCGGTGTGGTGCCAACCCGGCAGGGCACGGCGCATCCGAACATCGTTCCGTATCAGGTGATGCCGGCGGCCGATGGCTATTTCATGCTGGCGGTGGGGAATGACGGCCAGTTCGCACGTTTGTGCGAGGCGATCGGGGAGCCGGAGCTGGCGCGCGATCCGCGTTATGCCAGCAACAACGCACGGGTTGCCAACCGCGAGCTGCTGGTGCCGCATCTGCAGCAGGTCTTGCGTACACGATCGGCTGCCGAGTGGTTGGCGGCGCTGGAGAAGGCGGTGGTTCCGGCCAATCCGGTCAACCGCATCGATCAGGTGTTTGCCGATCCGCAGGTGCAGGCGCGTGGACTACGGATTGAATTGCCGCATGCCGGCGGTGGCAGCGTGGCGATGGTGCGCAATCCGCTGAAATTCTCGGCGACGCCCTTGCGTTATGAGCAGGCGGCGCCGGTGTTGGGGCAGCACACCGCTGAGGTGTTGGGAGAGGTGCTTGCTGTTGATGGTGAGCGGCTGCGGGTGTTGCGGGAACTGGGCGTGGTTGGGGTTGCTGCTGAAGCTAAAAGCTAAAAGCTGAGGGCTGGAGCTGGAGCTGGAGCTGGAAGCGTTACCCCTCCCCAACCCTCCCCTTGGCTGCGCCAAAGGGAGGGGGCAAAGCGGGTCGCTGCCATCTGACAGATCGCAGGCTTGCGCTCCCTCCCTTTGGCGTAGCCAAGGGGAGGGTTGGGGAGGGGTGCTCTTGGCGATCAATCTTCAGCTGGAGCATTGCCAGCTTCGCGGCTGACGCCGCTCCTACAAGAACCAAAGCACCAATCACGCCCCGCCAGGAAACCCCTGTTGCCGCCACGCCTCATACACCACCACCGCGACCGAGTTGGACAGGTTCAGGCTGCGGTTGTTGGGCTGCATCGGCAGGCGCAGGCGGTGGCCATCGGGTAGCGAGTCAAGCAGATCCTGCGGCAGGCCACGGGTTTCCGGGCCGAACAGGAAGGCATCGCCATCGGCGAACTGCACGCTGTCATAGCGAACGCTGGAGCGGGTACTCAATGCAAACAAACGCTTCGGGGCGATACGCGCCAAGGCGGTTTCCAGGTCCGGATGGACCTGCATCTGTGCGTACTCGTGATAGTCCAGGCCGGCGCGCTTCAGCTGCTTGTCACTGAGGTCGAAACCCAAAGGCTCGATCAGGTGCAGCCGCGCGCCGGTGTTGGCGCAGAGCCGGATCACATTGCCGGTGTTCGGCGGGATCTCGGGCTGGTAAAGCACTACATCGAAAACAGGGGCAGAAGTCATCGGCGCAGTTTACGCCGGGTGTTGCGTCATCGCTGGCTTAGTTGGAAACCATGCCCTGTGCGACGACCTTGCCGATGGCTTCAGCAGCGGCTTCTGCAGCCATGGCCTGCAGCTGCTCCACCTCCGGGCGGACGGTGATGGCCGGCAGCGACACCATCCACTGGCCGGCGCGGGTGCCGATGGCGACCGGGCTGGCGGTCTGTTCGGCCATCAGCTCGACGATCTGGCCGACGGTCGGGCGAACCTGCACGACCGCCAGGGTCGGGATGTTGCTGCTGGCTTCGTGCTGGGCCTGTGCCAGCTGATCAGCGGAAGGACGGACCTGCACGGTGTCCAAAGTGACGATATCCGAAGCCTGGACCGAAGAAACAAAGCCGGTGCTGGCGACGAGGGCGATGGCAAGGGCGAGAGACTTGGCGTTCATGGCGGGACCTGTTTGGTGTGTTTGGGCAGTGGTGTGGTAGTAAGGTAGTACAGTGATTTTCGTAGTGCAAGAACTTTCTTTACTTTTTTTGATTTGTTCAGCAATCAGTCATTTATGGTCTGAAGTGATCTGGCTGCGAGTAATAGGCAGCAGGATGTGTGCCAATCGCATCTGATTGATAAATAAGAATTTGTTGCTAGTGGAAAGTGTCCGCTGTCCGGACACTCGCCGCGTCTGCAGTGACCGGACGGACACCGGTGCAGCTGCTTCGGTACCCATGACGCATGGCGTATGCCGATGTGACGGCGCCCGGTTAGGATCTGCGTTCACCTTCATACCCAAACGGAAATGGAATGAACGCAGCTATGCCCCGCACCGCCTTGTTGACCTTGGCCCTGAGTGCCGCCCTGGGCGGATTCGTTGGCGCCCCGCTGGTTGCGGAGGCCAAGCCGGCCGCCGCCGCTGCGTCGGTCGATATCCCGTATGAAGAGTTCACCCTGCCCAACGGCCTGCGCGTGGTGGTGCACACCGACCGCAAGGCGCCGATCGTGGCGGTGAACATCTGGTACCACGTCGGCGCCAAGGACGAACCGGCCGGGCGCACCGGCTTCGCGCATCTGTTTGAACACTTGATGTTCCAGCGCAGCGAAAACCACGACGGTGAGTTCTTCGAACCCTTCAAGCAGGTCGGCGCCACCGACCAGAACGGCACCACCAATACCGACCGCACCAATTACTTCCAGAACGTGCCGACCACCGCGTTGGACATGGCGCTGTGGATGGAGTCGGACCGCATGGGCCATCTGGTAGGCGCCATCGATCAGGCCGCCCTGGATGAGCAGCGTGGCGTGGTGCAGAACGAAAAGCGCCAGGGCGAGAACCAGCCTTACGGCCAGGTCTGGGACAAGCTGACCCGCGCCATGTACCCGGCGGGCCATCCGTATCACCACGGCGTGATCGGCTCGATGAACGACCTCAACGCCGCATCGCTGGATGACGTCAAAACCTGGTTCCACACCTGGTACGGCCCGAACAACGCGGTGCTGGTGCTGGCCGGTGACATCGACGTGGCCACCGCCAAGGAAAAGGCCGCCAAGTTCTTCGGCGACATTCCGGCTGGCCCGACCATGGCGCAGCCGGCGGTGAACGTTGCGCAGCGCGCTGCCACCACCCGCGAAGTGATGACCGACAAGGTGCCGCAGGCGCGCATCTACCGGGCCTGGAACGTGGCCCAGGTCGGCACCACCGATATCGATCAGCTGGAGCTGTTCTCCTACGTGCTGGGCGGTGCCAAGTCCTCGCGCCTGGACCAGCGCCTGCTGCACAAGGACAAGCTGGTGGACAACATCAGCGCGATGACCGATGCCTCGCAGCTGGGCTCCAACTTCCTGATCATCGCCACGGTCAAGCAGGGCGTGGACCCGGCCAAGGTCGAGGCGGCCATTGACGAGGAGCTGAAGCGACTGGTCGCCGAAGGCCCGACCGCCGATGAGCTGGAGCGCGCCAAGGTGCAGTCGCGTGCAGGCTTCGTGCGTGGCATCGAGCGCATTGGCGGCTTCGGCGGCAAGGCCGATGCCCTGGCCCAGTGCGCCGTCTACGAAGGCAATCCGGGTTGCTTCCGCACCTCGCTGGCCAATGTCGATGCCGCCACCGCGGCCGACGTGAAGGCAGCCGGCGCCAAGTGGCTGGGCGTGGGCGACCACACCATCGTGGTCGAGCCGGGTGAGCGTGTTGCGCTGGCCGAGCTGCCGTCGGTCAAGCCGGCGCCGTTCAACGTGCCGGCCGTGGACTCCAAGTACACCACGCTGCCGAACCAGGTCGACCGCAGCGCCGGCGTGCCCAAGACCACCAGCTTCCCGGAACTGAAGTTCCCGCAGCTGCAGCGTGCAACGTTGAAGAACGGCACCCAGGTGGTGCTGGCCGAGCGCCACGACATCCCGGTGGTGCAGTTCAGCTACGAGTTCCCGGGTGGCTTCACCGCCGACCGTGGCCGCAAGCCGGGCACCGCCAACTTCACCATGGGCATGCTGGACGAAGGCGCTGGCCAGCTCGGCTCGCTGGCGTTCGCCGATGCTGTGGAAAGCCTGGGGGCACGCGTCAGCGCAGGTGCGTCGTTGGATGGTTCCAACGTGTACCTGTCGGCATTGAAGGAAAACCTGGCGCCGTCGCTGGCGCTGTATGCCGACGTGGTGCGTGCACCGCGCTTCGAGCAGGGCGAAATCGACCGCATCAAGGCCACCTGGATTGCAGGCATCCAGCAGGAAAAGGCGCAGCCCAATGCGGTGGCGATGCGCGTGCTGCCGCCGCTGCTGTATGGCGCCGGCCACCCGTATGCGATTCCGTTCACAGGTAGCGGCGACGAAGCGGCGATCCAGTCGCTGACCCGTGACGACCTGACCTCCTTCCACAAGCAGTGGATTCGTCCGGAAGGCGCCACCCTGATCGTGGTCGGTGACACCACCTTGAAGGACCTCGTGCCGCTGCTGGAACGCAGCTTCGGTGACTGGAAGGGCGAGGGCGCACGGCCGAAGGTGGAGGCCCTGACCAATGTGGATCGCCCGCAGGCATCGCGTGTGTTCCTGATCGACCAGCCGGGTGCGGTGCAGGCCAACCTGTTCGCCGGTCAAGTGGCGCCGTCGACGATGGATGCGGGCACCACCCGCTTCGACATCGCCAATGGTGTGCTGGGTGGCGACTTCACCTCGCGCCTGAACATGAACCTGCGTGAGGACAAGCATTGGTCCTACGGCGCGCGTTCGAGCGCTTCCAATGCACTGGGCCAGCGCCCGTGGATGGCGGTTGCACCGGTACAGATCGACAAGACTGGTGAGGCGATGAAGGAAATGAACGCCGAAATCAGCCAGTTCGCCAGCGGCCAGCGTCCGCCGACCGAGGCCGAGGTCAATCGCATCCGCAACATCCAGACGCTGAGCCTGCCGGGTGCCTACGAAACCGCATCGGCGGTGATGAGCACCATCGGTGGCATCGTGCGTTATGGCCGTCCGGACGACTACGTGTTCAAGCGCAAGGCCGAGATCGAAGCGATGACCCCGGCGCAGGTCGCCGAGGCAGCCAAGATCCTCGACCCGTCCAAGCTGACCTGGGTAGTGGTAGGCGACCTGAAGCAGACCGAGGCCCCGGTGCGCGCACTGAAGCTGGGCGAAGTGACCGTGATCGACGCCGACGGCAAGCCGGTGGAGAAGAAGTAAGCGGCAGGGCATAGCCCGCCGCTTCTGCCTAAGCCCCTCTCCCGTAAACGGGAGAGGGGGTGGGGTGAGGGCAGCTTTTAGCTTTGGCCGGTAAAGCCCCTGCCGAGCATGGCTCGGCACTACGTTTCTGCCCCCTCCCTTTCGCGCAGCGAAGGGGAGGGCCGGGGAGGGGGTTCTTTAGCCCCTCTCCCGTTTACGGGAGAGGGGTTGGGGTGAGGGCAGCTTTTCAGCTTTGGCCGGTAAAGCTCCTGCCGAGCATGGCTCGGCACTACGTTTCTGCCCCCTCCCTTTCGCGCAGCGAAGGGGAGGGCTGGGGAGCGGGTTCTTTAGCCCCTCTCCCGTTTACGGGAGAGGGGTTGGGGCGAGGGCCGCTTTTCAGCTTTGGCCGGTAAAGCCCCTGCCGAGCATGGCTCGGCACTACGTTTCTGCCCTCCCTTTCGCGCAGCGAAGGGAAGGGCTGGGGAGGGGTAGGTGTTGTCTTTGCCGGACGCCCAATCCTTGGGATCACCACCTGTTCATCCATTCCCGGCACAATCCCTGCTGATCTTCACAAGGAATAGTCCATGCGCGTCCTGCTTTTGTCCGCCCTGATCGCCAGCACCGCCGCCTGCACCTGGGTGCCGATTGAATCCGGCGGCAAGGCCGTGCGTGTGCTGCCTGCAGGGCCGGTCGCTCCTGGCTGCGTGACCAAGAGCGATATCGAGGTCACCGTGACGAACAAGGTCGGCTTCTACAACCGCAACCCGCTGCGCGTGCAGGAAGAGCTTGAAACCCTGGCCCGTAACGAAGCCCCCAGTGCCGGCGCCAATGCCGTACAGGCCATCGGGCTGCCGGCCGATGGCAGCCAGCGCTTTGCCGCCTTCCAGTGCCCGCCGCGCTGATTTTCCAGCTGTCTTACGGCCCCGGCGGCTCCATACGCCGGGCCGCCGATTTGTAAAGATGCGGTAAAAATGCGCAGGCGCTAGAATGGCGACCCCTTCGCCTGAGTCTTGGCGCTTTCTGATGCCTTTCCAAAACGTCTCGATCGCGGGACTGGCGCATATTGATGCGCCGCATACGCTGACCTCAAAGGAAATCAACGAGCGGCTCCAGCCCACGCTGGAACGCCTTGGCATTCGTGCCGACGTGCTTGGCGATATCGCCGGCATCCACGCGCGCCGCCTTTGGGACCAGGGTACACAGGCCTCGGACGCCGCCACCATGGCCGGCCGCAAGGCGCTGGAAGATGCCGGCATTACCGCCGACAAGGTTGGCCTGCTGATCAATACCTCGGTCAGCCGTGATTACCTGGAGCCGTCCACCGCTTCCATCGTGTCCGGCAACCTCGGTATCGGCGAAGCGTGCGTCACCTTCGACATCGCCAACGCCTGCCTTGCCTTCATCAATGGCATGGACATGGCGGCGCTGATGTTGGAGCGCGGCGACATCGACTATGCGTTGATCGTCGACGGCGAAACCTCCAACCTGGTCTATGAAAAGACCCTGGAGCGCATGATGTCCCCGGACATCACCGCCCAGCAGATGCGTGACGAAGTCGCTGCGCTGACCACCGGTTCCGGTGCGGCAGCAATGGTGATGGCGCGCTCGGAGCTGGTGCCGGACGCCCCGCGCTACAAGGGCGGCGTGACCCGTGCAGCCAACCAGTGGAACAAGCTGTGCGTGGGCAACCTGGACCGCATGGTCACCGACACCCGCATGCTGCTGATCGAAGGCATCAAGCTGGCCACCAAGACCTTTGAAGCTACGCGCGAGGCGCTGGGCTGGGCGGTGGAGGAGATCGACCAGTTCGTGATCCACCAGGTCAGCCAGCCGCATACCAATGCCTTCATCAAGGCCTTCGGCATCGACCCGAAGAAGGTGATGACCATCTTTGGCGAGCACGGCAACATCGGCCCGGCGTCGGTACCGATCGTGCTGAGCAAGCTGCGTCAGCTGGGCAAGCTCAAGAAGGGCGACCGCGTCGCGCTGATGGGCATTGGCTCGGGCCTGAACTGCACGATGGCCGAAGTGGTCTGGTAAGTTCCGGCCTGGCCGCGAACTTCCAGAACGCATGCTTTTCCTTCTCCCCTTGTGGGAGAAGGTGCCCGAAGGGCGGAAGAGGGGAAGCGTGCGCAGCACGCAAGCGCCTGGAGTTCGAGAGCTTGTTCAAGCTCCTCCACTCCGACCAACCCTCTCCCCAACCCCTCTCCGACGGGAGCGGGGCTTAGCAGCCGCAGGTGCAACCCGATGAACAAACTCCCCGGTTACCCCAGCAAGACCCACCGCTTCGAAGTCCGCCCCGGCTTGTCGATGAACTACATCGATGAAGGCCCGCGCGATGGTGAGGTGGTGGTGATGCTGCACGGCAATCCGTCGTGGAGCTATCTGTGGCGGCACCTGGTCAACGGGCTCAGCGACAAGTACCGCTGCATCGTGCCGGACCATATCGGCATGGGCCTGTCGGACAAGCCCGACGACAGCCGTTATGAGTACACCCTGCAGTCGCGCGTGGATGATCTGGACGCGCTGCTCAAGCACCTGGGCATCACCGGTCCGGTGACGCTGGCCGTGCACGACTGGGGCGGCATGATCGGCTTCGGTTGGGCGCTGTCGCACCACGAGCAGGTCAAGCGCCTGGTGATCACCAACACGGCCTCGTTCCCGTTGCCGCCGGAGAAGCCGATGCCGTGGCAGATCGCCATGGGCCGGCACTGGAAGCCGGGCGAATGGTTCATCCGCACCTTCAATGCATTCTCGTCCGGCGCCTCCTGGCTGGGCGTGAGCCGGCGCATGCCAGCCGATGTGCGCCGCGCCTATGTGTCGCCGTACAACAACTGGGCCAACCGCATTTCCACCATCCGCTTCATGCAGGACATCCCGTTGTCACCAGCCGACAAGGCTTGGTCACTGCTGGAGCGTGCGGCGGCAGCGCTGCCGTCGTTCGCCGATCGCCCGGTGTACATCGCCTGGGGCCTGCGTGACATCTGCTTCGATCATCACTTCCTGACCGGCTTCCGCAAGGCACTGCCGCAGGCGGAAGTGACCGAGTTCGAAGATGCCAACCACTATGTGCTGGAAGACAAGCACGAAGTGATCGTACCGGCGGTAAGAGCCTTCCTGGAGCGCAACCCGCTGGGGTGAGCCTGAGCTCCCTCATTGCCGGCTTCTGCCCCCTCCCTTGCGCCGAAGGCGGAGGGGAGGTGTGGGAGGGGTGAGCTTTTGTGGCCGTTCCCTTTGCACCAGCTTCGCGGCTTACGCCGCTCCCACAAAAGCCGTGAGCGCGCGAGGCCGGCTTCTGCCCCCTCCCTTTGCCGAAGGCAAGGGGAGGGTTGGGGAGGGGTGAGCTTTTGTGGCCGTTCCCTTTGCACCAGCTTCGCGGCTTACGCCGCTCCCACAAAAGCCGTGAGCGCGCGAGGCCTGCTTCTGCCCCCTCCCTTGCGCCGAAGGCGGAGGGGAGGGTTGGGGAGGGGTGAGCTTTTGTGGCCTTTCCCTTTGCACCAGCTTCGCGGCTTACGCCGCTCCTACAGCGGCACGTGGGTGTGCGAAGCTCTGTGCTTCTTTGCACAGGGAGTGATAGATGGATTTCGACAGCCTGGATCGTCAGCTGCGTGACAGCGTGCAGGATCTCGCGTTGAGCAACGAGGAACGTTCCGCACTACGCGAGCTGGGCGTCGAACTGCCGCCCGACCGCCTGCGCTTCCTGCGCAATCGCGCCTTCGACATCGCCCGTGAGCAGATCAATGCCAATCCGGCTGAAGCGCTGCCGATGCTGAAATGGGTTGAACAGGTGGTACGCACGCTGGACGTCAATGCTGGCCCGGTCGAAACGCTGACCAGTACCTACTTCTCGCCGGGCGATGCCTGCATGCAGCGCCTGCGCGCGCTGTGCGCCAGCGCGAAGCAGACCTTGGATATCTGTGTGTTCACCATCTCCGATGACCGCCTCAGCGGAGTCATCCTGGACGCGCACAAGCGCGGCGTGGTGGTTCGCATCATCAGCGACAACGACAAGGTCTACGACGATGGCAACGACGTCCGTCGCTTGAACGAGAGCGGCATCCCGGTGCGGGTAGACCACAGCGAATACCACATGCACCACAAGTTTGCGCTGTTCGATGGCAAGCAGCTGGCCAACGGCAGCTTCAACTGGACGCGCACCGCGACCGAGCACAACGATGAGAACCTGGTGGTTAGCAATGACCGCAACCTGGTGCGCAGCTTTGCGCAGCAGTTCGAGGTGTTGTGGGGGCGTTACAAGGCGCTTTGAGGGGGCGCAGCGGCAGTGTCGTCGAGGTCACTCCCGCCCTTGCAGGAGTGACCAGTCCACTTCCTCACGCCGCAATCGGCGTATTCGGTGGTGAGGACGGGCTGTTGCCGTTGTCGTCCGGATGGTCATCGCCATCGTTGTCGGCATCATCGCGCCAGCGCCAATCAGCCAAGGTCAATGCCGGCATGCCGTGGGCGATGCGCGCGCGGTCGCACTGCGAGCTGGCCTTGCCGTATTCCCAGGAGGCGTCCACTTCGCGGCACACGCTGGGCCGGTTCGGGTGGATGGTGCAGCGGGAGTACACGCCGATCTCCGAGTCGAGGGCCACGCAGCGGATCGGGTCCGAGTAGGTGCCCTGCATGCACAGCCGGTGCGGGTCCAGGCGCTGGGTCAGCTGGTGGGGCACGCCGCCTTCGGTGACTTCGTCTGATTCCATCCAATGGAAGGCAACGCGGTATTGGGTGCAGCAAGCACCGCAGGTCAGGCAGGGATGGGGCATGGGATACCGGCCTAGGCGGCAGGATTAGGACAAAAGGAAGGTGCGAAATTTTCCACGGTGAGGGTCTGCGCGCAAGATTTTTCTGCATTGGCGACAATAGGAAGATGAACGAAACCTGCAATATCGCCGCGCGCCTGCCCGAGCTGGCGCGTGAACGGCCCGACCAGATCGCCATCCGCTGCCCCGGCAAGCCCGCCGCCAACGGCATGGCCGCCTACGACGTGACCCTGGATTACCGCACGCTGGATGCCCGCAGCGACGCCATTGCCGCCGGTTTGGCGGCCAACGGCATCGGCCGCGGGGTGCGCGCGGTGGTTATGGTGCGGCCGGGGCCGGAGTTCTTCCTGCTGATGTTCGCCCTGTTCAAGATCGGCGCGGTACCGGTGTTGGTCGACCCGGGCATTGATAAGCGCGCGCTGAAGCAGTGCCTGGACGAAGCCCAGCCGCAGGCCTTCATCGGCATCCCGCTGGCGCAGTTTGCGCGGGCGCTGCTGGGCTGGGCCAAGGCGGCCAGGGTCAAGGTCACGGTCGGCCGGCGTTGGGGCTGGGGTGGCATCACCCTGGCCAAGATCGAGGCCGATGGCGCTGGCGCGGGCAGCCAGTTGGCCGCCACCGCACCGGACGACGTGGCCGCGATCCTGTTCACCAGCGGCTCCACCGGCGTGCCCAAGGGCGTGGTCTATCGCCACCGCCATTTCGTCGGCCAGGTGGAACTGCTGCGCAATGCCTTCGGCATGCAGCCCGGTGGCATCGACCTGCCGACCTTTCCGCCGTTCGCATTGTTCGACCCGGCGCTAGGCCTGACCTCGGTGATTCCGGACATGGACCCGACCCGGCCGGGCAGCGCCGATCCGCGCAAGCTGCACGATGCCATTGCCCGATTCGGCGTGACCCAGCTGTTTGGTTCGCCGGCCCTGATGCGGGTGCTGGCCGAACACGGCCAGCCGCTGCCAACGGTGACCCGCGCCACCTCGGCGGGCGCGCCAGTGCCGCCGGAGATCGTGTCGAAGATTCGTTCGCTGATGCCGAAGGATGGCCAGTTCTGGACCCCTTACGGCGCCACCGAATGCCTGCCGGTAGCGGTGATTGAAGGTCGCGAACTGGTCGATACGCGTGAGGCCACCGAGGCTGGTGCAGGCACCTGCGTTGGTCGCGTGGTCGCACCGAATGTCGTGCGCATCATTGCCATCACCGACGAACCCATTGCTGACTGGAACGGCGTGCGTGAGCTGCCGGCCGGGGAGGTGGGTGAGATCACCGTGGTCGGCCCGACAACGACCGATAGTTACTTCAACCGGCCGCAGGCAACGGCCGCAGCCAAGATCCGCGAAGTACTGGCCGATGGCGGCGAGCGCATCGTGCACCGGATGGGCGATGTGGGTTGGTTCGATGCCGAAGGGCGGCTGTGGTTCTGCGGGCGCAAGACGCATCGGGTCGAGACGGCGACAGGGCCGCTGTATACCGAGCAGGTGGAGCCGGTGTTCAACACCGTGGCAGGTGTACGGCGCACGGCTCTGGTGGGTGTTGGTGCCTTGGGCCAGCAGCTGCCGGTGCTGTGTTACGAACTGCTGCCGGATCAGCATTTCGCTGAGGTCGAAAGGCAGCTGCGGACCATGGCACTGCGTCATCCGGGCTTCGCAGGCATCGAACACTTCCTGCGTCATCCGGGCTTCCCGGTGGATATCCGCCACAACGCCAAGATCGGGCGCGAGAAGCTGGCAGTGTGGGCGCAGGCGCAGTTGGGTTGAGCTGGAAGGCTTGAAGCACGAGCAAGAGCAAGAGCACCCCTCCCAACCCTCCCCTTCGCTGCGCGAAAGGGAGGGCTAAAGCCTGGCTGCTCGACGCACCCGCAGCGCTGCTGTTGTTGCCCCCTCCCTTTGCCGCAGGCAAGGGGAGGGCTGGGGAGGGGTGCTTTGGCTCCCTCCCTTTGCCGCAGGCAAGGGGAGGGCTGGGGAGGGGTGCTTTGGCTCCCTCCCTTTGCCGCAGGCAAGGGGAGGGTTGGGGAGGGGTAAAGCGCAGTGTTCTTTGAGTCGATGGACAGCTTGAATCCAGTGATTCCCTGACAGGCTCCCATCACCACCAATCGCAGGCTTTCCGTACCAAGAACGGAGAGCCGCAATGGACAAGCTGCGAAGGCGTGCCAGAGCCCTGCGCAACACATCCACTGATGCAGAAGACCGCCTATGGCAGCAACTGCGCCGACGTCAGTTGGCAGGTTTCCGCTTCCGTCGGCAGATGCCCTTGGCCGGATACATCGCCGACTTCGTCTGCCTTGACGTGAAGCTGATCGTCGAGCTGGATGGAGGGCAGCATCTTGAGCAGCTTGCCTATGACCAGCGGCGGACCGAGGTGCTGCATGGGCTGGGCTTTCGGGTGCTGCGCTATTGGAATGACGAGGTGCTGCAGCGGATGCCGGCTGTGTTGGAGGACATTTTGCGGGCGTTGGTTCGCGGCGAAGAGCACCCCTCCCAACCCTCCCCTTCGCTACGCGAAAGGGAGGGCTAAAGCCTGGCTGCTCGAGGCACCCGCAGCGCTGCTGCTGTTGCCCCCTCCCTTTGCCGCAGGCAAGGGGAGGGTTGGGGAGGGGTGCTTTGGCTCCCTCCCTTGCGCCGAAGGCGGAGGGGAGGGCTGGGGAGGGGTAAAGCTCTCCGCCAACATCCCCGGCAAAGCACCCAAACACCACTGCTGCGATACTGACGGACAAATCTCAATGCTTCCGACGCGGCCAGTCGGCGCGGAAGCCCAGCAACAGAGCGATCAAACGAATGAAGATTCTGGTTACCGGTGGTGGTGGTTTTCTCGGTCAGGCCTTGTGCCGTGGCCTGGTCGAACGCGGCTATCAGGTGCTGAGCTTCAATCGCGGCCATTACCCCGCATTGCAGGAAATCGGGGTCGGCCAGATCCGTGGCGATCTGGCCGATGCCAATGCCGTGCATCACGCCGCCGCCGGTGTCGATGCCATCTTCCACAATGCCGCCAAGGCCGGTGCCTGGGGCAGCTACGACAGCTACTTCCAGGCCAATGTGGTCGGCACCCGCAACGTGCTTGCCGCCTGCAAGGCGCATGGCATCGGCCGCCTGGTCTATACCTCAACGCCCAGCGTCACCCATCGCGCCACCCATCCGGTCGAAGGCCTGGGGGCGGATGAGGTGCCTTACGGCGAGGACTTCCAGGCGCCGTATGCCGCCACCAAGACCATTGCCGAACAGGAGGTGCTGGCCGCCAATGGTGCCGATCTGGCAACCATCGCCCTGCGCCCGCGCCTGATCTGGGGCCCGGGCGACAACCAGCTGGTGCCGCGGCTGGCCGAACGCGCCCGCGCGGGTCGTTTGCGTTTTGTCGGCGATGGCACGAACAAGGTCGATACCACCTTCATCGACAACGCCGCGCAGGCGCACTTCGATGCCTTCGATCATCTGGTGGTTGGTGCGGCCTGCGCTGGCAAGGCCTACTTCATTTCCAACGGCGAGCCGCTGCCGATGCGCGAACTGCTTAACCGCCTGCTTGCAGCGGTGGGCGCGCCCGGCGTGGAGAAGTCGATCTCGTTCAAGACCGCTTACCGCATCGGCTCGGTCTGCGAAAAACTGTGGCCGCTGCTGCGCCTGTCCGGTGAGCCGCCGATGACCCGCTTCCTCGCCGAGCAGCTGTGCACGCCGCATTGGTATTCGATGGAGCCGGCACGCCGCGATTTCGGCTATGTGCCCAGGGTGTCCATCGAGGAAGGCTTGCGGCGTTTGGCCGCCGCATCCTGAATGGACAGCGCCGTCATCATCCGGCGCTAACGTTCCTGTCACCGTATCGCGACCGGCAATTGCCGAGGATGGAACCCTGATTCCAACCGAGGACCCAGCCCATGCTGCATTACGCCGTCGTTTTCTTCGTCATCGCCATCATTGCCGCCGTACTCGGCTTCAGTGGCATTGCCGGTGCGGCCAGCAATATCGCGTGGATCCTGTTCGTCGTCTTCCTGATCCTTGCGGTGGTGTCGATGTTCCGCAAGAAAGGCTGATCATTCCTGACGCCAGAAACAGAACGGCCCGCATCCTCGTCGAGGGTGCGGGCCGCGTCGTTTCAGTAGTTTCGATCAGGCCGACGTGCTGATCGAGCTGCGCAGGTTCCTGTCCGCAGCGTGGCGCTCAAGCGCCAGCTCGATCAGGCGGGTGATCAGTGCGGTATAGCCCAGACCGCTTGCGCCCCACAGCTTGGGATACATGCTGATCTTGGTGAAGCCGGGCAGGGTGTTCAGTTCGTTGATGACGACGTCGCCGGCTTCGGTGAGGAACACGTCCACGCGCGCCATGCCGATGCAGTCCAGCGCCTGGTAGGCGCGCACGGCGATCTCGCGGATGCGCTGCTGTGCATCGGCGGCTATGTCGGCAGGGATCACCGTCTCCGCACCGCTGGCGCTGATGTACTTGGTGTCATAGGCGTAGAAATCGTCATGCACCACCACTTCGCCGCAGACGCTGGCTTCGGGCACGTCGTTGCCCAGCACCGCGCATTCGATCTCGCGGCCGACAATCGCCGACTCCACCAGCACCTTGTGGTCGAACGACAGGGCCAATGCCATCGCGGTGGCGAACTCTTCGGCATTGCGCACCTTGCTCACGCCGACCGAGGAACCCTGGTTGGCCGGCTTGACGAACAGCGGCAGGCCGAGCTGTGCGACCAGCGCATCGTAGTCAGCGCGTGCAGCAGTGACATGGTTGAAGCAGGCAAACGGCGCCACCGCCAGGCCGGCATCGCGCAGCAGGCGCTTGGCCATGTCCTTGTCCATCGCCGCGGCTGCGCCAAGCACGCCGGGGCCAGCGAACGGCAGGTTCAAGGTGCGCAGCAGGCCCTGCAGGGTGCCGTCTTCGCCGAGGGTGCCGTGCACGATCGGGAACACCACATCCAACTGCGGCACGTCGCGACCATCGGCGGCCAGCAACTGGCCGCGTTCGGCGCCGGGCAGTACCGATAGCACCGGGCCGGAGGTGTCCAGCGCAATCCGCTTGGGATCATCGGCATTGAGCAGGAAACCGGCCGCATCGCACAGGTGCCACAGGCCCTGCTTGTCCACGCCGATCAGGCTGACGTCGAAACGTTCCTTGTCCAGCGCGTCGAAGATGTTCTTCGCCGACTGCAGCGAGACCTCGTGCTCGGCCGAGCGACCGCCGAAGATGATGCCAACCCGGGTCTTGCCCATTGCCTGTGTGCTCCTGACGCTGTGTTTGGTGGTGTCTGCATAGCATGAACGCAAAAGCCGGAAATGGGGATTGGGGATTCGGGATTTGTTTATCGCGGGGCGCAGACATGAACAAACCCTGTGCGGACGATGCATCGGAGCCCGTAGCCCGGGTAAGCGCAGCGCACCCGGGGCCGTTGGCAGCCAGCCCGTAGATCACTGCCCCCGGGTGCGCTGCGCTTGCCCGGGCTACGGTAGCTCCTGCTGAAGGGTTCCGATTCCGACTCCCCAATCCCCGATCTGCGCCCCTCCGGTAGAATGCCGGCATGCCTGCATCCCCCCTCAAAATGATCAAGCCGCTGGCCGGCCGTACGCTGGAAGTGGCTTTGAACCGCGCGCTGGCGCTGGACCCGGATACCCGCACTGCGCTGGCCTCGCTGGATGGCCAACGCATCGCCCTGACCCTGGAATCGCCGTCGCTGGCGATGCAGATCGGGGTCGCCGGTGAACGCCTGACCGTGGGCCCGGTGGACCCATCGCTGGAGCCCGACCTGGCCGTGCGCAGCACGCTGGGCGGGGTGCTGGCGCAGCTACCCTTCCTTGCCAATGCACGACGTGGCAACAACGCGCCTGCTGGGCGGGTCAAGGTCTCCGGCGATGCAGAGTTGGCGCGCCGCCTGCAGCAGCTGGCCACCCGTTTTGATCCGGATTGGCAGCAGCCTTTTGTCAAAGCCTTTGGCGAGATCCTCGGCGTGCAGATCGCGCAGACCCTGCGTGCAGCCCTGCTGCAGGCCAGGCGCAGCGCCAAGGACCTGGCCG
>Ga0308157_10002226_pt1 | contig 33149 bp, 25 predicted proteins | sample PhyBR1_FD_201035 | JGI IMG/M metagenome (GOLD analysis project Ga0308157, IMG submission 201035) | Phyllosphere microbial communities from UC Gill Tract Community Farm, Albany, California, United States - DLSLB.R1 | ecosystem: Host-associated > Plants > Phyllosphere > Unclassified | place: USA...
TGGTTTCCAGCGATCTTTATCATCGTTAAACCGGGGCCTGGCGCACAGCGGATAAAATTTATACTTTTAAGTAAAAAAATAATTTATTGCATCTGTCTGCTTATCAAAAAGATGTGCGTTTTTTGCTGGTTAAATGGTTTTTTTAAGCTGAAAAACTCAAATTATTTTTTGCATTTGTGAAAAAGAACACTACATTTGCAATCCCAAACGGAGGGTGCCATAGCTCAGTCGGTAGAGCAAAGGACTGAAAATCCTTGTGTCCCTGGTTCGAATCCAGGTGGCACCACTTCTAAAAGTCTCGATGAAAATCGAGACTTTTTTGTTTTAAAGTTATTTATGTTTCTACATGATATTCGCTTTCTGACATCGCTTTAACCTTATTTAAAGCTGCAGGCCAGGTTTCCTCAAAATAATCCTTCCAGTCTTCGATGATGCTCATTTCAATGATGAGCTCGGTGTGCCCGTCTTTTTCTTTTAAGGTGTAGTTCTCCAGCGATTCACCCCAATCATGTAATTTTTCTTTGCCATCTTTTATCTCCCCTACATGCCTGATAGACATAAATTCATTGGGGATGTTCTCCGCAATAACAGCTACCATCCCTGATCCCTTGCCATCTCCGAATACTGCTTTGCTTCCTTTTTTCCAGTCGGTTGCTACGGTCGACCCTTCTGCAAAAACTGAAGTCCATTTCGGGTAGCTTTCCACTCCAAATAATACATCCCAAACCTTTTCCGCGCTTGCGTTAATACTGGTTTTAAATTCAATCTTTTCCATGGTTTTGATTTTAACTGGTTTTTCTTACGAATTGATTAAACAAATTTGTTAAGTATTTGATTGATTTTTAAGGTGTAAAGGCGACAATTTATGGGGGCAGAAGGGCTTAATGTTTTCCAGGGGGCACCTTGCTATCTCAATTTTCAGTATATTAATCGTTAGATCAGCTGATGGGGGGCAGATCTTATTTTAACATATTTTCACTATAATAATCTCAGAATTAAGTAATTTAATCGGTAGATTTACGTAATTCAACGATACATGCTCCAGACTGCACAATATTTTGGATTAAATTGAGTTGTTGCTTGATGGGTTTTCAGTTAAAAGTTTTCGGTAAGGAATTTTTTAAGGCTGTTTTCCGTGCGACCATAAATCAATAAAAACAACTGTATTAAAGCCCGCTACGTATATATAACACCATGTTACCAACTTCCATGAAAAATAATAAATTTAGTTGCCTGTTAATACTTGGCTTTTTTGCCCTTATGGCAACTGCTGCCTGTAAAAAAAGCAGCATTGTACCTGATGAGCCCGTTACCCCTACAACAGTTACCCCTTCAGGAACCCGTGAGGAGCTGACTAAGGATTCGATCTTTTTATATGCCAAAGAACTGTATTACTGGAATACTTCGTTGCCCACCTATGAGGCATTTAATCCGCGGAGTTTTAGTTCGAATGAGGCCGAACTTTATGCCATGACCCAATATTCTAATGATCCGGCTACAGGCAAGCCTTATGAGTATGTGAGTAGTTCTGCAGAGCCTAAATATTCATTTTTTGATTATACTGCAGCAACTTCCGGAAAAACAGGTGCTTTAAAAGCCGATGTTAATGGTTCTGCTAATGATTATGGTTTTTCTATCAACTATAGTACTACTGACGATTTAAGGGTAAAATATGTATACCCCAATTCTCCTGCCGCACAACAAGGCTTAACCCGTGGTTGCAGGATAACCAGTGTAAATGGTCGTACTAATCTTACTTACAGCACTGCTAATGTGAGCTTTTTGTATAATGCCATTTTGGGGACTAATCCGAGCGTGAGCCTCAGTTTTACTGATTTAAATAATATCAGCAAAAGTGTGGTGATTACCAGCGCCTCTTATACGGTTAATCCAATCTTGTATACACATGTGTATACCGTTGGTGCAAAAAAAGTCGGATATATCGTTTTTAATAGTTTTACCAATAATGCAACTGCAGGTTTAAACACTGCTTTTGCAAATTTTGCCACACAAGGGGTTAGTGAGCTTATTGTTGATTTGCGCTACAATGGAGGCGGATATGTATCTACCGCCAGTCAAATTGTTAACCTGGCAGCCCCTATTGCTCAAAATGGCAATATTATGTTTACTTCTTATTACAATAGTTATTTACAAAATATCACTACTGCCCAGCGCAAAGCTTCTATTTTGGCCCACCAGCCCTTATTAGATGATGCCGGTAAACTCCAGACTTTTACATCAGGAGTTAATGGTAAATATGCTACCTATGCGGATTTAAATTATTCGGCAACCTCTGCTGATAATATCGAGCGCTTTGCGAAATCGGGGAACCTGGCATTAAGCAGGATTTATTTTATCGTAACCGGAGCTACTGCTTCAGCCAGCGAGTTAACCATTAACAGCTTAAAACCTGTAATGGATGTAAAATTAATTGGTAAAACCACTTACGGTAAACCTGTAGGCTTTTTTCCAATCAGGATCGATAAACTCGATATGTATATTCCCGAATTTGAAACCAAAAATCAGGCAGGTGCGGGTGGATATTATTCAGGACTAACCGTTGATAAAGATGCTTTCGAAGACTATAAAAAAGATTGGGGTGATGAAACCGAAACTTATTTATATTATGCATTGGCCTATGCCAATACAGGTACTTTTCCACTTACAGTGCCGAAAACTGCAAGTTTAAAAACAACTACCATTCCACTTTCTTCTACCTTATCAACCGAAGAAATTAAATCTGTTGATGCCCGTTTAGACCCTAACGGATTTAAAGGAATGATAATGACTCCACATGGGAAAATGTAACGGATGGTTCTGTTAATAAAAAAGCGCGGTTAACCTAAATGGTAACCGCGCTTTTTTACAAGTTAAAAATTACAATAATATTTTACTACTGATGTCTTTATTGATGGTAATGTAACCCGGGTATTTAAATGGCGTATTGCCTAACATAAAAGTCGGCTTAATTTTAATGGTCAGTAAACCCAGTTTTTCATCTTTAGCGGACGATCCTTTTTGCGCGGCTTTTACAATATCGTTAAACACATTGCCGTTTGATACCAGGCCATAAATATTACTTACCAGCTGAACCGGGACAGTTACGGTTTGGCCTTGTGCAATGCTTACAGTTTGGTTAACCAATCCTTCGGCTAAATCGGTATTGTTTACCAGTATTTTATATTCAAACTGATTTATGGCGGCCAGGCTGCTGGATGGATTACTGATTTCTAAATTGAGGTTGGCTTTTAAAGGGATATCTTTACGCAATAATCCCAGTGCTACACCCGGTAGGCTGGTAAGGCTAAAACTTTGCTGATCCATTAATTTTTTTACGTCGGTACCGGCAATCGATACCTGTTGAACGCCTGTAATTTTATAAGTGCAGTTTTCCAGTGCTTTTATTTGCTGGGCCTGTTTATTAATGCCACAACCGAATACGGTAGTTACAAACAGGCAAATCATTAGTGTGTTTTTCATGTTAATCATAACGCCAAAATACTAAAACTATTTTAGTATGAAATTGGTTAACTATTTAAAATGGTAAAGATAGCGTAGGATTGCAGTTGTTGAATGGCTCACCGATTTGTACAATTCGCCGGATTTTGAGTTATTTTGGCCAGAAAAATTAACAGCGATGTCCATTACAATCAGAAAGATCGTAGCAGAAGATAATGCCGCTACTGCAGAAATGATCAGAACAATTTTACGGGAATTTAAAATCGACCGGCCGGGTACAGTTTACACTGACCCTACAACTGATCAGCTCTCAAAGTTATTCGAGCATCCCGAATCGGTTTACTGGCTCGCTGAAGAAGATGGCGAAATCATTGGCGGCTGCGGCATTTATCCAACTACTGGTTTACCTGAGGGCTGTGTAGAATTGGTTAAACTCTACACTGCTGCATCAGCCAGAGGAAAGGGAGTAGGTAAAATGCTGATGAGAAAAAGTATCGAATCAGCACAGCATTTCGGGTATAACGAAATTTACCTCGAATCCTTTCCCGAGCTAACTACCGCCATTAGTATGTACAAAAAAGCCGGATTTATCACTCTTCCGGCACCGCTTGGCAACTCTGGTCACTTTGCCTGCAATGTCTGGATGTTGATGGTATTGTAAATGGGTTAATTGTTTGATCTGCTTAATCGGTTAACCCAACAATTGATTAATTACTGCCTACCCGGTTTTCTTCTTCGCTGGTGCCTGTGCTTCTGCTGCGTGCAGTTTTTATTTTCATATTACCAAATTTGTAAGTGAAAGTCAGGTTTACCCTGCGACTTTCCCATTCGTTTCTCCAGTAGGTTTTAATGTTATTGTATTCGAGGTTCGCGCGGAAAGCATTGGTGTTAAAAATATCATTGACCTTTAAAGCAAGGGTTGCATTCTTTTTCCAGAATATTTTTTTTGCGCCAATATTAAGTTGATAACTTCCTAAACTGTGAAACAAGCCTGAAACCGACGGCGAATCGTAATAGGCATAAGTGGTTAGGCTATAGTTTTTAGCAAGGGTAATGGTATTATCCATCATTACCGACCAGTTCCATGAAAAAGCATTAAAGCCATTGCCCTGCACAGCCGATTGCGTGCGGTTAAAACCCGCTGAAATTTCGGTATTGTTGTTCCACCATTTGGTTATATCAACCGGGCTCCCGGTGGCCAGGTAAAAATTACTGGTACGGTTCAGGTTTTCTGGTCTGGAAATACTTTCTTTAGTAGCATCGTTTTGGTACACTACCTCCCACATCGAACCATTATTAACCGAATAACTTAAAGTCAATACCCTGAAATTCCTGATCGAGTAGTTTAGCTCGAAACTATTGGCATAAGAAGGTTGCAGTAACGGATTGCCTTGTAAAGCGGTATATGGATCGCTGTAAAAAGTAAACGGATTTAAACTGCTGTATGAAGGCCGGTTAATGCTTTTGCGATAAGCTGCGGTAACCAGGTTGTTCGAATCAATTTTGAAGGAAACAAAAACGGTTGGAAAAAGCTTCCAGTACTTTCTGTCTATTAATGTGTTTGTGCCCGAAGAGATACCCTTACCCAGGGTTTGCTCTGCACGAAGACCAGCCTTAACCTGGATATTTTTAAAGCTTTGATCTAAAGAGAGGTAAGCCGCATTTATGTTCTCACGATACAAGAACTGATTGGTGCGACGGGGATCGTTAATCCATCCTGCTGTTTTTAAAGAGTCGAAACGTACATCACTTTGCGATTTTACCCAGCTGCTTTTCCAACCGGTTTCCATTTTAAATGTTTTGGTTAAGTTTAGCGTATAATCGACCTTTACCGAATAGATAGCTACATTGCCCATCCCCATATTGCGTAAGTCGATAGGATTGCCCATCACGTTGTCATTTATATCAAAATAAGTATTGGTGAAAGTTTCATTTTTGCTGTTGTCGTACCTTACGTAATCGGCATCGAAGCCAAGCTCGCCACCTAAACTATCGGTTTTATAGCGGTAATTGAGGTTAAAGGCATGGTTTTTCTCGGTATTCGATTGCGGATTAAACATAGATGTGGAACCCATCTTTGCACCGGCAGCATTGTAATTAACCGAATTGCTGTTTACTTTGGTTTCTTCAGGAGCAGTAAATCCTTTCACCATTACGCCTAAAGTATGTTTATCATCCACAAAATAATCGGCGCCGGTAGAGTAGTTGAGGCTATTGGTAACCGGATGCCAGAAATTAAGCTGATTATACTGTTCATTGCCAATGGTACGGTTCAGCGTTAAGCGGTTATAAGAATTATAATGACCGGCATTTAAGCGGACATAGGTACTTACTTTACCTATATTATAATTAAGGTTAGTACCGCCACTTACTTTTTCGTACCTGCCATAACCGCCACCCAGATTCATGCTGCCATTAAAACCCTGCATTTTATTTCTTTTCAGCTTAATATTGATAATCCCTGCTGTGCCTGCAGCATCGAAAGAAGATGGCGGATTGGAGATGAGTTCGATTTTGCTCAGCACCGATGCCGGCAAAGATTTTAAATAAGTGGTTAATTCCTGTCCACTCATATAACTCATTTTGCCGTCAATCATCACATTGATGCCCGTTTTACCTTTCAGTACAATGTTATCGTCTTTATCCAGCTTTACGCCAGGCGACCTGCTGATGACTTCCAGTGCATTGTCGCCGGCAGTATTCATCTGTTCAACATTTACAATTACTCGATCTGCTTTTTGATCGATGACCGGCATCTTGGAAGTGATATTCACCTCTTTTAGGTTCCGGCTGTGATCGGCTAAAATAATAGCTGGAACCTGAACAGGTGCTGCCTTTACTTCAAAAGCTGCCGATTGGTTCCTATCGTAGCCCATCATCAGTGCCTTTATCAGGTAACGGCCAGCTTTAATGCTACCGAATGTGTATAAGCCTTGCTGGTTGGTCGCCTGTAAAGCAACCGAAGCAGAATCGGGGAGGTGAATGAGTGCGACTGAGGCATAAGCTAATGTCTTATTGCTTTTATCGGTTATCGAACCCGATATGGCGGCGGTTTGGGCCTGGGCAAATTGAATACCCAGAATTATTGATATAAAAAGAGCAGTTTTAAATAAGCGTTTCATTATGGCTTTTGTTTAATAATTGATGATCCAAAGATGCAGAGACCGCTGCGGGCTGAAAATTATATCATCCCAATGGCCTGAAATATTATCCCAACCCGTTTTTAACGTTCAAATAGCTTTCGTACTAAAAACGCGGGGTTTGGTATAATTAATTGCAGGTTTGGCATAAGAAACTAGGCAGTTAAAAAACCTTTATCTAGTTTTAAGGCATGAAAACACTAAAAACGATTGCGATACATATACTTTGCTGGGTATTGGTGCTGGGTTATTTTTATGGCGGTTCACTGATAGCGGGCATTACTTTAAGGGAATCGGCCTTTTCTATCTCCATGAATTTTATACAGATTATGGAGTTTTATATCTGCTATCTGTGGGTGTATCCCCGTTTTTTGAAAAAAGGTAAAACCGTACCTCTAATAGGGGGTATTTTAGTCACTATAGCTATATTTACCGCTTCCAGATACCTGATCGAAGAAGTTTTATATTTAAAATGGTTTGGTTTTCATAACTATGCCGATGGCACAACAGCATGGCACTATATCTCTGATAATATTTACTGGAGTTTGGCTTTTATTGTGGTCCCGGCTGCAGTTTTCGGGATAGAAAAAAGCTTTCTGGCTGAGCGGATGAACCTGAAGCTCAAAGATGAAGTGGTGAAAGCTGAACTTTCATTTTTAAAATCGCAAATTAATCCACACTTTTTGTACAACACTTTAAATTATGTGTACTCGCTTGCCATTCCGGTTTCCGATAAGCTTGCCAATGCGGTTTTGCGCTTATCGGATTTAATGCGTTATACTTTAAATGATAGTCCGGATGGGAAAGTGAGTTTAGATAAAGAGGTAGGTTATTTAGAAAGTTATGTTGAGCTATTTAAAATGCGTTTTGAACCCAATTTCTTCGTGAGTTTTACTACAGAAGGTATTGGCGACCAAAAGATAGCTTCGCTGATACTGATCCCTTTTGTTGAAAATGCCTTTAAACACGGGGTGGTAAACGATGCAACACAACCTGTTCGCATTAAACTTAAAGTGCAGCAAAAGCGCCTGAGTTTTGAGGTAAGCAACAAGATCAGTCATGCACAGAAAGACCACAGCAGTGGTGTAGGGATGGTAAATGTACACCGCAGGCTTGATTTAATTTATCCTGATCAGCACGAATTGTTAATTTCGAATAATGGCAATACCTATAAAAGCACGTTAATTTTAAATTTATAAATTAATTTTAAGTCCGAATAACCTTCAAAACCTTAACTATGATCCGTTGCCTTGCTGTTGATGATGAATCTTATGCCTCAGATATTATTGCGGCCTTTATCAACAAAACTCCTTTCCTTGAATTGGCAGGTACAACTACCAATGCCTTCGAAGCCCTGAATATGGTACAGGAAGGGAAAGTTGACCTGGTGTTTCTGGATATCCAGATGCCTGAACTTACCGGAATCCAGTTTTTGAAAATCTGTGGTGGCAAATGCAAGGTAATCTTAACTACAGCCTATCCTGAATACGCGCTTGAGGGTTTTGAACTTGATGTGGTTGATTATTTGCTTAAACCAATCTCTTACGAACGGTTTTATAAAGCAGTATCAAAAGCACAGCAAATTTTAAGTCCGACACTGGTTGCCCAGCCAGAAATTATTCAGCAGCCTGCACAAGGCAATGATTTTATTTTCATCAAGGGCGATACCAAGAATAAGTTCATCAAAGTAAATTACGCTGATATTTTGTACATAGAGGGACTAAAAAATTATGTCTCAGTATATACCGCCAATCAACGTATTATCACGTACCAGGCTTTGCGGGAGCTGGAAACAGAACTGCCTAAACCACCCTTTTACCGGATCCACAAATCTTATATCATTTCGATAGAAAAGATTAAAATGATTGATGGCAATACGGTTTTTATCAATGATCAGGCTATTCCGGTAGGAGAAACCTATAAAGAGGATTTTTTTAAAGTGGTGAGAGAAGGGAAGAAGCAGGGATAGGTGGTAAATGTAAACAGCAGGATGGGTTAACTATTTAAAACGGTTATTGTTAGTAAAACCTTGAGTTAACCTTTGGAAATTATTTTTTGATACATGGTTTCACTATTGGGAGTCCCTTCGGTTAATCCGCAGACACAATTAACCTGTTAAGCAATAAATGCATAAATTCTCCAGACAATTTCTTCCAAATTTTTTAAGTTTGCTGCACAAAGATTTAAATTGAACATGAGCATGCAAGAAACCAATTCGTTAAACCAGGTTGCCGAATTCCATACTACCTTTAAGCACCCTATTCTCAAAAACCCGGTTATTCCTTCGAAACAGCGGGCTAATCTGCGTATTTCGCTTTTGGCCGAAGAGTTAAAAGAGTTGCAGGAAGCAGTAGAAAATGATGATTTGGTAGAGGTTGCTGATGCCCTGTGCGATTTGCAATATGTTTTGGCGGGCGCCATTCACGAATTTGGGCTGGGTGGAAAATTTAAAACCTTATTTGATGAGGTACACCGTTCTAACATGAGTAAAGCCTGCACAACGGTTGAGGAAGCAGAGCAAACCATCCGGTTCTATTTAGATAAAGATGGAACGGAATCTTACTATAAAGAAATCGACGGGTTATTTTTGGTATTCCGTAAAGGCGACGATAAGACATTGAAATCCATCAATTACTCACCTGCCGATTTGAAGTCGCATTTAATTTATTAATCTTGAAAAGGCTAAAGCAGCTCATTGGCGATTTGAAGCAGCAACAGGAAAACCCCGACGCTGCTTTAATGCGTGAGTTTATTTTTTACTCGCCCAAAATGCCGCTACGCCTGCATCAGGAACAACTCATAGCGGAATCGAAGCAATTTAGTCTGCCGGTTTTCGATACCTACTTTACCCGCACAGAGATCAGCATTAATTGTTTTAGCTGGGGTAAAGGGAAACGAAAGGTACTGCTTACCCATGGCTGGGCTTCAAAGGCCCTGGATTTTTATGAGCTGATTGTAGCTTTGTTAAAAAATGAGGAGCTGGAAGTAATCGCATTTGATGCGCCCGGCAATGGAAGCTCGGTTTCAGAGTTTTCGAACCTGATGCTATATGCTGATTCGGTAAAATCAATTGCCAATAATTATGCACAGCCCGATGTCCTTATTGGTCACTCGTTAGGTGGCATGGCCAACGTTATCGCTGTGCAGGAGATAGGCCTGGAGCTGCAGTTGCTGGTGAGTATTGCTCCTTTAGTCCGCCTTAGGGAAAATTTTGAGCAAAGCCTGGAATCGGTTAACATCAAAGTTAAAGATCAGGAAATTTTCTTTGCCAATTTCGAGCAGGAGTTTCCCGTTCCCGCCAGTTATTTTAACCTGACTAATTTATACCAGTTGAAAGCCGGGATCAGTCATTTTCTGGCTTTCGATCCCGAAGATCATATTTCACCCTATCCTTTTCTCCAGGAATTTTTGAATAAATACCCGGCCATCAATGCTAAATCATTCGAAGCTGTAGGGCATTATAAAATTCTTAAATCGGTTGATGTAATTGAAGATATTGCTCAGCAGATTCGGACTTTAAGTTAACTTTTCCGTTTTTACTTTGATTTTGCGCTGCAGACTGCATGGAGTTTTCGAAGTAACTATGCCTTATGCTCCCGTTTGTTTACAATGCGTGCAAGCTTTAAATTACATGCGATTAATCTAAATCCATAACAGTGCATAACAGTTAAATTTGGTGTAAATTCTATTTTAGAGCAACCAAATATTAATAATCAGCATGCAGGCAATTTTAGGTGTTATTTTTCATTTCTTCGGTGGTTTTGCCTCCGGAAGTTTTTACATACCATATAAAAAGGTTAAAGGCTGGGCCTGGGAAAGCTATTGGATTGTTGGCGGAATTTTTTCCTGGCTAATTGTTCCACCACTTGCAGCTTATTTAACCATCCCGAATTTTACCGCCATTATTAGCAGTACCAATGGAAGTATTTTATGGCTTACCTATTTCTTTGGGGTGCTTTGGGGCATTGGTGGTCTTACCTACGGTTTAGGAGTTCGCTACCTTGGTGTATCGCTGGGTAGTAGCATTATTTTAGGTCTCTGCATGGTTTTAGGCTCTATTCTGCCTTCCATCTATTTCGATTTTTTTCCTCAGGCTGGCAAAGATACTTTTAGCATGTTTCTGCAGACCGATTGGGGACGTATGGTTTTATTAGGCCTGCTGGTATGCGTACTGGGGATCGTAATATGTGGCAGGGCCGGTATGATGAAGGAAAAGGAAATGAAAACGGATATTACCGACCCGCATGGCATGGAGGTAAAAACCGAGTATAAATTTGGGCTGGGCTTGTTTGTAGGGATTGTATCAGGCGTGTTAAGTGCCTGTTTCAATTTTGGTATTGAAGCCGGTAAGCCCATGGCAGATGCTGCCAATGCAATCTGGAAAGCAGCTAACCCTGCTGAAACCGGCAATTTTCTTTTTCAAAACAACGTTACTTATGTCATTGTACTTTGGGGTGGTTTAACAACCAATTTTATCTGGTGTATGGTACTTAATGCCCGCAATAAATCATTTGGCGACTACACCAACAAAACAACCCCGCTGTTAAAAAATTATATTTTCTCGGCCCTGGCTGGTACCACCTGGTTCCTGCAATTCTTCTTTTACGGAATGGGCGAAAGTAAAATGGGTAATGGCGCCAGCTCGTGGATTTTGCACATGGCCTTTATCATCCTAATCGCCAACGTTTGGGGATTGGTGTTAAAAGAATGGAAAGGCGTATCGCGCAAAACATTGGTAACAGTTTTGGTGGGGATTTTAACCATCATCATTTCGGTACTCATTGTGGGTTATGGAAACTCAATTAAAGGTTAAACAATAGAAAAATTTAAATAGAATATTAGAATGTCAATCGATACGAAAAGTTATAAGCATGTTAGCTACTTGTGGGATGAAGCAGAAGCCGCAAAACTGGCTGGTGATGAAGTTGCTTTATTAATCTACCGCTCAAATTTGTTGGGTGCAGATTTACGCCTGACCAATTATGGTGGTGGTAATACTTCTTGTAAACTGTTGGAGAAAGATCCTTTAACCGGACTGGAAACAGAAGTAATGTGGGTAAAAGGTTCTGGTGGTGATTTAGGTACGCTAAAGAAAAGTGGCCTGGCGGCTTTATACGTAGACCGTTTACGCAGCCTGAAAAATATTTACCGTGGGGTAGCTTATGAAGATGAAATGGTTGAATTATTTAACCACTGCATTTTCGATTTAAGTTCGAAAGCGCCATCAATTGATACGCCATTGCACGGTTTTCTGCCATTCAAGCACATCGATCACCTTCACCCGGATGCAGCAATTGCTATTGCAGCAGCAAAAGATGGCAAACGCATTACCCAGGAGTTGTTTAATGGTACCATTGGCTGGGTGGAATGGAAAAAACCAGGTTTTGAACTGGGATTACAATTAAAACAATGTCTAGATGAAAATCCGGGTATCCGGGGTATCATGCTGGGCTCGCACGGGTTATTTACCTGGGGCGATACCGCTTACGAAAGTTATTTGAACACATTGGAGGTAATCGAAATCTGCTCAGAATACCTGAACGAGAACTACGGTAAAAAAGGTCCTGTTTTTGGCGGACAGAAAATAGAAAGTGCCGAAGCTGAAAAACGTAAAAAACAAGCCGCTGCTTTAGCACCTGTATTACGTGGTTTATGCTCTTCAAAGCAACACATGATTGGCCATTTTACCGATGATACACGTGTACTGGAGTTTATCAATTCAAATGACCTTGGCCGTTTGGCTCCTATGGGAACCAGTTGCCCCGACCACTTTTTGAGAACGAAAATCAGTCCGCTGGTTTTAGATTTAGCCAGTGATGTTGATCTTTCAGATGTAAAAGCGTTGAAAGAAACTTTAGAGCCTGCTTTTGAGGCTTACAGAGCCATGTACACCGATTATTATGAAACCTGTAAGCATCCAAACAGTCCGGCCATTCGCGATACTAATCCGGTGGTCATTTTATATCCGGGTATTGGTATGTTTACTTTCTCTAAAGATAAACAAACGGCAAGGGTAGCGGCAGAGTTTTACATCAATGCCATTAACGTAATGAAAGGGGCAGAAGCCGTTTCTGAATATACTTCTTTGCCACACCAGGAAGCTTTTAACATCGAGTACTGGTTATTGGAAGAAGCTAAATTACAGCGTATGCCTAAGCCAAAACCACTAACCGGTAAAATTGCCTTAATTACAGGCAGCGCCGGCGGTATTGGTAAAGCGATTGCTAAAAAGTTTGTGGCAGAGGGTGGTGTGGTTATTTTAAACGACATGAATGCCGATCGTTTGGAAGAGGCAGGTAAAGAATTTGCCGCACAGTTTGGTAAAGATGCTTACAGCACGGCTGTACTGAATGTAACCAGCGAAGCAGATATTAAAAATGCTTTTGATGAAGCTGCACTGGCCTTTGGCGGTGTAGATATTATTGTAAACAATGCAGGCCTGTCTATTTCTAAAACCATTGCCGATCACTCAGAGAAAGATTGGGATCTTTTATACGATGTTTTGGTAAAAGGACAGTTTTTTGTTACGCAGGCTGCAACAAATACGATGCAAAAGCAAAATATAGGTGGCGATATTATTAATATTGTAAGTAAGAATGCTTTAGTTAGCGGACCCAATAATGCAGGTTATGGCAGTGCCAAAGCAGCTCAGTTGCACTTAAGCAGGTTAAATGCTGCTGAACTGGGTGCAGATAACATCCGCGTAAATGTCGTTAACCCTGATGCTGTAATCAGCGATAGCAATATCTGGGCTGGCGGATGGGCAGAAGGACGAGCCAAAGCCTACGGCATTACCGTAGCCGAGTTACCTGCTTATTATGCTAAACGTACCTTGTTAAACCAGATTATATTACCAGATGATATTGCCAATGCTTGTTTCGCCTTTGTAGGTGGCTTATTGCAAAAATCAACCGGAAATGTATTAAATGTTGATGGCGGAGTTGCCATGGCATTTGTAAGATAATATCAGTTCTAAGCCGGGCCTGTGTCCCCACAGACCGGAACGACGATAATTTTAAATTCAGTTTTAGTAAGTTGTTTCATCGGTCTGTGCATGGCACAGACCGAAAATGACTTTAACAGTAAAGAAAAGAATCGTCCGCGTTTGCAACGCGGATGGAAAAGAAGGGCGATTGTATCGCCACCAGCAACCTAACAAAAACCAAATATCCGCATGAATATTGAGCAGAACCAAATAGAAAAACATAACGACTCTTTGTTAACTTCACATCAGCGCAAGCTTGCATTCTTAAAAGAAGACTGGGCACACGTTGATCTGGAAAGCGTAATCCAAAAACTGGTCGATTTTCAGATTGCTATTCCAAGCTGGGCACTGGGAACAGGCGGCACCCGTTTTGGTCGTTTTGCCATCACCGGTGGAGAGCCCCGTACCATTGAAGAAAAAATTGAAGATGTAGGTTTATTGCATGCTTTAAATGGGGCAAGTGGTGCTATCTCGCTTCATATTCCATGGGATATTCCCCAAAATGCTGGAGAATTAAAAAAACTGGCTTCGGGTTATGGCCTGAAGTTCGATGCCATGAATTCCAATACCTTTCAGGATCAGGCTGGTTCGGCACATAGCTATAAATTTGGTTCCTTACAAAATGTAAATAAAGCCATTCGCAAACAGGCGATTGAGCACAATATAGAAGTAATTAAACACGGTATTGCATTGGGTTCTGATGCACTAACCGTTTGGCTTGCCGATGGATCTTGTTTCCCGGGTCAGCTTAACTTCCGCAAGGCTTTCGAAAATACTTTAGAAAGTTTGCAGGAAATTTATGCTGCATTGCCGGATGACTGGAAAATGTTTGTAGAATATAAAGCATTCGAGCCTAATTTTTATTCAACCACTGTTGGCGATTGGGGTCAGTCTTTATTGTATGCCAGCAAGCTGGGTAAAAAAGCTTATACCCTGGTCGATTTAGGTCACCACCTGCCAAATGCCAATATTGAACAGATTGTTGCCTTATTGCTTATGGAAGGTAAACTGGGTGGTTTCCATTTCAACGATTCCAAATATGGCGATGATGATTTAACTGCCGGAAGCATTAAACCTTACCAGCTGTTTTTAATTTTTAACGAACTGGTTGAAGGAATGGATGCAAAAGGCATGAATCATGCTAAAGATTTAGGCTGGATGATCGATGCTTCGCACAATGTAAAAGATCCTTTAGAAGATCTGTTACAATCGGTAGAGGCGATTATGATTGCCTATGCGCAGGCACTTTTGGTTGATAGAAAAGCTTTAAATGCAGCTCAGGATAGCAATGATGTAGCCAAAGCACAGGAAATTTTGCAACATACCTTCCGTAGTGATTTACGCGCCCTGGTTGCCGAAGCCCGTTTAAGAGCAGGCGCTGCACTATCACCAATCAGCTTGTACCGCGATCTAGAGGTTAGAAATAATTTAGTTAATCACCGCGGAAAAACTGTAGCCACAGGTTTGTAAAGAGGAGAATAGAAATGCCAAAACCTGTTATTGCCATATTTGATGTTGGGAAAACGAATAAAAAACTGTTTCTGATCGACGAAAACTATCAGATCGTTTACGAACGTTCTGCCCGTTTTGTAGAAACCGTTGATGAAGATGGCGAACCCTGTGAAAACCTGGAAAGCCTGCGTTTATCGGTATACGATTCCCTGCATCAGGTTTTGCAGTTAAAAGAGTTTGATGTGAAGGCCATTAATTTTTCTACCTACGGAGCCAGTTTTGTATACCTGGATGAAAAAGGAGAGCCTTTAACACCACTTTACAATTATTTAAAAGAATATCCTGAAGCACTTAAAAAGAATTTTTATGCCACTTATGGCGGTGAGGACAAGATTTCGTTAGAAACCGCCTCGCCTGTATTAGGCAGCTTAAATTCGGGCATGCAATTGTATCGCTTAAAACACGAAAAGCCTGAAATATTCGGCAAAGTAAAATGGGCGCTGCACCTGCCGCAGTACCTCAGTTATTTAATTACAGGCAAAGCTGTTGCCGATATTACCAGTATTGGCTGCCATACCCAGCTATGGGATTTTAATAAAAACCAGTACCATACCTGGGTATCAACAGAAAAGATTGACGATAAGTTCGGAGATTTTACTCCGGCCGACTCCAGCCTGAAAACAGAATTTGAAGGCAACAGCATCAAAGTTGGCGTAGGCCTGCATGATAGTTCTGCCGCACTAATTCCGTACCTTGCCAATTTTAATACGCCTTTCGTACTCATTTCAACCGGTACCTGGTGTATCAGTTTAAACCCCTTTAATCAGGAGCCCTTAACCGCCGAAGAGCTGAAACAAGATTGCCTGTGTTACATGCATTTTAAAGGCAAGGCGGTAAAAGCTTCGCGTATTTTTGCAGGTTACGAACACGAAGTACAACTTAAACGCATCGCCGAACATTTCGATCGCGCAGCTTATCTGTTTAAGCACCTGAAGTTTAATCCTTCTATGATTTTGAAACTGGCCAATAAAATTCGGGAGAATAAAGAGCCACAGACAGGATTTTCTGCAAATTCAGCATTCCCAGACCGCGATCTCAATCTCTTCCAAACCGCCGAAGAGGCTTACCACCAGCTTATTTTTGATTTGGTTAGGCAGCAGCTCTATTCCTTAAAACTGATTTTAAATGCTGGTGTAAAGCGGATTTTTGTAGATGGTGGCTTCGGTAAAAATGCAATTTACATGCATTTGCTGGCAACCGCTATTCCGAATACCGAAGTGTATGCCTCTTCAGTTTCGCAGGCTACTGCTATTGGAACTGCCTTGGCGATTAACGATGCCTGGAATGAAAATCCGGCACCAACGGATATGATCCAGCTAAAATACTATTCGGCAATACAACGTACAGTAGATTTTTAGGATTTTCCCTATATTAGAAATCCTAATACCCCTAACCATTTTGAAACCTGAAGATCTAATACCTTACCTGAATGTTGATGAATACTCTTCAACACCCAAATACAAACAGCTTACCAATGCTATTTTAGCAGCAATAGAAAGTGGTAAGCTGCTTAAAAATAGCTTATTGCCTTCTATTAACGAGCTAAGTTTTAGTTTGGAGATGTCGCGTGATACGGCTGAAAAAGGTTACCGCAACTTACGCAAACTCGGTGTGGTAGATTCGGTACCGGGGAAGGGTTATTTTATTATCAATACCGATTTCTCGAGGAAACTTAAAATCTGTTTGCTGTTTAACAAACTCAGTACACACAAAAAGATCATTTACGATTCTTTTACCAAAACCATTGGCGAACGTGCAGCCATCGATTTTTACATCTACAATAACGATTATGCGCTGTTTAAAAAGATGATTGTGGCCAAACGTGATGATTATTCGCACTTTGTAATTATTCCCCATTTTTTAGAAGGGGGCGAAAATGCACACGAAATTATTAATACCATACCCAAAGAAAAACTGGTGATCCTCGATAAACTTTTACCTGGGGTAACCGGTAATTACGCTGCGGCTTACGAAAATTTTGCACAAGACATCTACGCTGCATTAGAACAGGCTTTAGACCGGCTTTCGAATTACCGGACCTTAAAGATTATCTTTCCAAAAAACAGCTATTTCCCACACGAGATACTAACCGGTTTTTACCGTTTCTGTCAGCAGTATGCTTTTGACCATAAAGTCATCCATAACATCCGTGACGAAGAAATTAATCCGGGAGAGGTGTACATTAACCTGATGGAAGATGACCTGGTGATGCTGATTGAGCGTTTAATTGCGCAAAAACTCAAAATCGGCAAGGATGTAGGAGTAATTTCTTATAACGAAACCCCGCTAAAAAGAATCATTTTGGATGGTATCACTACCATTTCTACTGATTTTAGCGAATTAGGTGCCCAGGCTGCAGAATTTGTGCTGAGTGGGAAAACTGAAAGGGTAGAGGTACCTTTTTATTTGAATTTGAGAAAATCGCTTTAACCAAGCCGGCTTAGTCATATGGGGCGGATTGAAGCGTAACTGGTGAATCGGGATGTATAGCTCTCCCACTTTAAACCGTGGGCTGGACCACAGTCGAGATGACAGCAGATATTGTGCATAAAAACCCTTAAACGAACTTTACCCAAAACCGAATAATCAGTACTTTTATCGCTTAGCCTTTTAGCGTAAATGAGTGAACCGGTAACAAGCCTGCTGCGATCAGAAGAAAACCCTTACGATTATATTTTAAGCGATTTTAATCTGAAAGACCTTAGTCAGGTTGTTATCCTGAAACATTTAGGTGGATTGGTGCATACTGATGTTAAAGGTTTTTACCAGTTGCATCCCGGACAAATTGAAATCGATTTTGCAGCCTTCAGTCACGAGGAAGCAGTTGAGCCTTTTCCAATAGTCATGGTTCAGCAACAAGCAGGCTCGGTGAAGCTTTCCTGCCGCTGTGCTACCCCTAAAAATAAACTTTGTGCACACCAGGCGCAGGTTTTATATAATATTCTCCAACGCAAAGCGCTGCGTATTTTCTTCGATGTTAACCTGCGCAGGGAAAAGCTAATTAAAATAGCTGCAGATTATGGCCTGGAAAAAGAAGAAAATCCCGATTTGCTTTTCAATCTTCAGTATTACAATGGCGAAGTAGATATTAAACCTAAAATGGATGCCCTGCAGCCATTTAACAAAGAAGCGCGTCAAAGTTTGGCTGAGCTGCTACTACCCAAAGAAAAAGCATCCATAAAAGCGGGTAGTAAAGGAGATTTTAGTAAAATGATCCTGGTTTTGGGGCAGCACCGCTACTACAATCACTTAACCGTTGAGCTTTTTGAGGCGGCAATTACCAAAGCCGGGAAAGTTAAAAACCCGATGAAAGGTATTAATCCGGCCGATTTAATTTTTAAAGCAGAAGATAGCGGCCTGCTGAAGTTTTTTAGCGGCATCACTACTTTTCAGCAAAATTACAATACCGACCAAAGCGAGGTAGAAATTGATGCCTTAAAGGCAATTGTTAAAAATCCCGCAAAGATCCCTGTTTACCTTCAGGATCCTAAGCAGTCATCGGTTATTCAGCCTTCTTCCATTGCCGCGGTTGAGGTTCAGCCATTGAGTGTCGATTTAAGGCTTTTGGTGAACCAGCGTGGTGATTATTATGAAATTACCGGCCGTTTAGTCATTGAAGGGAAATCGTACGAACTGGATAACCTGCAAGTGGTACATCAGTATTTTGTTAAACTAAAAGATAAGCTTTACCTCATTGGCCGGCTCGATTTTTTAAGGGTAATTGGATACTTTAAAAAACAGAGTAACCGGTTAATTTTACACAAAAGCAAATATCCCGAATTTCAGAAAACCATTCTGATTCAACTGGAAGGAAGTATTCATGTCGATTATTCTTATTTAAAACCGGCCAGTAAAAGCCAGATCGAAGAAAAAGGTTTTGATCTAGAAAACGAACAGCTGATCTATCTGTCAGAATCGGAAGATTATATTCTGCTAACGCCGGTAATGCGTTATGGCAATTTAGAAATCCCGGTTTTATCCAAAAAGCAAATACAGGCTCAGGATAAGTTTGGTAATGTATTTAAGCTCGAACGTGATGATAAAGCCGAACTTCAGTTTGTTTCGAATATCATCCGGTCGCACCCCTACTTTTACGAACAAATAGAAAACGACTTTTTGTTTGAGCAAAATAATTATGATTCTTTTTACCTGCACCGGAAGCGGTTTTTAGAAGAAGCCTGGTTTTTAGATGCATTTGAAATCTGGCGGAATAAGGGGATTCAGATTCTGGGCTTTAACGGGTTGAAAAATAATAAATTGAGTGCGTTTAAGCCAGAAATAAACATCGAAGTAATCAGTGGACTAGATTGGTTTGAAACTAAGGTCGAAGTAAAATTTGCCCGGCAGGTTGTGCCGTTAAAGCATTTGCATAAGTCTATCCGTAATAAAAGCAGATTTGTTAAGCTGGATGATGGTACTGAAGGCATTTTACCACAAGAATGGGTGGAGAAGTTTGCGGCCTATTTTAATGCTGGCGAAATTACCGAAGAGGCGATCCTGACGCCAAAAATTAAATTTGCAACGGTAAACGAATTGTATGATGATGCTTTGCTGGATGGCGAAGTTAAAAATGAACTGCAGCTTTACAAACAGAAATTCGAAGGGGCCAATTCAATTGAAGAAGTAGAAGTACCGTCAACTTTACAGGCAACTTTGCGCCATTACCAGAAAGATGGCCTGAACTGGCTTAACTTTTTAGATGATTTTAATTTTGGCGCATGTCTGGCCGATGATATGGGACTTGGTAAAACCATCCAGATTCTGGCCTTCATTTTATCGCAGCGTGAAAAAGTGAAACACAATACCAACCTGGTTGTGGTTCCGGCATCGCTGATTTTTAACTGGAAAGCCGAGGTAGAAAAGTTTGCCCCAACTATACAGGTTAAAACCATTTATGCCGGTGAAAGGAGCAAAACCACTGAAGACTTTGATCAGTACGAAATTATTTTAACCTCATATGGTACACTGCTTTCTGATATTCGTTTTTTGAAAGATTACCGTTTCAATTACATCTTTTTAGACGAATCTCAGCTGATCAAAAACCCCGAATCTCAACGTTATAAGGCGGTAAGAATGCTGCAGTCGCGCAATAAGGTAGCCATTACCGGTACGCCGATTGAGAATAATACCTTCGATTTATATGGGCAGTTGTCTTTTGCCTGCCCCGGCTTGTTTGGCAGCAAGCAACAATTCTCCGATTTATACTCAACACCGATTGATCAGTTTAAGGATAGCAGAAGGGCAGATGAACTCCAAAGAAAGGTAAGGCCTTTTATCTTGCGCAGAACAAAAGAGCAGGTAGCGAAAGAACTTCCTGATAAGACCGAAATTATACTTTATTGCGAAATGGGCGAGGAGCAACGCGAGGTATATGAAGCCAATAAAAAGGAAATTCAGGATTATATTTTAGGTAAGCAGGAAGACGAGCTGCCTAAAAGCACCATGCACGTATTGAAAAGTATTACCACCTTGAGGCAGATTTGCAACTCAGCCGCTTTGCTGGCCGGTGGAAAATCTTATTTGCAGGCTTCTTCGAAAATTGAGGTATTGCTAGAGCAAATTGAAAACAAGGTGGGGCAACATAAGATACTGGTTTTTTCTCAGTTTGTAACCATGCTCGATCTTATTAAAAAAGAACTCGAAAAACGGGGCATACGCTACGAATACCTTACCGGGCAAACCCGAAACCGGGAAGCGGTAGTAACTTCATTCCAGCAAAATGCAGCTATTCCAGTCTTTCTGATTAGCTTAAAGGCAGGTGGAACAGGATTGAACCTAACCGAAGCCGATTATGTTTATCTCGTCGATCCGTGGTGGAACCCTGCGGTAGAAAATCAGGCTATTGATCGCGCTTACCGGATTGGTCAGCATAAAAATGTAATGGCAGTGCGTTTAATTTGCCCCGATACCATCGAGGAAAAAATTATGAAATTGCAGGCGATTAAAAAGGACCTGGTTAAAAACCTGATCCAGAACGAAGGCAGTTTTTTTAAGAATCTAACCAAACAAGAGCTGTTGGGTTTGTTGAGTTAGCTGGTATAATTCGTCATTAACTAATTAAATTCCTCCCTCAAAAGCATAATCCAAATACTTTGGCACATGCAGGCTCTCTACAATTTTCCAGGTTTTCTTTTCTGCAATAAACTCCGGAACAACTAAGCCCGAAGTTCTGGCTGCTTCAACATAGAAATCCATTTTAGCTGGGTGCGAAGGCGAGCAGGCATGGTATATCCGGCCGAAAGCCTGTTTTTCTAACAAGCGGAGGGCTATACCAACTGCATCTGTTTGGTGGATTAAATTTACGGGCGCCAAACCATTCGGAACAGCTGTTTTTCCTGCGAAGAATCTACCTGGATTGCGATCTGGACCTATTAAACCTGCAAAGCGGATAATGGTAGAATTCTTTTCTGCTGTTAAAATTTCTTCTGCAGCAGCCACAACCCGTCCCGAATCGGTATCTGGACAGGTTAGGCTTTCTTCATTTACCAATTGATTTTCATCTGCAAAAACACTGGTCGAACTGATGAGCACAATTTGAGCTGCTTTTCCTTTAGCTGCCTCCACAATACGTTTAATTTTTTCCGGGTAATCGTTTAATTCAGTTGAATTTCTTTTCGGCGGAATACAGATAAATAAAACATCGCATACAAAGAACGCCGGATCAGCTTCAATTTTTGCTGCTGTGAAATTAACCAGATAAGGTATAATTTGAGCATCTGCCAGTGCAGTAAGCTTAATTTCGGTAGTGGTTGATCCTTTTACAGTATAACCTTTAGCAATCAGTACTTTGGCAAAAGCAAAGCCAAACCAGCCACAACCTAAAACAGAAACCTTTTTAATTGCATTTTGATGCACTTCTGAAGCTGAAATCATAATGCCTAAAGATAGCTTTCTACCCGTAATTTATTTGTCAATTCTGCTTTTTGTAAAGGGTTTTGGAGAGTGCTAAAATTCCATCGTGGTAACTGGTTGGTTTAAAATTAAATGCCTTCTCAAATTTGGAAGAATCGAAATGATAATCGTGATCGTACTGGTAATACATTTCTACGGTACCCGCTACTACTTTTTTAAACAAGCCAACCAAACGGAGCATCAGTTTATTAATTACCGAATAACTGGCTTTGGTGCCGTAAATCTGGGCGGCCATTTCAATAAAAGCTTTTCCTTTTAAAGGGGCTGCGGTTGGTAAATGCCAGATCTGGTTACCAGATTCAGGCGTTTGGCCCAATAGAAACAGCGCTTTTCCGGCATCAGCAATGTAAGTAAAGCTGTGTAAAGTATTGGGGTTTCCTATCCATTGTCCGCTTGTGTTTTTAGCAAATTTATCCAGTATCATCATATCAAAAAAACTGTTCATGGAGTCGGTGCCATAAAAATCGGCTGCACGGGCTATGGTTACGTTAATGTGGCCCGCTTTGCTCTCATCCATTAATTGTTGAGCTATTTTAGCTCGTACCTCGCCTTTAAGGCTGCAGGGATGGTAAGGTGTATTTTCAGTCATGGGACCTTTTACCAGTCCATACATGTAAACATTGTCGAAAAAGATTAACCTTGCCCCGGTTTGTCTGCAGGCGTTAATTACATTTTGAATGATCACCGGCCACTGTTGCTGCCAGACTTGAACATCGTAGGTTAAACCGGCGCATAAATAAATTATGGTCGATCCTGCTGTTGCGGCAAGTACTTCTTGCCCGTTCAGTAAATCGGCCTTTTGCCAGCTTACATTGGGGCTGGTTGTGGCTACCGGTTTCCGGCTTACCAATTTAACGGTTTCGTTATGGGCAATTAGTTCCTGGGTTAACGCGTTTGCTGTTGGCCCGCCGGCGCCTAATATCGTGTGCATAGCTTTTCTTTTTTGATTGACTCAAAGTTAGGGGAGCTTTGATGCAGAAAACGTTAACAAAAGATAATGATTGCAGAAAGTATAAGAACGGGTTTAGTGCTGTAGTAAGGTTCTTTTACGAATCCGAGAAAGTGAAACAGGTGTAATACCCAAAAAATTGGCAATGAAATGCTGCGGAACCCGCTGAAAAATATTGCCAGCCGTTTTCTCGAGTGCAGTATAGCGTTCTTCGGGGCTTTGTGTAATAAATGCGGTTACGCGGTCTTCATAGCAGCAGATGTAATATTCGGCGATTAAACGGCCAAAACGCTCCATCTTTAAAGCCAGTAAGGGGTGATTCAACATTTCTTGCAGATCATGGTAAGAAATCAACACCAATTCAGTTTCTTCAAGCGCCTGAATGTAATTAACACTGGGGGTACGTGTAAGGAAACTTTTGTAAGCGCTCATCAACTCGTTTTCAAAGCTAAAGTATCCGGTAATTTCCTGCCCGTCTTTAATGTGATAATAGCGCACAGCACCACGGGTAATAAAGGCCATATGATTGCACACTTTTCCTTCAACGGCAAAATGCTCCTTTTTGTTTAAAACCGAAAAACTAAGGTGCCGGTTAAAGATTTCCCATTCAACTTCGCTAAAGGTTACAAATTGGGTGATACCACTTCTAAATGCAGCAATTTGAGCTTGTTTCTCCATACCAGATGTAAAATTCTGATTAAAGATACAGATTTACAAGGAATAGGGTTAGCCCTTACCAAGATTGTAACAAGCCCTGCAACGGGGTTCGTAACTTTCTTTTTCACCTAGCAGCACAGTGGCTTCGTCGGCAGCGGTACGGTAGCTGTATAAGGCCGGGTTGCCACAGCAAACACAAACAGCATTTACTTTGGTTACATGTTCGGCAATGGCCATTAATGCTGGCATTGGACCAAAGGGCTTACCTGTAAAATCCATATCCAAACCGGCAACGATAACGCGGATGCCTTTCAGAGCCAATTTATTGCACACCTCCGGAAGTTCATCATCAAAAAACTGGGCCTCATCTATACCGACCACCTGGGTATTGGTGCCCAATAATAAAATGGCCGAAGCACTATCAACAGGTGTAGAGTTTATGGAATTTAAATCGTGCGAAACTACAGCGGTTTCGTGGTAGCGGGTATCGGTTTTGGGTTTAAAGATTTCGACATTCAATTTAGCAATCTGGGCTCTTTTTAACCGGCGGATCAATTCTTCCGTTTTACCAGAAAACATGGAGCCGCACACCACTTCAATACTTCCTGAAAATTCGCCCCTTCTTCTAAAATTTTGTTCGCTAAATAACATGCCTTTTTTTTTAATCCCCTGTATCAGCCCGATAATTTTTAAACCGAACAAATATGAGAATTATGTGTTATTTTTGAGGAGATAGTTACCAACATAAATCGATCAGAAATTCGTTTTAACTTTATGATGAACCAACAAGATATTTTCAAAAAGATAGGCAACATTTTAACAGAGTTGAATGAGCAGTACCAGTTTTTGGCTCAAAATCCTCAACAATTCAATGATTTGGAACTCGAACTTTTTCTGGCCAATGCACATTTCCTTTCTGATCACGTTAATATCGTTAAGAAACTAAATACCATCATTGAAGAAAAAACGATGGAGCCGGGCAATCATCCGCTATTAGAGGAGCAGAATACCATTATCCTGCCCGAAGTTGTAAAAAGCTACGCAGAAGATGATGAATGTTTTGATCCGCAGGAATTGGAAGAAGTGGTAACAGCAGAGGAAGAAGAGGCCCGGGTAGATATTAAACCTGCCCAGGAAATTATAGACGAAGAAGCCATTGAAGAAGAAAAAGCAACTTCAGTTTTAAATAACGATTTCTTTAAACCGGACCAGGACGACCATACTTTTGAATTTGAGTTAGGCACACATGACGAAAATGCGCAGTTTGATTACGAATTAAAACCCACTGAAGAAATTTTCGATCGCCCTTTAAGTAAAGAAGAAGCTGAAATTCTGGCTCAAAAGAAAAGAATACACGAAAAAGAAAGGGCGCTTCCTGCTGATGAAACAGTTATAGCTGCCGATGAAGATGAAATTGGTCCGGAACCTTTTTTAATTGATCACAAAGAGGAAGAAGCCGTACCTGTTAAGGCTCCCGAAGAACCGGTTGTAGTTGCAACACAACCTATTGAGGCACTTAAAGAAGTAAATCTGGATGAGCCTATCATTTCTCCGCCGGTTGAACGGGAAAGGCCGTTGTTTACGCCAGAAGCTGTTCCGGTAAAACCAGCTCCTCAGCCTGTTACACATAAGCCTGCACCAAGTTTAAATGATTTGCTGGCACAAACAAATGGCAACAGCAACGAGCCGGTAAAAGCACCGATTGCCGATTTAAAACAGGCTATTAGTTTAAACGAAAAACTATTGTTTATTAAAGACCTTTTCAATGGTTATAATCTGGCTTACTCTGAAGCCATTGATATTGTAAATAAGATGAACAGCTTTGAAGCTGCGGATGGCTTTTTACAGAACAACTATGCTGCAAAAAATAACTGGGCTGCTAAACAAGGTACTGTTGATCAGTTTTATGAATTGTTAAACAGAAGATTTAGTAAATAGGTTTGATGTGTTAAGTGGCTGATTTGTAGTGATAACGACATTTAATCATCCTGATTTATAACCAGAAAAATACCTGATTATTCGGCCTTACTAAATAAATCCCATCCTGTTCGAATCGAGCTTTAAGAAGATAAACAGCAGGATGGTAAAACTCCAGAGTGAGGAACCACCGTAACTGATTAGCGGCAGCGGAATCCCAATAACCGGAATAATTCCGATGGTCATCCCGATATTAATAAACACGTGGAAAAAGAGGATACAGGCCACGCTGTAGCCGTAAACCCGTGAAAATGTAGAACGTTGTCTTTCTGCCAGGTTAATCAATCTGAGCAATAAAAAGATATACAATCCAATTACAACTGAACAACCCAGAAAGCCCCATTCTTCACCAATGGTGGAAAAAATAAAGTCAGTACTCTGTTCCGGTACATAGCCATATTTGGTTTGTGTTCCCTGTAAAAAACCACGTCCTGTAGCCTGACCGGAACCAATGGCAATCTGTGACTGAATTACATTGTAGCCTGCACCTTTATTATCTGTTTTCAGGCCCAGCATCAGCTCAATACGGCTACGCTGATGTGGTGCCAATACCTTTTCGTAAGCAACTTTGATGAGAAACAAATAGCCAATTGCAAAAATGGTTACTAAAATAGTAGAGAATATGATCTTTTGTTTTCTTCGGTTGTTGTAGATAAAAAGACCTGCAATAGCTGTAATGATGATGATCAGAATATAAGTTGGCACCAAAAAGTCGGCCACGAACAAAACAATCATCCCTAAAAAAATAAGCAGAAAATAGCCCGATAAGCCTTCTCGATAAAGGGGAAACATAAAGGCAAGAAATACCAGCGCCGAACCTGTGTCAGGCTGGAGCATAATCAATAACAATGGCGCGCCAACTATTAAGCCTGCAATGGCAATGGATTTGATATCTCTGAACTTTGGATTAAATGCGCCTACATACCTGGCTAATAGTAAAGCCGTTCCGAATTTCGCAAACTCGGCAGGCTGAAGTTTGAAGGAACCAATGGCAATCCAGGCCTGGTTTCCGGCAACTTTATTCCCAATTAACAGTACAGCCATTAATAAAATTAACGTGCCGCCATAAATAAAAGGGGAGAAGACATTGAACAACCGCCCATCAAATAATAGAATGGAAAGGCCTAAAACCAGACCGGTAATAATGTAAATGAGTTGTTTACCGTAAAGGGTCGTAAAACTGAATACTTCTGTTTGTTCGGGAGGAACTGAGGCGAAAATGTTTGTAAAACCAATGGCGCATAATGCGATGTAGATTAAAACAGTAATCCAATCTACATTAAAGAAAAAACGGTTTCCCTGTTGCTGCTGCATTTTATTTATTGGTTACAGGTTTATTAATGGTTGCAGTTTTAAGCACTTTGGGTTTGGTGGCAACGCTTTGTTTTATGGTTGCCGAATTAAACCTCAAACTATCTTTTATTCTTTTAGCCGAATCAGCTTCTTTGATTAAGAGGCTATCTGCTTTGGTGAGTTTAATGGCTTTCGTTTTATCTTTTAAAACAGGTAACAGATTTTGGTTTTTCATCCATTCAATCTGGGCTGCCCTTCCTCCGCTCACTGTGCCTTTGAGGTATTTTTCAATCATGTAACTGGCTATAGGTGCTGCATAGGTACTACCGTAGCCGGCATTTTCTACAATTACTGCAATAGCGATTTTTGGATTGTCCCTGGGTGCAAAACCTATAAAAACTGAGTGGTTTTTACCATGTGGATTTTGTACCGTTCCGGTTTTTCCGCAAAGGAGTACATCCGGAATCCGCGATAATATGGCTGTACCCCAGCTACTGTTTACGGCATCCTGCATCCCATCAATTACGGGTTCAAAATGCTTCGCATCTACACCTACATAATTTTTAACTACATATTCTTTTCTAACCAGGTTTTTATCGCCAATACCTTTAATCAAATGCGGCTTAATGTAATAGCCACGGTTAGCAATAATGGCCATCGCATTAGCCATTTGTAATGGAGTAGCGGTAATTTCACCTTGCCCAATGGCTTGTGAAATTACGTTGGTATAACCCCATCTTTTACCGTAGATTTTATCATAATGTTCGGCTGGGTAGAAATAACCTTTCCTTTCATAAGGCATATCGATATCAAGTTTTGAACCGAAGCCAAATTTAGCCACCTTATCGCGCCATTCCTGATAAGTCTGCCTTTGGTTTTTCATGCCATTCTTGGTAATCAGCTTTTGAAAAACATAGCAAAAATAAGTGTTGCAAGAGCGGGCAATCCCTCTTCTAAGTGAAATAGGGCCGTCAAAGTGTTCGCATTTGATTTTTCTGTTACCAGCCTGATAATAGTGCGGGCAAAAGAAAGTAGTATTGGGGTCAATTACGCCTTCCTGTAATCCGATTAATGCATCAACCGGTTTAAAAGAAGAGCCTGGAGGATAATATCCCATTATTGGCCTTACGAGCGACGGGCGGTAAGGATTACCTACAATAAACTCCATATAATTATTTCCCTGGTTCCTTCCAACCAACAAATTTGGATCGTATCCCGGACTACTTACTAGCGAAAGAATCTCTCCCGTAGCAGGCTCAATAGCTACGATAGCACCAACTTTATTGGCCATTAATTCTTCTCCCAGTTTCTGGATTCTCATATCAATACCCGAAATAAGTCGCTCGCCCGAAACTGCATTGATATCGTACTTTCCGTCAGCATAACTGCCTTGGGGGGTATTGTGCACATCGTAAATTGTATTTACAACACCCTTTTCTCCTCTTAAAACTTCTTCGTAGGATTTTTCCAGACCGCTTTTTCCTTTATAATCCCCTGGTTTATAAAAACCTTCAGATTTGGCAATATCAGTACTATCCACCTCTTTTACATAGCCAAAAAGCTGGCCACCAACACTATCCGGATAATGGCGTATGGTACGGTCCTGAGTTGAAAAACCGGGAAAACGGTACATAATTTCCTGTAAACGGGCGTAGCTCTGAACTGAAATCTGTTTAACAAAAGGTGTGGCCTGATAGTTGGATTTAGCTTTGGCTTTACGCATAAATTTGCGTGCATCTGCTACCGAAATTTCGAGCGCTGCAGCTAATGTAACTGTATCAAATTCTTTTACTTCGTTTGGAATAACCATTAAATCGTAAACAGGCTCGTTCTGCACTATTACTTTCATGTTACGATCTAAAATGGCGCCACGTGCGGGGAATTTGAATTTCTTTTTTAATACATTGCTTTCGGCAGAAATAAAGGCTTTGTCGCTAATAATCTGGATATAGAAAAGTTTGCCCAATAAAATGAGGGCAATAACGATAAATAATCCCTGAACGATATATTTTCGGTTAAATAATTGATCCATTAGCGTGGCGTTCTTCTATAGAATATAAACTCTACCAATAAAATAATAAGCAGTGTAAAGATACAACTTAAGCCGCATCTCATTAAGGTATAACCAATTTCGGTTAACCTGAATGTTTCTAAAAAGAACAACACCAAATGGTGTGTAATAACGCAGAGAAAGGCATAAAGAGAAAACCATTGGAAACCCATATAACTTAACGAAGGTTCGGGGTCATCAATTGCGTCGCGGTTTAAACTTATGGATATAAAAGAAATCCTGACAAATGCCAGCACTACACAAGCTGTTGCATGTACGCCCATGGTATCGTAAAATGCATCGAGTGTTAAGCCTGTTGCAAAGGCCAATCCATACAATAAAATGTTAGGGATACCAAAAGGCAGGAGCAGCAAAAATAAGATGTAGATAAAAGGGGTAGACAGATCGTAAAAGCCCATATTCTTGAGCAGAAAGATCTGCACAAAAAGCAGTAAAAACCACCTGATCACATTTACAATTATGATTCTACTATTCATTAGGCTTAACTAGGCTTTCTAAAGCTTTTTGCTCTTCAGCGAGTTTATCTTTAACTACATATACATATTGCAATGTGCTAAAATCTGTAAATAAATTCAATTCTCCTGATAAGAAATTATCGTTGGTGGCTACATTAGGTTTGCTGATACGTCCAACTAAAATCCCTGCAGGAAATGAGCCGTAACCGGATGTTACAACGGTATCGCCCACATACATTTTAATGTGGTTAGGTACTTCTTTTACAAATGCTTTTCTGATATCGAAATTCCCATCGCCCCACACCAAAGAGCCCAGAGCATGATTCTTTTTTAAGGTAACGCTAATTCTGGTGTCTTTATGCAATAGCGATTGTATGGTAGCCAAATGCGCCGAAACATCGCGGATAAAACCTACCACACCTTTTTGTGGTGCAATTACAGCCATTCCGCTTTTAATTCCGTCAACAGTACCTTTGTTAATGGTCATTACGTTGTTACGAAGTGTAATAGAATTTTTAACCACTTTAGCCGCCAGATAAGAATACTGCTGGTTAGTAACGGTATCAATAACCTTAACAACCTTAGCACTGTCAACTGTAGTTAAAGCCAGAAGCCGGGTTTTAAGATTGGCATTTTCTGCTGCAAGGCTGTCGTTTACCATCCCGAGGTTTAAATACCTTTTAAAAACATTCAGCCTTTCATACGCTGTACCCACTACTTCGTTTGATGAATTTAGGGTTACACTACGCTGGTAAGCATTGTTTTTCACCGTTAGGTAAATGCCTATCGTGAAGAAGATAATAAACAGGAAAAATGCGTTGTATCTGCTGATGAAAATCCAAAGGTTACGCATATCAGGAGGTAAAATGTAAAAGGTAAAACGGAAGGTGGGAAATGCCGGCAGGCTTCAATACATCAGCTGCTTTACATCTCCCATTTTCCATTTTTATTTATTGCATTAAGAATTTATATCCGCCAATATTTTTTAAGGCGATGCCAGTTCCGCGAACTACTGCGCGTAGCGGATCTTCGGCGACGTGAACAGGTAATTTTGTTTTAGCTGCTACACGTTTGTCTAATCCTCTTAATAACGCACCACCACCTGTTAAATAAATACCAGTTTGGTAAATATCGGCAGAAAGTTCTGGCGGGGTAATCTCTAATGCTTTTAAAATCGCTTCTTCAATTTTAGAGATCGATTTGTCCAGACAATGCGCAATTTCTGTATAAGAAACTGTAATTTGTTTAGGTACACCAGTCATTAAATCACGACCCTGAACAGCAAAGTCAGAAGGGGCATCCTGTAACTCAGGTAAAGCAGCACCTACTTCGATTTTAATTTTCTCAGCAGTACGGTCACCAATCATGATGTTGTGCTGGCGACGGATGTAGTTTACAATGTCAGAGTCGAAATTATCTCCGGCCACGCGGATCGACTGGTCGCAAACGATACCTGATAAAGCGATTACCGCAATTTCGGTAGTACCACCACCAATATCGATAATCATATTACCCATTGGCTCTTCCACATCAATACCAATACCTACAGCAGCAGCCATGGGTTCGTGTATTAAATAAACTTCTTTAGCACCTGCTATCTCAGCCGAGTCGCGTACGGCACGTTTTTCTACCTCGGTAATACCTGATGGGATACAAATTACCATACGTAATGACGGAAACATCCAGCCTTTACCGCCATTTAGCATTCGGATCATACCTTTAATCATCGCTTCAGCAGCATTGAAATCGGCAATTACCCCATCTTTTAGCGGACGAACGGTTTTAATATTATCGTGGGTTTTACCCTCCATTTGCATGGCCTGACGGCCAATAGCAATAACTTTGTTTGTAGTGCGGTCAAAAGCAACAATTGATGGTTCATCCACCACCACTTTGTCGTTATGTATAATTAGGGTATTCGCAGTGCCCAAATCAATGGCAACTTCTTGCGTAAACCAGTTAAATAATCCCATGTATGAGGTATGTTTCTTTAATTTTAATAAATGTATACTATTCCTAATGTAAAAATAGCTTTTTTATTGTTTTAACTTCTATTTTCTTTAAGCATTAAATTGTTTTTTAGGCAATTAAAATTTTAAAAAAAGCTAAAAGGCAAAAGCAGAAAGATTAAAGCAGTTTACAGTTGTGCTTTTCGCTTTGGTCTTTCTGTTTTTATCTTAGAATTAGTGTTTAAAGTGTCTTACACCTGTAGTTACCATAGCTATACCTTTTTCGTTTGCTTTTGCAACAGAATCAGCATCTTTAATCGATCCGCCTGGTTGTAAAACGGCAGTAATTCCTGCATCGGCAGCAATTTCAACACAGTCAGGGAAAGGGAAGAAGGCATCAGATGCCATTGCAGCACCTTTAACGCTGAAACCAAATGAAGCAGCTTTTTCGATGGCTTGTCTTAAAGCATCCACACGCGAAGTCTGGCCGACGCCACTTGCAATGAGTACATCATCTTTAACCAAAACAATGGTATTCGATTTAGTGTGTTTTACAATTTTATTGGCAAAAAATAAATCTTTTAATTCTTGTGCAGTTGGTGCTTTATCGGTAACGGTTGTCATTTGCTCCGGACCTTCGATAATTAAATCTTTATCCTGCTCAATTACACCGTTTAATAAGGTTTTAAATTGTTTCTTGCTCAACTCTACCTCGTTGCGTTTCAAAATTACACGGTTTTTCTTTTTGCTGAACAGTTCAACAGCCTCTGGCTGGTAAGATGGTGCAATTAATACTTCAAAAAACAGGTTGTTAATTTCTTCAGCTGTAGCTAAATCAACTTCCACATTGGTAATTAAAACACCACCGAAAGCAGAAACAGGATCGCAGGCTAAAGCATCAATCCAGGCTTGTTTTACAGTCGGGCGCGAAGCAATACCGCAAGCATTGGTATGTTTTAAGATCGCAAAGGTTGGATCCTGGAATTCATCAATTAAAGCAACAGCGGCATCTACATCAACCAAATTGTTGTAAGAAAGTTCTTTGCCGTTTAATTTGGTAAACATCGCCTCCAAATCACCATAAAATACAGCGCCCTGGTGAGGGTTTTCGCCATAACGCAAAGTTTTAGCTTCGGTTACACTTTGTTTGAAAACATCAAGCGGTTCTTCCCGGTTAAAATAGTTAAAAATAGCAGTATCGTAGTGTGAAGAAGTGTGGAAGGCAGTTTTAGCAAACGATTTACGTTGTGCTAAAGTTGTTTCGCCATTTTGCGCTTCTAATTGTGCCTGTAAAGTAGGGTAATCGTTTTTCGATGCAATAATGACTACATCGTTAAAGTTTTTAGCTGCTGCACGGATTAATGAAATACCACCGATGTCGATTTTTTCGATGATCTCTTCTGGTGTACCACCTGCTTTTACTGTTTCTTCAAAAGGGTATAAATCAACAATTACGAGATCAATTTCCGGAATTTCATATTCAGCAATCTGTTCTTGGTCGCCAGTTAAAGCCCTGCGGTTTAAAATACCGCCAAATACTTTTGGATGTAAAGTTTTAACACGTCCGCCTAAAATAGAAGGATATCCTGTTAAATCCTCAACCGCTGTAACCGGAAGGTTTAAATCTTTGATAAATTGTTCGGTACCGCCTGTAGAGAATAATTGTACTCCCTGTGCGGCTAACAATTTTACCAATGGTTCTAAACCATCTTTATAATATACTGAAATTAAAGCGTTTTTAATCTTAATTGGCTGACTCATTTTACTGTAAATTTTGAGCCGCAAAGGTA
>Ga0308157_10002228_pt1 | contig 33124 bp, 26 predicted proteins | sample PhyBR1_FD_201035 | JGI IMG/M metagenome (GOLD analysis project Ga0308157, IMG submission 201035) | Phyllosphere microbial communities from UC Gill Tract Community Farm, Albany, California, United States - DLSLB.R1 | ecosystem: Host-associated > Plants > Phyllosphere > Unclassified | place: USA...
TGGCGCGCTGTGCGCGAGCGCGTGAGCGAGCTATTGCGCCACGACAACGCCAGCCTGCGCGACAACGAGCTGGCTATTCAAACCTGCCTGCTGCGCCAGCGCGATGTAACGATGCTGCGCCCGGTGAAGCCTACCAATTACGTCGATTTTTACAGCAGCCTGGAACACGCCACCAACGTGGGCGCTATGTTTCGGCCCGATAATCCGCTGCTGCCCAACTGGCGGCACCTGCCCATTGCCTACCACGGCCGGGCCAACTCCATCGTGGCCAGCGGCACCGCCGTGCGCCGACCGCAGGGCCAGTATCGCCCCGCAGGCCAGGAAACGCCCGTTTTCGGCCCCACCCAGCAACTCGATTTTGAGCTGGAAACGGCCTTCATCGTGGGCCAAAGCACCGCCCAGGGCAGCACCGTGCCCCTGGCCGAGGCTGAAAGTCACATCTTCGGCGTCGTGCTATTCAACGACTGGAGCGCCCGCGATATCCAGAGCTGGGAATACCAGCCGCTAGGGCCGTTTTTGGGCAAAAACTTCGCCAGCAGCGTTTCGCCCTGGGTCGTCACGCTCGATGCGCTGGAGCCCTTCCGCGTGGCTGGCCCGGCGCAGGAACCCCAGCCCCTGGCCTACTTACAAAGCACTGGTGAGCAGCATTTTGATATTCAACTCGAAGTGCTCGTTCAGCCCGCCGGCGCCACGGCGGCCCCACTGGTTATCAGCCACACCAGCATGAAATATCTGTACTGGAGCATGGCCCAGCAGCTCACCCACCACGCCAGTAACGGCTGCCCGCTCGAAGCGGGCGATATCTACGCCTCGGGCACCATCAGTGGCCCCACACCGGGCGCGCTAGGGTCTTTGCTGGAGCTGACGCAGCGCGGCACCCAGCCGCTAGCCCTGCCGGGAGACTTGCAGCTCGGCTTCCTGCGCGACGGCGACACGGTTATTCTGCGCGGCTTCGCCGAGAAGAACGGCGTGCGCATCGGGCTGGGCGAGGTGAGCGGCACGGTACTGCCGGCGGTGGCATGACCATGTTGAGGTACTTTCTGCCAAACTGGGGCGCGTTGAGCAGGCAGCTACTCACGCGTACGTCCAGCATGGCACGCCTCTTATTATGCGCTTGCCTTTTAGTAATCAGCCTCTCTTCCTGCGTGGGTTTCGGTGACATTTTTGCGCACGAAACAGAAATCTACGGGCCGTACTACGTTGCTGATGACCCAGCCGCCTCTTATAAAACCTTGTTCTATCGTTAGCAGGAGGGAGTTGATTTATACCGCTTTGAGAACGTAACACAGGTCGGGTATAGTGCGGGACGAATTTTTATAGAGTCTGAAAATCGGTATTATTGGTTTGCCATAGCAAGCGACCCTGGCACGGACTTAAGCGACCCAGCTACACAGCAAATGTTCAGCAAACCGTTGATGGAGACCGACTTTAATCGGGTAGTAGATTCACTAGGCGTAAAAAACCTGATTTTTCAATTTCAGGAGTAACTCTAATTTAAAAGCCAGCTAGCCCATGCATAGGCTAGCTGGCTTTTGAGTTTTAGCCGCAGATTTTTTAGTGAAAGCTTACTTCTTGCCCGCCAATATCTCGTCCATAATCAGCGGGTCGAGTAGCGTGGTAGTATCGCCCAGGTTGGCGGTTTCGCCCTCGGCTACTTTGCGCAGGATGCGGCGCATGATTTTACCCGAGCGGGTTTTGGGCAGGCCGCTCACGAGCTGGATTTTATCGGGCTTGGCAATGCGGCCGATGGCAGCCACCACGGCTTCGATGATGCTGGCCTCGGCTTTCTGAATTTCGATATCGGTGGTGGGCACGCCGTGCTGGCAGATAACGTAGGCGTAGATGCCCTGGCCTTTTACATCGTGCGGGTAGCCCACCACGGCGCTTTCCACCACGTACTCGCTTTCGTTGATGGCGTTTTCGATTTCGGCGGTGCCGAAGCGGTGGCCGCTCACATTTATCACGTCATCGACGCGGCCGATGATGCGGTAGAGGCCCTGCTCGTCGCGCCGGGCGCCGTCGCCAGTGAAATAATAGCCCGGGTAGGGCTGGAAATAGGTCTGGCGCGCGCGCTCGTGGTCGCCCCAGGTGGTGCGAATTACGCCCGGCCAGCTAGCCTTTATCGCTAGGTACCCTTCCTGGTCGTTGCCCTCAATCTCGGTGCCGTCCTGGTTCAGCAGCACGGGCTGCACGCCGGGCAGCGGCAGGCCAGCGCGGGCGGGCTCGCTGGGCGTGATGCCGGCCATGGCCGAAATCATGATACCGCCGGTTTCGGTCTGCCACCAAGTGTCCACGATGGGGCAGCGGCCCTTGCCCACGTGCTGATGGTACCAGTGCCAGGCTTCTTCGTTGATGGGCTCGCCTACCGAGCCGAGGATGCGCAGGCTGCTGAGCGAATACGCCAGCACGTGGTCGAGGGGCGCGGCCATGAGCGAGCGGATAGCCGTGGGCGCGGTGTAAAATATCGTGACGTGGTGCTTGTCAATCACTTCCCAGAACCGGCCCGGCGACGGAAACGTGGGCACGCCCTCAAATAGCAGCGAGGTACTGCCCGCCAGCAGCGGGCCATAGAGACCATAGGTGTGGCCCGTGACCCAGCCAATGTCGGCGGTGCACCAGTACACGTCGTTTTCCTCGATTTGGAACACGTTGCGGAATGTGTAATCAGCCCACACCATATAGCCGGCCTGGGTGTGCACCACGCCCTTGGGCTTGCCGGTGCTGCCCGAGGTGTAGAGGATGAAGAGCGGGTCTTCGGCGTTCATTTCTTCGGCAGGGCACTCTTTCTCAACGTCTTTTACTTCGTCGTGGTACCACACGTCGCGGCCTTCTTCCCACTGCACCGGCCAGCCGGTGTGCTCCACCACGATGACGCGCTGCACGCTAGGGCAGCTAGCCAGCGCCTCATCCACCACGCTCTTCACCGGTATTTGCTTGGCGCCGCGGTTCAAGCCGTCGGCCGTGATAACGCAGGTGGCCTGCGCATCATTGACGCGGTCGGCGATGGCCGAGGCCGAGAAGCCGGCGAACACCACCGAGTGCACCGCCCCAATGCGGGCGCAGGCCAGCGTGGCCACGGCCAGCTGCGGTATCATGGGCACGTAGAGCACCACGCGGTCGCCCTTGCGCACCCCGTTCTTTTTCAGCACGTTGGCAAACTTACACACCTGCTCGTAGAGTTCGCGGTAGGTCAGGCGCAGGTGGCGGGTTTTGGGGTCGTTGGGCTCGAAAATGATGGCCAGCTTGTTGGCCCGCTGCTCGAGGTGGCGGTCGAGGCAGTTCTCGGTGAGGTTGAGGCTAGCCCCGGCGTACCAGGTGCTGGTGCCGGCCGGCGAAAACTCACCGCCGCGCACGGTGTCCCACTTCCGGCGCCAGGTAAAGGGCTCGGCGGCGGCGGCCCAGAAAGCGTCGGGGTTTTCAACCGATTGCTGATAGTCGGCGTGGTATTCTTCGAGGGTGCGGGTGCGAATGGCGGACATGCGGTAAGTTGGAAAATTGTGGTGAGGTATAACACCAAGCTCCTGCTTGGTGCGGGCGGGGGCGCCGCCTGGGTTGTGCACCCGAGGGGCAGCGAAGCTAACGGTTTGCCAAGCTGGTGCTTGGCATTACTTGCCCAGCAATTCATGCACTTTTTGCATGAGTTGGCGGGTGCTGAAAGGCTTGGGAATGTAGAGGTCGGCCCCGGCGGCGTAGCCCTTTTGTACGTCGGCTGGCTGGCTTTTAGCCGAGAGGAAGATGACTTTGGTAGCGGCGCGGTCGGGGCGCTGGCGCAGCTGGCGGCACACCTGGTAGCCATCCACGTCGGGCATCATCACATCGAGCAATATCAGGTCGTAGGGCGTTTGGTCGATGGCAGCCAGGGCCTCAGTGCCATTGCGGGCGATGCCGACCTGGTAGCCATTCTTACGCATCAAGAACTCGAGTGACATGACGATATTAGGCTCATCATCAACCAGTAAGATGGCGGGCGTATTCATAGCAGAAAGGACGAAGAAAAGGGTACTGCCGCCCGCGCCGGCACGGCCAGCGGCAGCTCGATAAAGAAGCGGGCGCCCTGCTCGGGGGCACTTTCTACCCAGATGCGGCCCTGGTGCAGCTCCACTATTTTTTTGGTAATGGCTAGCCCCAGGCCCGAGCCTTCGGGCTTGCGCATAGTTTGGTGGCGGGCCTGAAAAAACTTGTCGAATATCTGGTGCTGCTCGGCCAAGGCAATGCCTTTTCCATTGTCTTCTACGCACAGCAGCAGAGCGTCGGCGGCGGGCCAGGCCAGCACCGCAATGCGGCCGGGCCGGCCGGCCACCGTGGCTTTTATGGCGTTGGAGAGCAGGTTGATGAGTACCTGCATGAGGCGGTCGCGGTCGGCGGGCAGCGGCGGTAGGCCAGCGGGCACATCCACGCGCAGCTCGGTGCCGCGCTCGCGGGCTAGCTGGGCCACGGCTTCGGCGGCCTCGTGCGCCACCTCGGCCAGCGCCAGGGGCGTGCGCTCGAGGCTAGCCTGGCCGCTCTCGAACCTCTCCAAGTCCAGCACCAACGAGATGAGGCGGGTGAGGCGCTCGGCTTCCCGGCCGATGGTGAGCTGGAAGCGTTCGCGCTCCTCGGCCTCCAGGTCGGGGTTGTCGGCCAGGATTTCAGCCAGCGCCCGGATGCTGGTGAGCGGCGTGCGCAGCTCGTGGGTTACGGTGTAAAGAAACTCATCTTTCTGCATATCCAGCACTTGCAGCTGGTCGTAGGCCTGGCGCAGCTCGTCGGTGAGGCGCTGAAGCTGGCGGCTTTGCTTTTGCAGCTGGCGGTTGGCTTCCAGCAGCTGCTGGCTTTCCCGGAGAATACCCACCACGCTGTCGTAGCTGATTTGCTCGGCCCCGGCCACCGAGGCCAGCAGCATCCGGGCGCTGGCCGGGCCTAGCGTGCCGGCCAGCAGCTTTTCGGCGTAGGTGAGCAGGCGCGGGTCGGCGGCGGGCAAGGCCGGCATGGGAGGCTGCGCGGAGGGGAGAACCGCCTTTTCGGCCGTCGGCAGCGCGTCGGGGAAGCGCTCGGCGAAGGCGCGCAGGGCCTGGTTGGTGCGTTTTTTTCCCAGGAAGCCCAGCAGCAATGCGCGCACATCGGGCAGCGGCGGGCGGCCCGGCCAGCCGGTGATTTCTTCGGCTAGGCTGCGGCGGCGAAAAACATCGACAAACACGTCGGCCTGGCGCAGCTCCAGCGCCGTGGGTGGCCAGGCCAGCGACAAGCCCACGTAGAGCCCGATGTTGAAAAACCAGCTCCAAAACAAGCCGTGCGACAGGTAATCGAGGCCGTCGAGCCCGAACAGCGCGCCCGGCCGCAGCCAGGCTAGCCCCCCCACCCCATCGCTGAGCACGCTCACCGGCAGCCGGCCCGGCCCCACCAGCGTGGGCAGCACCAGGGTAAAAAACCACACCCCGAAGCCCGCCAGCAGCCCCAGCGTGGCCCCGCGCCGGGTGCCCCCTTTCCAGTAGAGCCCCCCCAGCACGGCCGGCAGAAACTGCGCCACCGCCGCAAACGACACCAGCCCGGTATTGACGAGCGGTAGTTGGCGGCCCACCCCAGCGTAGTAGACGTAGGCCAGGCTCAGCACCAGCAGCACGGCCAGCCGCCGGCTCGTGAGGGCCACCCGGCCCAGGTAGGCAAACCAGCGCCGCTGGCCCTCGGGCCGGGCGGCGGGCACCCGCACCAGCAGGGGCATCAGCAAGTGGTTGCTCATCATCACGCTCAGAGCGATGGTTTCGACGATAATCATGCTGCTGGCCGCCGAGAGGCCTCCCAGGTAGGTGAGCAGGGCTAGCCACGAGTGGCCCATAGCCAGCGGTAGCGCCAGCACGAAGGTGTCGGCATCGAGGCCCCGGCCGCCGAGCTTCAGCAGGCCACCAAAGGCGATGGGCAGCACGAATAAATTGATAATGAGCAGGTAGAGCGGAAACAGCCACATGGCCTTGCGCAGGTGGTCCTCGTCCACGTTCTCGACCACGGCCACCTGAAACTGGCGCGGCAGCAGCAGCACCGCCGACATGCTGAGCACGAGCAGCGTGAGCCACTCGGCCCCGGTGGTGCCCGCACTTTTAAAGGTGAACAACTGCCGCAGCGCCGGCTCGGCCGCCGCCTGGTTGAACAAGTCGGCAAAGCCCCCAAACAGCCCGAAGGTGACGAAGGCCCCTAGCAGCAGAAAGGCCAGCAGCTTCACCAGGCTCTCGAGGGCCACGGCCAGCACCACGCCCTCGTGCCGCTCGGTGGCTTCTACCGAGCGCACGCCGAAGAGCACCGTAAACACGGCCAGCGTGCCGGCCGCAAACAGGGCGGCCCCGCTAGCCCCCGCCCGCTGGTCGCCGCCCGTGAGCACCACAAACGAGCTGGCAATCGCCTTGATTTGCAACGCAATGTAGGGCACCACGCCCAGCACGCACACGGCCGTCACGAGCGCCCCTAGCGCGGCGCTTTTGCCATAGCGAGCCGAGATAAAATCGGCAATGGAGGTGAGGCGCTGCTGCCGGCACACCCGAATTATCTTGCGCAGCACCAGCCACCAAGCCGGCGCCAGCAGCCCTGGCCCCAGGTAAATGCCCACGAAGCTCAGGCCCTGGTGCGCCGCCCGCCCCACCGAGCCGTAGTAGGCCCAGGCGGTGCAGTACACGGCCATGCTCAGGGCATACACGTAGGGATTGGCCACCAGGCTTTTGCGCGCCGCCGAGCGCCGCTCGGCGGCGTAGGCAACGCCGAAAAGCAGGGCCAGGTAGCCAAACGAAAACGCGATGACGAGCAGCTTATTCACCTATCAAATTCGCCGCGAGGCTCCGCGGGACAAGTAAGAACATTGCGTGGAAGCGCGCCAGGCTAGCCAGCTTTGCGCGCGAGCCAGCCCGTGAGGCCGATGAGCAGCAGCCACGTAAGCAGCACGTAGAGATACAGCACTGGCACGCCCGCCACCCGGCCGCCGCGGTCGAAGGCCGCCAGCAAGGGGTAATTGAGCAGCACCACAAAAAGCCCGGCCACAAAAAGCAGCCGCTGGCCGCGCTGCGGGTCGCCGGCCGCCGGCTTGGGAGTAGGGTTCATGGCGGGGGCTAGCTAGCGGGTAGAAGGCAAAAACCCGCCCGGCGGGCTGCCTGACGGGTTTTGACTGTCATTCAAACAGTTATTAGCTGTCCATCAGCTTCACGTTGCGGGTGTCCTTCATCAGCGCCATGCCCACGACGAAGCAGATAAAGGCAATGACCACCGGGTAGATGAGGCCAACGATGCTGCTGTGCTCTTTGGCAAAGGTGCCGGCCGGCTGGGCTGCGGCCCACACGCCAATGGAAGTAGCCACGAGCGGCACAAAGCCGCCAAATATGCCATTGCCAATGTGATAGGGCACCGACAGCGAGGTGTAGCGCACGCTGGTGGGGAACAACTCGACGAGGTAGGCGGCGATGGGGCCGTACACCATCGTCACGAACAGCACCAGGCAGAAGGTGAGCGCAATCATGGCCGGCAGGTTGGGGTCGAGGGCCTTCATCACGGCGGGCACGGCCTTGCCGGCGGCATCGACGGTGGCGGGCGTCACTTCGCTAATCGGGCCGGCAAAGGCTTGCAGACCGTGGAAAAGTGGCATCGTAAACAGCGCCCCGCAAATCATGCCGGTCATGATGATGCGCTTGCGCCCGATACGGTCGGAGAGCGAGCCAAAGTACACGAACAGCGGCGTGGCCAGCAGCATCGACACCACCATGATAATGCTCGAATGCACGGTATCGAGCTTGAGCGTGGCATTCATGAAGGTGAAGGCCTGAAACTGGCTGGTGTAGAAGATAACGCCCTGGCCCATTGTCACCCCAAAGAGGGCGATGAGCACCAGGCGACGGTTGACAGGGTTCACGAACGAGTCGCGCAGGGGGCTTTTGCTGGTGGTGCCGGTGGCCTTGGCCTTGGCAAACAGCGGCGACTCGTGCAGGCGCTTGCGAATGAAATACGAAGCGATTACCAGGAAACCCGAGAGCAGGAACGGAATGCGCCAGCCCCACTCCTTGAAAGCGGGCTCGCCCAGCAGCTTGCGGGTAATCAGGATGACGGTGATGCTGAGAATGAGCCCGCCAGTGGCCGTAATCTGGATAAAGCTGGTGTAGTAGCCGCGCTGCTTATCCGGCGCATATTCGGCTACGTAGGTAGCCGCGCCGCCGTACTCGCCGCCCAGGGCTAGCCCCTGCAACAGGCGCAGAATCACGACGATGATGGGCGCCGCGATGCCGATGGAATCGTAGCTCGGGATGAGGCCGGTAATGAACGTGGCCCCGCCCATGATGAGCAGCGTAACCAGAAACGTGTACTTGCGCCCAATCATGTCGCCGATGCGGCCGAAGAACACCGCCCCGAACGGCCGCACCACGAAGCCCGCCCCGAAGATGGCCAGTGCCCCGAGCAACGACTTGGTCAAATCGCCGGACTGCCCAAACAGCACCGGCCCGATAATGGCCGCCAGCGAGCCGAAAATGTAGAAGTCATACCACTCGATAACCGTGCCTACCGACGAGGCCGTGATAACCTGCCAGATGGTTTTCGAATCGACCTGGTTGTTGTCGTGCGCCGCCGGCGCATCCGCGGCCGCGCCGTAGGCGTTGGGGTTCAGGCTCTGTTCCATAAGATTGGGTGGGGAAAGAAGTTGCTGGATGAATAGCCGCTAGCCTACAAAAACACCTGCGTTTGCAGCGTTACCTCGGGGCGATGAGTCACGTCGCCGGCCACGCCCACGCCGTTCACGGTGGTGAGGTTGAAGTCGGGGCGGGCGCGGTAGTTGAGCGTCACCTTGGCATTGTGGCCGTCGATGTAAAAGTTGAGGCCCGCGTCGTAGACGTTCACACCCTGCACGTCGCCGGCGGCATTGCGCAGGCCCTCGTAGTTGCTGTGCAGGTAGGCTACGTAGGGCTGCAAGCGCACCTTCTGGCCTAGCGTGTTCTTACCCATCAGGAAGCCGAGCTGGCCGTAGACCGAGCCGCCGGTACCCGACTGCGGCACGGCGTTGCCGCGGGTGGCGCTGGCGCCGTAGCCGGGGTTTTCGGCTCCCACAAAGCGCACGTAGTTGGGCCCGAAGTTGTAGTTGTAGTACACCCCGTAGAAGGTAACGGCCGTACGCTTGGCCGTGTCGAGCGGCGCATCGTAGAACACGTCGGCCCCGAAGAGCTTGATATCGTGCTTGGTAGTAGGTACGGCCGCGTAAAGGTCCGGCGTTGCCGTCGTATTCGACAGGGTCACGACGTTACTGGCAGAGCGCGAAAACATGCCATTTTGATTGTACATAAATCCCGCCCCCAGGCTCAGCACCCTCTTGGTGCCTAAGTAGGTACCTTGCGTGTAGGGCAGCAGGTTGGCTTCTGGCTCAAGGAAATTGTAGTTGAAATAACCTTGGTACACATGGCCATCGTTCTGGGGGTTGTAGTTGGCTACGTTGGTGCCCGTGCTGGTTATGCTTACCGCATTGCCCAGCGCATCGCGGTTAGTTACCGAGGTGCCCAAGCTCAGCGGGTTACCGGTTTGTACGCCACCCACCACGTAGGCCGTGTTAGTAGGTAGGTTGGTCAGGAAAGGGTCGCTCATCGACAGCTTGTAATCGAACTTGCCTACCCGGCCCTTGGCGTACACCCCAATCCAGCGCGCAAACTGGTCGATGGCGTCGATGGTCGGGAAGTTGGTGAGCGGCAAATCCATCGTCATGATGCTCGTGGTGCTGGCGGTGCTCAGGCGCGAAATGCCGTTGTAGTAGTGCAGGCCAGCCCCCAGGTTGAGGTACTTGTTGACCTTGTACTCGGTCACGGCCTCGTGAATGAAGAACTGCGGCTTTTTGCCGTCCACCGTCGGCGACACGCCGCCGCTCACGTTGTTTTGGTTGTTGATACCCAGGTGGGTATAAATCAGAAAGCGCGGGCTAAGCTGGGCCAGCAGCACCATGCGCGAGCGCCGGATGCCAAAGTCAAGCTGGCTGCTCTTGGGTAGGTTAGGACCGCGCAGCGTGCCCGTGTTGTTCTCGTTGTAGCGCACGTACACCTGCGTCCAGGCCATGAGGCGCACGTACTTCTGGCCGTCGGGCGAGAGGTTGAACTTCATACCCGCCCCATAAGGCACGGGCTTGGTAGGGGCCGGGGGCGTGGGCGCCGGCGCCTGGGGGGCGGGCGGCGGGGCCGGCGTGCTAGGGGCCGGCGGGGCCACCTGCGCCTGGGCCGCGCCGGCTAGTAGTAAGCCACTCAGGGCAAGCGCGTAGCGAGATGTAAGCATCAGTATGAAAAGGAACGGGTGACAAATAAAAAAAGGAAGCTGGCCCTACGGGCAGGCCTAAGCTTGGGGCGGCTAAGTAGCATTGCCTTCGGGCCAGTTGGTAAGCGCACGCAGTAGTTTTGCTAAGTCAGTATAGCTAGTTTTCCCGTTCAAAAACGCCCTTTCCAGCTTAATCTTAGCTTCTGCTTCGCCTTTCACCCAGCGCTACGGCCAGGCGCTTCCTTTGCAACGCTTCATTTTCTGCATTTTATGAAGCCACAAGCCCGTGCAGGTTTGTACAGCCAGCCTGGCTATAGTAGATAAGCAAACCTATATCAGTTTAGCGATAAAGGGCTCGCGAAGCGCTTCAGCCGCCACTGGCGCCGCCCGCAAGACAAAGGGGCAGCCTCCCCTCGGAAACTGCCCCTAGCCAGGCACTTACTGCGCGCTTTGCGTAGTTACTCTACATAATCCAGGTCTTTAGCGTAGGTGTCGGGCAGGGTGCTGGCGCTGAAAAAGGCCAGCCCCAGCGTAATGGCCCCGATAATGGCCGCGCCGCCCACCATGCCCAGCGCCGGCTGACTCTTAAAGTACTGAAACAGCGGCACTATAATGACCGTGGCGCCCCGCGCAAAATTGGGAATGGTAGTAGCCACCGTAGAGCGCAGGTTGGTGCCGAACTGCTCGGCGGCCACCGTCACAAACAGTGCCCAGAAGCCACTGGCGTAGCCAATCAGAAAGCATACCGTGTAAAAGATATTGGGGCTAGCCCCTTGCAGGGCAAATAGATACACGCCCACCATGCTGGCCGTGGCCACAATAAAAATGCGGAGCGCCCGGGTGCGGCTGCGCATCCACTGGCTCACGGCGCCGCTGGTGAAGTCGCCGAGCGTGATGCCGAAGTAGCACCAGAAAATGCTGAGGCCGCCCGTCACCGGGCCCGTCAGCCCGAACTGCTTGCCAAACTCGGGCGCCAGCGTAATGAGAATACCCACCAGAAACCAAAACGGCACGCCCACCAGCAGGCAGCGCAGGTACTTGTAAAACCGGGGGCCATTGGTGAAGATGCTCAAGAAGTTGCCGCGCGCCACGTCGGTGTTTTTGGTATTCTCAAACATCCCCGATTCCAGCACGCCAGCTCGCAGCGCCAGCAAGGCCAGCCCTAGCCCGCCCCCAATAAAGTAGGCATTGCGCCAGCCAAACTGCTGGCCCACCAGGTACGCCACCATGGCCCCGCTCACGCCCACCGTGGCTACTATCATGGTGCCGTAGCCGCGCTTCTCCTTGGGCAGGCTCTCGGCCACCAGCGTGATGCCCGCGCCCAGCTCGCCGGCCAGCCCAATGCCCGCGATGAGGCGCAGCCAGCCGTACTGCTCCACGGTTTGCACGAAGCCGTTGGCAATATTAGCCAGGGAGTAAAGTAGAATGGAGCCAAATAACACGGATAAGCGGCCCTTTTTATCGCCAAGCACGCCCCAGAGCACGCCGCCCAGCAGCATACCCCACATCTGCATACTCAATAGGCTGAGGCCCTGCGCCGTAAGCGCCGCCGGGTCGGTCACGCCGATGCCCTTAAGGCTATCGACCCGAATGATACTGAATAACACAAGGTCGTAGATATCAACGAAGTAGCCGAGCGAGGCCACGATTACTACGGCGCTGAGCAGGCCCACCGGGGGCCGCCCGGCTAGTGGCGCGGGAGAAGAAGGAGAATGCACGGGGCGGGAAAAATACGTTTTTTTGAGGCCTAAACATACTGACCAGCGCCCGCCCCGCCCCGCCCAGCAGGGGGCTAGCCCCCTGGCCCGTTGCTAAGCCGGTATAGCCGGCCCCATGCTAGCCCGCCCGAAAGCGCTCCCAGCGAATGACCATGAATTTGTCGCCCAGCTCGGTTACCATCATGCCCGCACCCTTTACGTTTTCCGGTTTCTGAAAAAAATCGGCCAGCTCCTTCTGGCTGAGGATTTTATAGGTGGGGTGGTAGTCGGTCTGGCGCGGGGCCTTCACACCGTATTTCTTCACCCAGTTCATCACGCTTACGTGGCTGACCCCGAGCAGGCGCTCGATTTCGCGGTAGCTCACGCCCTCGATGTAGAGCTGCAACGCCTTGACCACGTAGTACGGATTGACCTCGCGGCCCACCTTGGCCACGGTGTAGTGGTAGCCGCAGCCCCTGCACCGAAAGCGCTGGCGCTCATTGATTACGCCGCTTTTGGTGGCTTCCTTCGAGTCGCATTTGGGGCAGGCGGGGGCAGACATGGCAAGGAGGCTAGCGGCGGGGGTGGGAAAGGCAGGAGCGGGCAGCAAATGTATAGCAGTTGAGCAAGATACTGGCTGGCCCGCCCGGTAGCTACCAGCCGCTGGCCAGTACCGTAGTCAGCAGCGCCTCCACGGCCAGTCCCAGCCGGCGCATATCGAGCCGGGCCAGGGTGTCGGTGGGCTCGTGGTAGGCCGCGTTGCGGTAGAAGGCCGTGTCGGTGAGCAGCAGGGCCGGGTAGCCGAATTTCCAGTAGTTGAGGTGGTCCGAAAAGTCGATGCCCGGCAGCCAGGCCGGGGCCTTAAAGCGACGCACGGGCAGGCGCGCCGCCTGCTTGTACTGCCGCGCAAACCGCCGCCCGAAGCGGCCGTTGCCAAATTTTTGAGCCACCGTCACGTAGTTGCCCCGGCTGCCATAAACCAGCTTCAGCGGCCCGAAGGGGTAGCGCTGGCTACCGCGGCGGTCATCGTAGTAGCCCAGCATTTCGAGGGCTACCGTGCCGCGCACCTCGGCCCGCTGCGCGTGCAGCTGCTGGGCGTGCTGGTAGCTCCCCATACTGGGGGTCCGAAAAAACGGCGGCTCCTCCAGCGTATACGCCACGAGCTCAACAGCGTACGGCAGCGCGGGCTGCTGGCCCAGCAGCCGGGCTAGCTCAAGCAGCGCGGCTACGCCGGTGCCATTGTCGTCGGCACCGGGCTGGTTGCCGCACACGTCGTAGTGCGCCCCCACCACGAGGCGCGGGCCACTGACCGGGCCGAAGCGGGCCACCACATTGCGGTAGGTGCGGCCCTGCACCTGGTAGGGCTGCTCGGCCACGCGCGCCCCGGCCGCCCGTAGCTGCCGGCTTAGGTAAGCAGCCACCGTATCGAGCACTTCGGGGTGCTGGTAGTTGCGCGGCTGTGGCGTGGTGGTGAGATAGCGCAGGTGCTGGCGCAGGCGCGCCGTGTCGGCCGGTGCTGGCTGGGCGAAGGTGGCCGCCGGGCCCGCCAGCAGCCACAGCAGAACGCAAATCAGGGGCTTCATCCCGCCAAAGCTAGGTAGCTTTGGCGCCCCAACCCTCCCCTAGCCCATGCCTGCCCCTGCCACCCGCGCCATTACCCCTGCCGATTTATCGGCGGCCGATTTTTACCAGTATCTCATTGGCGCGGTGGCACCGCGGCCCATCGCGTTTGCCAGCACCGTATCGGCCGCGGGCGAAGTGAATTTGAGCCCGTATAGCTTCTTCACCATCGTGAGCCAGAACCCACCGATGCTAGTGTTTTCGCCCACGAGCCGGGGCCGCGACAACTCCGAAAAAGACACGCTGCGCAACGTGCGCCAGGTGCCTGAGGTAGTCATCAACATCTGCGACTACGCGCTGGTGGAGCAGCTTTCGCTGGCCAGCGCCGAGTACCCTAGCGGCGTGAACGAGTTCACCAAAGCCGGCCTCACCGAGGCAAAGTCGGACCAGGTGCGGCCGCCGCGCGTGGCCGAGTGCCCGGCCGCCTACGAGTGCGTGGTGGAGCAGATTATCGCCCTCGGCGATGGCCCTGGCCACGGCAACCTGGTGCTGTGCCGCGTGGTGCAGGCCCACTTTCGGGAAGATATCCTGCTGGATGGCAAGCCCGGCATCGACCCGCTCAAATTCGAGGCCGTGTCGCGCCTCGGGGGCGACTGGTACAGCCGCCTGCGCCCCGAAAACCTCTTCACAGTAGGCCGCCCCAACCGCCAGCTAGGCATTGGCTTCGATGAGTTGCCGGCCCATATCCGCCACAGCGACCTGCTCACCGGCAATGACCTGGCCAAGCTCGCCAACACCGAGCGCGCCGCCCTGCCCACGCTCGTCCAAATCGAAGAAATGAAAGCTGAGCCGATGGTAGCCTACCTGCTCCATAAGCACCAGGACGACCCTAGCGAGCAGCAAAAGCAACTCACCCTGCTGGCCCGGCAGTGGCTGGCCGAAGGCAAGGTGGCCGAGGCGTGGCGGGTGCTGCTGGCGTAGTTTAGGCTAGCCCACGGCGCAATGACAACTTCCTGCTCACTTACCCCCATCTACGGCTTTCCATCGGCGGCTAGCTTTGCCAAGTTTGATACGGCCCTGCTGGCTAGGCTAGCCGCCAAGCAGCTTGTGGCAGTAGTCCCGCTAGCCCTGCCAAATGTGAGCGCCGCATTTGTGTGCGCCGACTGCCAGCAAGTCTGGGTTTTGGCAGACCCTGATAATGCCTGGCGGGGTTTCTTTTTACCTCAGGAAGAGGCCGTTCGCCATTTGCAGCAAATGCAAAAAGCCCCCACTACGGCCGGCTAGGCTGCCTGGTAGTGGTGGCTTTAGTTATGCTGCTACTCGTGTGGCGCCACTGGCTCTAAGCGTTCTAGTTTCGCACCGCAATCAGCAGCCCCAGCTCCTTGTAGCGCATGTTGAATTTCTTGGCGATGGCGGCGTTGGTGAGCGAGCCTTTGTAGATGTACACGCCCGAACGAAAGTGCTCGTTCGTAAACAGCGCCTCGTTGATGCCGCCCTGCTGGCTGATGTCTTGCAGGATGGGCGTAAAGATATTGCTGAGGGCGTTGGTGGCCGTGCGGGGCACGCGCGAGGCGATGTTGGGCACGCAGTAGTGCACCACGTCGTACTTGCGAAAGACGGGCTTGCTGTGCGTGGTCAGCTCGCTGGTTTCGAAGCAGCCGCCCTGGTCGATGCTGATGTCGATGATGATGGAACCGGCGGCCATGCTGGCCACCATCTGCTCGGGTACCATGAATGGGATGCGGCCTTCCTCCACGGCTAGGGCCCCGATAACCACGTCGGCCCGCCGAATCTGCTGGCCCAGGGCAAACGTATCGAGGGTGCTGGTGTAGAGCTGGGTGCCCAGGTTGTGCTTGAGGCGGCGCAGCTTGTAGAGGTGGTTGTCAAATACTTTTACCTCGGCGCCCAGGCCGATGGCGGCGCGGGCGGCGTACTCGGCCACCGTGCCGGCGCCCAGAATAACGACCTGCGACGGCGGCACGCCCGTAATGCCGCCCAGAATGATGCCTTTGCCCTCGTTGGAGCGGGCCAGGTATTCGGCCGCCACTAGCATCACCGTCGAGCCCGCAATTTCGCTCATGGCGCGCACCACGGGGCGGGCGCCGCTAGGGTCCTTTATCAGTTCAAAGCCGATAGCGTTGACCTTTTTGCGGGCCAGGGCATTGATGAACTCGGGCGTCATAGTGCCCATTTGCAGGGCCGAGATGAGCGTTTGGCCGGGGCGCATGAGTTCGATTTCGTCCATCGTGGGCGGGGCCACTTTCAGGATAATGTCGGCCTTGTAGACTTCCTCGGTGGAGTAGGCGATGGTGGCGCCGGCCTCCGAATAGGCGTGGTCGGAGAACTTGCTGGGTTCGCCGGCGCCGCTTTCCAGCATCACTTCGTGGCCCTCGGTCACGAGGTGCAATACGGCTTCGGGCGTGAGGCCCAGGCGGTTTTCCTGGAGCGACGTTTCTTTGGGCAGGCCGATAAAGAGCTTGCGCTTGCGCGTTTCCACGGCCAGCATTGACTCCTGGGTGAAGTAGGCGCGGCTCGTAGCCAGGGCGCCAAAACCGGAGGGTAGCTGTTCGGCCATAACTTAAATTTCAGTGAGCAGTGAGCGGTGAGCAAAGAGCAGGCGGGCTGCCCAGGTGGTCACTACTCACTGCTCATTGCTCACTATTAATTGTTAGAGTTCTTGATTCGGGGCCGGTTGCGGCCAGCTCCACCAGCAGTCGCTGCGGGGGTAGCAGGCCGGCCACGCGGCTCGGCCACTCGACCAAGCAAAGATACCCCGAATCGAAGTACTCAGCCGCACCCAGCCGCGCAGCTTCTTCCTCGGAATCGACGCGGTAAAAATCGAAGTGATAAATGGGCCGGCGCTGGCCATCGCGGTACTCATTGACCAGGGCGAAGGTGGGGCTGCTCACCTCGTCCTCGACCCCTAGCGCGGCGCACAGCGCGCGGATGAGCGTGGTTTTGCCTGCCCCCATCTCGCCCTCAAAAGCCACGATGGTTTGGCCCGATTCGGCAAGGGCGGTGGCAAGCTGCTGGGCGGCCGTGGGCACGGCGGCCAGGGTCGGAATTTCGAGGGTAATGGGTGTCACGCTCAAGGAAGCTATTAGGTCGCGCTAATGGTTTGGGTGCTCGCGGCGGCTAGTGCATGCGGTCGTCGCGCATGGGCAGGTTCACCACAATTTCGCCTTCCAGCAGCAGCAGCTCCTGCAAGCGGGCGTCGACCTCGGCGTGGTTGCAGTATTCCTTGGCCAGGTCCACGTAGCTCACAAAGTGGCCGGCCTCGCTAGCCATCAACTCATAGTAAAACTGGCTCAGTTCGGGGTCGCGGTCCTGCAAATGCAGCCACAGCAGTTTGAAGCGCTCGCAGGAGCGCGCCTCGATGAGCGACGATACGAGGAGTTGGTCCATGAGCTGGCGCTCGCGGGGACCGCCCTTGCGCACATGCGCCATGAGCTGCACCACGTACTCGTCGCGCCGGGGGCGGCCTAGCGGCAGGCCGCGCTTGCGCAGCTCCTTCACCACGCGCTCGAAGTGCTCCCACTCCTCGGCCACCAGGGCGGTGAGCTCATCTACCAGCCGCTCTTTTTCGGGGTAGTGCACGATGAGCGAGATGCCGGTGCTGGCCGCTTTTTGCTCACAATAGGCGTGGTCGACCAGAATTTCTTCGAGGTTTTTGCTGGCGAGGTCGGCCCAGCGCGGGTCGGAGTTAAGCTTGAGCTTGAGAATAGTTTTTTCTTTCATAAGTCTAGAAGGCTAACGAATTGCGGGGGAAGCGCCCGGCTAACAACTACTCAACTAAAAAAGCGCCAGCGGACGCCGAACAGGAAGCGGCGCGGGTAGCCGGTGTAGTAAGGCGTGGTGAAGTAGCCGTCGCTGGTGAGGCCCTGGTTGAGGTAGGCAACTTTGAGGAAGATGGAGGCCGAGCTGATGTCGGCGGCCACGAACGCATTGGCCACGGCGTAGTTGCCGATGGTGAAGCGGTCCTGCACGTAGAACTGCTGCGTGCTGGGGGCGTAACCATAGGCCCGGAAGCGCGACTGGTAGTACAGCTCGCCCCCAACCTGCGCAAACAGCGCATTGCCAAACACCTTATGCTGGTAATACACCCGCGACTCCGTCACGAGGGCCGGCACGCGCAGGCCCGCGCCATCGCCGCCCTGCGTGTACGTAGCCTGGTTGTCGAAATACACGCTGCCCAGCCGGGCGCGGTGCCGCGCAAACCCAATGTAGAGCGCCTTGCTGTCGGTGAGGGCCGAGGAAAGCTGCTCGGGCACGCCGTACTGGTTATAGAAAACCAGGCCCGAGATGCGCACCGCGGCGGCGCTCAGCTCAATGGAATGCTCGGCCAGAAAAGGCAGCCGCTGGCGCAGGCGCACCGTCAGCTGCTGGGTGGTGGTATTGTTAAAGGTGCTCTGCCACTTGTCATCGACGCGCAGGTTGGCCCAGGCGTAGTTATTACCAATAAACACGCGCTGGGTGAGCGTGGGCGAGTACGAGTTGAGCAGCAGCTCGGCCGAGAGCGGGCCGGTGCGCACCCGCCCACGCAGCCAGTATTCGGCGCCGGCGCCCACCACTTTAGGTACTAGGCTGTTATCGAAGGGCAGGTACTCGCCGGCGACCTCCACGGCGTAGGTATCGCGGTAATTGAAGGAGGCCGTGCCACCCACAAACAGCTGCCCAAAATAGCGCGAGCCCACCGCCGTATCGGCCGGGGCGGCGCCCACCGTCACGAGGCGCAGGCCCGCGCCCGAGCGCCCGAGCGGCGTGGTAAGCTGCGACAGCCAGGCATTGCGGTAGCGGCCATACACGTTGTACTCGAGGCGGCTGGTGCGCCCGAGCAGGCCGAAGGTGTTCTCCACCTGGCGAAACGTGGCGCGGTCGTCGGTAGCCACCGTATTGCGCAGCGTGCCCGAATTGGGAAAAGGCGTGGCCTGCGGGAAGAACAACAGCACGCCGTCACCATCGCGCGGCAGGGCGTTGTTGGTGTAGGCATTGTACTGCCGGCGCAGGTCGAGCACGTGGTAGGCCGTGAAGCCCTTTTGCGCCAGCCGGTAGGTTTGAAACACGTGCACCTGGTCGCGGTCTTCGCGCGGGTTGGGGTCGTTGGTGCTGGTGGGCGGGTTTAGGTAGGTTCGCTCGCGGTCGTACTTGAAAAAGCTATTGTCGCCCTTGGCCTCATCCAGGCTTTCATTAGCTGTGGGCCAGATGCCGCCCAGCTCGCGGGTTTGCTGGCGGCTGGCCGAGTAGTTGGCCAGCACGTGGTAGCGGCCGTCTTCGGTCTGGTAGCGGCCGTAGATGGTAAAGTTGTTGTGCTCTATCTGCCACTGCGCCGTATTCACGCCCAGCACCTGGTTGCTGGCAATGCGCTCGTAATCAACCCCAACGCTGAAATTCTTCTTCAGCGAGCGCGAGTAGCTGATTTCAAATACCTGCTCGCCCCGGCTGCCCTGGATGTAGCGAAAGAACGAGTACGGCGAGCGGCTGTCGTAGTACGGCACCTCGCTGGCATCGCGCACGTTGCGGTCGAAGGCATTGCGCCCGAAGCGCGCCCCTAGCTGGTAGTTGGGCTGGTAGAGCAGCGGCCGCGACGCCGAGCCCAGCACGCCCAGGTCTTGCTGAAACGTGGTGTCGTGGGCCCAGAACCGCGCCTGCGGAAAGCGCGTGAGCGCCGTATCGAGGAGCGTGCCACCCGTAGAGTCGCGCCGCACCTCGGCCTCGTAGATGACGCGGGTGGTTTTGGGGCCGTAGAGCACCTTGGTCGAGTCGTCCACAATCTGCGCGTGGCTAGCCAGCGCCGCGCCCAGCAGCAGCCCAAGCAGCAGAAACCGGTGGACAACATTTTTAAAAGAAACCATGCAAAGGAGGGTCACGCAATTAGTGGGCACGCACGCACGCCGCGCCGCCGGCAAAGGTACTAGCCCCCGGCACCACCGGTAGCCGCGGCCACGGCCGCCGCCAGCTGCCGCGCCCCGTCTCCCAGCAACGCCACGCGCACCGGAATGGTATAGGTGTGCGCGGCCATTGCCAGCACCGGCCCGGGCCAGAGGCTAGCCAGGCCCTTTTTGCTTTCGCCACCGAGCCGGGTAGCGTCTTTTTCGGTGGTAAAAACCGGCCAGCCCGGCTGCCAGTGCTCGTAGAGCGCCGCCAGGTCGGCGGGCTGAAAAGCGTGGTGGTCGGGCAGCGCCGCGTGGTGCCGGATGGTATAGCCCTGGCCTTCGAGGTGCTCGCGCAGGGGGCCGGGCTGCGCAATGCCGGTGAGCAGCAGCGCCGGGCCCGGCGCGGGCCGGCGGCTAGGGTCCACCACTAGCGACAAGCCCGCTAGCTCGGCATCGGTGACCAACGGCACGGGCGGCGCGTAGTCATAGCTCGAAAACAGCACCGGCACGCCGGGCCGGGCGTAGCGCCGCACCGCGGCCGCGGCCGCCGCCTGGGCCGCGGCCGACAGGCCGGGCGGGCACTTGGTGATGATAATGACATCGGCGCGGGCGGCCCCGGCGCGGCTTTCGCGCAGGCGGCCGGCGGGCAGCACGTAGTCGTGGTAGAAGGGCCTAGCCAGCTCGGTGAGCAGGATGTTAAGGGCCGGGCGCACGCGCCGGTGCTGGTAAGCATCGTCGAGCACCACGCAGGTAAGCACGGGGTGCTGCCGGCGCAGCAGGTCGAGGCCTAGCCGGCGGTTTTCGGCCACGGCTACGGGCACGCCCAGCGCACTAAACTGCTCGAAATACTGCCACGGCTCGTCGCCCACCGTGGCGGCCGAATCGGCCGCGGCGGCTAGCCGCGGGCCGCTGGTCTGGCGGCCGTAGCCCCGGCTCAGGATGGCCGGGCGCTGGCCCTGGCGCAGCAGCTCCTCCACCAGCCAGGCCACGTGGGGCGTTTTGCCGGTGCCGCCCACCCGCAGGTTGCCCACGCCCAGCAGCGGCACCCAGCTGGGCACCGAGGCCTTCCAGCCGTGGTCGTAGAGCCAGTTGCGCCCCGCCAGCACGGCGGCGTAGAGCCAGGAAAACGGGAGCAGCAGCCAGGCCGGCCAGGGAGGAAGCATGGGGCAAAGGTCGGGGCGCGGGCCGACCTTTGCCCCATGCCCGATTTTACCACCCGCCTGCTCGCCCTGCTTTCCTCGTTTCCGCTGCCCGCCGCGCCCCTGCCGGGCGGGGTAGAAGTCCGCAATTCCTTCCACGACCCGGCCGTGCAGGCCATCCTCACGGCCTTTGCCCGCAAGTTTTACACGGCCGATACGGCGCGGGTGGGCGTTTTCGGCATCAACCCGGGCCGGTTTGGCGGCGGGCGCACCGGCGTGGCCTTTACCGACCCGGTGGCCCTAGCCAGCTGCGGCATCGCCCACGAGCTGCCCCGGCAGCGGCGCGAGCTGTCGAGCGAGTTTGTGTATAAATTTATTGAAGCGCTGGGCGGGCCGGCTGAGTTTTACCAGCACTTTTTCCTAAGCTCGGTGTACCCGCTGGAGCTAACCCGCGAAGGCAAAAACTACAATTACTACGATGCCCCGGCCCTCACCAAAGCCCTGTGGGCCGACATGCGCCGGTCTTTAACCGAGCAGGCCGAGCGGCTGCACCTGCGCCGCGACGTGGCCGTGAGCCTGGGCCGCCGCAACGGCGAATTTTTGCGCAAGCTCAACGAGGAACTGGGCTTGTTCGGGCGAATTGAGATTCTGGACCACCCGCGCTTTCTCATGCAGTACCGCCGCAAGGGGCTAGCCGAGAACGTGGCGCGCTACGTGGAGGTCCTCGGCGCCCTGCTCGAAAAATGAAACTGGCGCCGTCAGTGCGTGAAAACCGACAACTTACCCGCTTTATTTGTCTTACTATTAGTACTCGCGCTGCCTCCTCCTTCTCCCTTCTAATTAAGTGCCTACTGTTCAAGACCTCACCCGGCTGCTGGAAACCGCCGCCCCCCTGGCTTACCAGGAAAGTTATGACAACGCCGGCCTGCAGTGTGGGCTGCCCGACACCGAGATTACGGGCGTGCTCATCGCCCTCGACTGCACGCCCGCCGTGGTGGCCGAGGCTAGCCGCCGTGGCTGCAACGTGGTGGTGTGCCACCACCCGGTCATTTTTCGGCCCCTCAAGCGCCTCACCGGCAAGGGCCTGGTCGAGCAAACCATCATGGCCGCCCTCAAGGCCGACGTGGCCATCTACGCCGCCCACACCAACCTCGACAACGTGCGCCAGGGCGTGAACGCCAAGCTAGCCGACAAGCTGGGCCTGGTAAACACCCGCATTCTGGCGCCTAAAACCGGCACGCTAGCCCGCCTCAGCACCTACGTGCCCGACGAGCCCACCGCCGATGGCCAGCAGCTGGCCGACGTGGTGTTGCAGGCGCTTTACACGGCCGGCGCGGGCCACGTGGGCAACTACCGCGACTGTAGCTTTCAGACGCCGGGCCTGGGCACTTTCACGCCGGGGCCGGGCAGCCGCCCCACCCTCGGCAAAGAAAACCAGCCCACCGCCGTGGCCGAAACCCGGCTCGAAGTGCTGCTGCCGCTGCACCGCCAGGGCGCCGTGCTGGCGGCCCTGCGCCAGGCCCACCCCTACGAGGAAGTGGCCTACGAATTGGTAAAGCTCGAAAACCAGCACCAGGACGTGGGCGCCGGCGTGGTGGGCGAGCTACGCGAGGCGCTCAGCCCGGCCGCTTTTCGCCAGCTATTGAAGGCCGAGCTGGGCGTACCCGTGGTGCGCTACACGGCTTTCGAAAAAGAGATTAAGAAAGTAGCGCTGTGCGGCGGCGCGGGCAGCTTCCTCACCGGCGCGGCCCTGGCCGCCGGGGCCGATGCTTACGTAACCGGCGACGTGAAGTACCACGAGTTTTTTGCCCCCGAAGGCCAGCTAATGCTTTGCGACGTGGGCCACTTTGAGAGCGAGCAATTTACGGACGAGATATTCCGCGATTTGCTGCTGGGCGCGTTCGGTCGTACTTTTGCGGTCTTATTCGCTGAAACCCCCACGAATCCCGTTCAGTATGACTGCTAATTCTGCCGCCGTGGCAAATCCGGCCGACGCGCCTATTTCCGCCAAGCTCGAAGCTTTGCTCAACCTGCAACGCATTGATTCGCAGCTGGATGAAATTCGCCGGGTGCGCGGCGACCTCCCCGAGGAAGTGCGCGACCTCGAAGACGAAATTGCCGGCTACGAAGCCCGCGTGAAGCGCTTCGACGAAGAAATCGGTGGCCTGCAAGACCAAATCAAGCAGCGCAAAGCCGCTACCAAAGAGGCCGAAGGCCTGATTAAGCGCTACGAAGAGCAGCAAACCAACGTGCGCAACAACCGCGAGTACGAGGCCATTGCCAAGGAAGTAGAGCTGCAACGCCTCGAAATTCAGATTTCGGACAAGAAAATCAAGGAGGCCCAGTACCTCATCGACCAGCGCAACACCGAGGCCAACGTGACCCGCCAGCGCCTCGATGAGCGCCGCAAGGACCTCGACACCAAAAAAAGCGAGCTCGACACCATCGTGGCCGAGAATGAAGCCGAGGAAAAGCAGCTCATGACTGAGCGCGAAACCGCCGTGCAGCCCGTCGAGAACCGCCTGCTGACGGCCTACGACCGCATTCGGGGCAACATGCGCAACCGCCTGGCGGTGGTGCTGGTGCGCCGCGATGCCTGCGGTGGCTGCTTCAACACGGTGCCCCCGCAGCGCCAGGCCGATATTATTTCGCACAAGAAAATTATTGTCTGTGAGCACTGCGGCCGTATCTTGGCCGACGTAGAAGGTAAACAGTCGGCCAACTAGGGTCCGGCTTGTTTTGAAAGGAAAAGGAACGGCTCTGGTCGTTCCTTTTTTGTTGCGCCACTTTATGGTTTTTCTCACCCCGGGTTCCTCCTTCTTTCGCCGTTTGCCGCGGGCTCTCGCTGGCGGGGCGTTGCTGTGCGCCGGCCTTGGGGGGCCGGGGTGGGCTAGCCCGGGCAAGCAGGCGCCCGAGGCTAGCTCGGCCAGCAGCCCCCTGGCGGCGGGCGAGGGCCTTGCCCCCACCGCTCGCCGCGCCTACGCCGAGCTGCTGAAACTAAAGCTAACGGCTAGTCGCCAATTGCTGGCCATCGAGCCCGCCGCTGCCCCCGGCACCCTGCTGGTAGCCGACTGTGCCGATTTTGTGGAGCTGCTCATCACCCAGGATGCCAGCCGCTACGACGCTACCCTAGCCAGCCAAACTACCCGCCTGGCCACGCTGGAAAAGGCGCCGGCCGGCGCCCTGCGCGACTATGCGCAGGCTGAAATCCGGCTGCACCAGGCCACGGCCCAACTAGCCTTTCACCACGAGGTGCGCGGCGCCTGGAACCTGCGCCAGGCCGTGCTGCTGATGCAGGCGGTAGTGCAGCGCTACCCGGCATTTTTGCCGGCGCGCAAAACCTTGGGTGTCTGTCAGTTCGGCATCGGTTCGCTGCCCGAGGGCTACCACTGGCTGCTGCGCCTGCTGGGCCTGCGCGCCAGCCCCGAGGAAGGCCTGGCCAACCTAGGCCGGGCGGCAGCCCAGCCCCACGACTTCCAGGCCGAAAGCCAGCTGCTACTAGCCCTCATCCGCGAGTCGTACTACAAAAAAGGTGACGAAAGCCTGGCCGTGGCAGGCCGCCTGGCCCGCGAGCAGCCCGACAACCTACTCTTCAGCTACCTGGTTATCAGCCTCAACAAGCGCCAGCACCACGGTGAGGCCGCGCTGGCTGCCTACCGCGCCCGGCCCACCGGGTCGGCTTATTTGCCGCTGGCCTACCTGCACCACCTGGCCGGCGACTTGCTGCTGTACCGGGGTGACTACGCCGCCGCCACAGCCGAAAACCAACAGTTTTTGCGCGAGTTTCGGGGCGACTACTACCGCAAGGACACCGCTTTTAAGCTTTACCTGGCGGCGTGGCTGGGGGGCGCTTCGGCCGCTACGGCCGAGCGCTACCGCCAGCAAATCAACCTGGCTGGCCCGCTCGTTATTGAGGAAGATATTTATGCGCAGCGTTTTTACCACGATGCGCAGCCGCTCAACCCTACCCTCACGCGCGCCCGGCTGCTTACCGATGGCGGCTATTATGCCCAGGCCCTGAGCATTTTACAGCCGTTCAGAAATATGGCCACGGCCTCGGTGCGCGACCGGCTCGAAGCCCCCTACCGGCGCGCCCGGGCCTGGCAGGGCCTAGGCCAGCCCGATTCGGCTAGGGCCGACTACGGGCGCACCCTGCGCCTGTCGGCCGCGCTGGGCGAGCCGGCCTACTATTTTGCCCCGCAGGCAGCCTTGCAGCTCGGCTACCTGGCGCAGGCGGCCGGCCAGCGCGCAGCAGCCAAAAGCTATTTTGAACAAGCCATGCGCTACCCCAGGCACGAGTATAAAAACAGCACCGACCAGAAAGCCAAAGTGGCTTTGCGGGGGTTATAGCGGCCTCTTATGCTGAACATCCCCCTAGCCGACTTACCCGCTGATTTTCGCGCCCGGGCCTTGCACTGGGCCAGCCGCTTTGCGTACTGCGCTTATTATGAGCACAATGACTTGCAGCAATCGGCAGCCGGCACCTTTTCGCGGCTCCTAGCCGTGGCCACAGCTTGTGCGGCGGCGCCCGACTCGCTGGCTAGCCTGCCTGCGTACCTGAGCCGCCCGGCGCCGCTGCCGCACTGCGGCTTTGTGACGTATGAGGTTAAGAATGAGCTGGAAGCCCTCAGCAGCCAGAATTTTGCGGGCCTGGCCTGGCCGGCGCTGCATTTCTTTCAGCCCGAAACCTGCCTGCGCTGGCTGGGCGATGCGCTGCTGCTAGAAGGCCAGACGGCGGGCGTGCTGGCCGCCATCCTGGCGACGGAGGTGCCGGCCGCCACGCCGCCCACCGTGCCGCCGCTGCGCGCCCGCCTGCCCCGCGCCGAGTACCTGCGCGCCGTGGAAGCCGTGCGCGAAGACATTCTCAACGGCGAAGTCTACGAGCTGAATCTATGCCAGGAGTTCTTCGCCGATAGCGTGGTGCTCGACCCGGTAGCCGTTTTTGAGCGGCTCAATGCGACCTCGCCGGCGCCCTACGCGGGCTTTCTGCGCCACCACGACCATTACTTGCTCTGCGCCTCGCCCGAGCTTTTTATCGCTAAGGAGCAGGCCATTATCACCTCGCAGCCCATCAAGGGCACCCGGCGGCGCGGCACCACCCCGGCCGACGATGAGCAGCAGCGGCTAGCCCTGCTGCACGACGACAAGGAGCGCGCCGAAAACCTGATGATAGTGGACCTCGTGCGCAACGACCTGGCCCGCGTGGCCCGCACCGGCACCGTGCGCGTGCCCGAGCTATTCGGCACCTACGGCTTCCGGCACGTGTGGCAACTGATTTCGACCGTGCAGGCCGAACTGCGGCCCGGCGTGGGGCTAGCCGAGGTGCTAGGCGCCACTTTTCCGATGGGCTCGATGACGGGCGCCCCCAAAATCCGGGCTATGCAGCTTATCGAGCAGTACGAGGCTAGCCGGCGCGGGCTCTACAGCGGCAGCTTTGGCTACGTGCTGCCGGGCGGCGACTTCATCTTCAACGTGGTGATTCGCAGCCTACAATACCGCGCCAGCACGGGCTACCTAAGCCTGCAAGTGGGCTCGGCCATCACCTACGACTCGGTACCCGCGCAGGAATACGCCGAGTGCCTGCTCAAGGCCCAGGGCGTGCTGCAAGCGCTGGGCACAGTTATCAGTGAGCAGTGAACAGGGAGCACTGGCTAGTTTGGCTTATCCTCACTCAACCGGTAAGCTGCTTATTCATTGTTCACTAGCAACCGCTCGCTGCTAACTAAAATCTGCCATTCTGTCATTTCCCGGACCTGATTTGTATCTTTGTTATCTGCCCGGCGATAAGCTGTGGCTCCCTGCCCGCTATGTCACAACCGCTCATTACGTTAGATTTCCTCGATAAAGCACCGGCCCCCGAGGCGGCTGCCCTGCCCACCGACGTGCGCGTGAGCGCCGCCACCCGCACCAGCGGCGCCCGCAAGCTCTACATCGAGAGCTACGGCTGCCAAATGAATTTCTCGGATTCCGAAATTGTGTCCAGCATTTTGGCCGACGAAGGATTTGATACCACCGAGGATGTAGCCACGGCCGACCTCGTGCTGCTCAATACCTGCTCCATCCGCGAGAAGGCCGAGCAGACGGTGCGCATGCGCCTCAAGCAGATTAACTCGCACAAGAAGCGCCGGCCCGGCATGCTGGTGGGCGTGCTCGGCTGCATGGCCGAGCGCCTGAAAAGCAAGTTTCTGGAGGAAGAAAAAATAGTGGACCTCGTGGTGGGCCCCGATGCCTACCGCGACTTGCCCCAGCTCATTGCCCAGGTCGATGGCGGCCAGAAGGCCGTGAACGTGCTGCTAAGCCGCGAGGAGACCTACGCCGATATCACGCCCGTGCGCCTGAACTCGAATGGCGTGTCGGCCTTCATCAGCATCATGCGTGGCTGCGATAACATGTGCTCGTTTTGCGTGGTGCCCTTCACCCGCGGGCGCGAGCGCAGCCGCGATGCCCACAGCATTGTGCAGGAAGCCCGCGACCTGGTGGCCGCTGGCTACAAGGAAGTTACGCTGCTGGGCCAGAACGTGGACTCCTACAAGTGGGCTAGCGAGGACGGCACCGAACGCGTCAACTTCGCGCAGCTGCTGGAGCGCGTGGCCCTCATCAGCCCGCAGCTGCGGGTGCGCTTCTCGACCTCGCACCCCAAGGATATTACCGACGAGGTGCTGCTGACGATGGGGCGCTACGACAACATCTGCAAGTACCTACACCTGCCCGCCCAAAGCGGCAACTCGCGCGTGCTGGAACTGATGAACCGCACCTACGACCGCGCCTGGTACGAGGACCGCGTGGCCGCCGTACGCCGCATCTTGGGCGACGACTGCGCCATTTCGACCGACATGATTGCCGGCTTCTGCTCGGAAACCGAGGAAGAGCACCAGGACACGCTGAGCCTGCTCGACCACGTGCAGTACGACATGGCCTACATGTTCTTCTACTCGGAGCGCCCCGGCACCCTGGCTGCTCGCAAGCTGGTTGACGATGTGCCGCTGGAAGTCAAGAAGCGCCGCCTCCAGGAAATTATCGACCGCCAGCAGGCGCACAGCCGCGCCCGCTACGAGCGCGGCGTGGGCCGCGTGCACCAAGTGCTGGTCGAGAATTTCTCGAAGCGCTCGAAAGACGACCTCAGCGGCCGCAACAGCCAGAACCAGGTGGTGATTTTCCCGAAGGGTAATTTCCAGAAAGGCGACTACGTTAACGTGCTGGTGCACACTAACACGGGCGGCTCGCTGCTTGGGGAGGCAATCAGCTAAGCCCTGGTTATGCAGATAATTTCCGTAGAAATGGGCGGGCTAGGGTGGTTCTATCTATCACTGATGGGCGGCGCGCTGCTTTTCGTGCTGATTCGAAAGATTCATGCACGTTCGCAACGTCATTAATATAGCATTCTCCTTGACAAATCAAGAAATTCAATCCATCAAGCAGCGCTTTGGCATCATCGGCAATGCGCCGGCGCTGAACTACGCCATTCAGGTGGCTAGCCAGGTGGCGCCTACGGACATGACCGTACTCATCACCGGCGAAAGCGGGTCGGGCAAGGAGTCGTTTTCCAAGATTATCCACGCGCTCTCGCCCCGCAAGCACGGGCAATTTATTGCCATCAACTGCGGCGCCATCCCGGAGGGGACCATCGACTCAGAGCTTTTTGGCCACGAAAAAGGGGCCTTTACGGGGGCCAATGAGGCGCGCAAGGGCTACTTTGAAGTAACTGACGGCGGCACCATCTTCCTCGATGAGATTGCCGAAATGCCGCTCGGCACCCAGGCCCGGCTGCTGCGCGTGCTGGAGAATGGCGAGTTTATCCGCGTGGGTAGCAGCAAGGTGCAGAAGACCGATGTGCGCGTAGTAGCCGCTACCAACGTGAACCTGCTCGACCGCGTGCAGGCCGGCAAGTTTCGCGAGGACCTGTATTATCGCCTGAATACGGTGCCCATTACGGTTCCACCTTTGCGTGACCGGGGCGATGATATCTACTTGCTGTTCCGCAAGTTTACCGCCGACTTTTCGGAGAAGCACCGGGTCAAGCCCATCAGCCTCACGCCCGATGCGGTGCGGCTGCTCACGCGCTTCCGCTTCCCCGGCAACATCCGCCAGCTCAAGAATCTGGCCGAGCAGATTTCGGTGCTGGAACTCGACCGCGAGGTCGATGCCGCCCGGCTGACCACTTATCTGCCCGCCGCCCAAACCTCGCAGCTGCCGGCCCTGCTACCCGGCCACGGGGCTAGCGGCGGTGATTTTGGCTCGTACTCGGAGCGTGACATCCTGTACCGGCTGCTCTTCGACATGCGCCGCGACATGACCGACCTTAAAAAGGTGGTGCTGGAACTAGCCACCGGCAACCGCCCCGCCGCCGCCGATACCCAGGAGCTATTGCGCCAGAACAGCCACCTGTTCAACAACATCAACGAAGCCTCGCCCTACCCCAGCCCCGACAGCCCAACCGAGGCCAGCGCGGGCTACTACCTGCCCGCTAGCCCCGCCGCGCCGTTGCGGGTCGACGTATCGGCGGGGGCGCCCTACGCCGACGAAGATGACATCGACCAGACGGAAGATATCTCGCACGAAACGGAGGAAGAAACGCTTTCGCTTGATGCGATTGAGAAGGAAATGATTCTTAAAGCGTTGAAGAAGCACCACAACAAGCGTAAGTACGCCGCCCAGGACCTGGGCATCTCGGAACGCACGCTCTACCGTAAACTCAAGCAATATGACCTCGAATCGGCTTAACTGCACGCGCCGCCGGGCGCTGGGCCTGCTGGCGCTACCCGCCCTGCTGCTGGTCAGCGGCTGCGGCGTGTACTCGTTCAACGGCACCAACATCGACCCGTCGGTGAAAACGATTTCGATTCAGACGTTTCAGAATAGTGCCCCCAATGCGCCGGCTTATCTATCGCAGCGCTTCACGGAGGATATCAAGGATTATTTTCAGCGCAACACCACGCTCAAGCTGGTGCCGCGCGACGGCGACCTGCAATTTGAGGGCAACATTGCGGCCTACGATTTTGCGCCGGCCGCTATTCAGCAAACGGGGGGCCTGCCCGGTGCGGGCGCCAACCGCCTCACGGTGCAGGTCCAGCTGCGCTTTACCAACACCAAGAATACCAAGCAGGATTTCGAGCAAACCTTTCAGAGTCAGAAGGATTTTGCCTCAACCCAGGACATCGCCACCGTCAACAATGACATAAACTCGGTGCGCGAAATCACGCGCAACATCATCAGCGACATGTTCAACAAGTCGGTGGCCAACTGGTAGCCCCGGCCGTAATTGGCGCGTCGGCGGCGCCAGTCTGCCCGCTTTGCCGTAATCTTGCGGGTTCAAAGCGCGCAGTTTGGGCGCGTTGCCCTTCGTTTTTTTATGACCCGCGCAACGCTTCTACAGCTGCTAGCCCACCCCACGTCCCTGACCGGGGCCGACGTGCGCGCGCTGGAACAGTTGGCCGACGCGTTTCCATACTGCCAGACGGCTCACCTGCTGCTGGCCAAAGCTGCGCACGACCAAGGCTCGATGCTAGCCGGCCAGCGCCTGCGCCGCGCCGCTACCTACGCCGCCGACCGCACCCGCCTGCGCCACCTCATCGAGCTGACTGCGCCGGTTGCGGAGCCCGAAGCTACCGTTGCAAGTCCGGCCGCTGCCGTTGCGCCGCTACCTGCTCCGGTATCGGCCGAGGCGCGCGAGCTTCTGCCTGAACCAGCCCCTGCTGCACTTAGTGAGCCGGCAGAGGCTAGCCCGGCAATACTAGAAGACAAGCCGGACCAGCTTATTGGGTCGCCAACAAGTGAGCTTGAAGCCGAGGTTGAGGTAACGCCCGCGGCCGAAGTGGTGGAGGCTCCGCCTGAGGTTGCAGCTGAGCCGCAACTTATTCTAGACGAACCTGTAGCCGAAACAGCTGCGCCAGCGGTAGAAGCTGAGTTGCCGCCCCAGGCCCCGCCCATTCGGCCGCCCGCCGAGGCTGAAGTAGCGCGCTTCGAATTTGGCTTGGCCCCCGAAGAGCCCGCCGAGATAATCGCCTATCGCCTGCCCGAGCTGGAGGAGGCTAGCGCACCCGCGGCGGTCGCCGACGTGCTGGCCACGCCGCTGCTGCCCGCCTTTAGCGGCCTCGCCGACGTAGGCTACGCCCCTAGCGAAGGCAGCCGGCTAGGCTTCGGCTTGGTGGCAGCGGCTAGCCCCGATGCTGTGCCAGGCGCGAGCCTGCCGCCCACCGGCGAGTTCTTCGCGCCCGATGCGCTGCTGCTGGCGCACCTGGCCGCTCACCAGACACCGGCAATACCTAAGCCTAGCTCGCTCGACCTGATTAACAGCTTCTTGCAGCGGGCTCCTGCCCCCACGCGGCGCCGCACGGCGCCGCTGCCCAGCGCCCCCGAGCCCGATGCCCAGGCCGACCTGTCGGTGCGCAGCACGCGGGCCGAGCCCGACTTGGCCTCCGAGAGTTTGGCTAAAATCCTGGCCCGGCAGGGCAAAATTGACCGCGCCATTGCAGTTTATGAGCGCCTTATGGTGAAACAGCCAGAAAAAATGGCGTACTTTACGGCCCAGATTGAATCTTTGCGCCCTTCGGCGTAGCATTTACTTTTTTCCATGTACCTCTTTCTCGTTATTTTCATCCTGCTCATTTGCTTTCTGCTAGCCCTGGTAGTGCTGGCTCAAAACCCTAAAGGTGGTGGCCTCAGCAGCCAGTTCGGCGCGGGCGGCGCGGCCAACCTCATGGGCGTGAAGCGCACGGGCGACTTGCTTGAGAAACTAACCTGGGGCTTTGCCGTGGGCCTGATTATCCTCACCCTAGCCACGCACATTATTGGTGGCAACAACGCGGGCCCCGTGCGCAGCATCAACCAGCAGGCCGCCCAGCGCGCGGTGGTGCCTGCGGCTCCGACTGCTCCCGCCTCGGCGCCAACGGCACCGGCCGGCCAGCCTTCTACGGTTCCGGTTCCTGCTCCGCAGCCGGCCCAATAGGCTAAACATTACGCTGAAATTTCTTCGAAAGCCAGTGGCATCCGTTCTGCACGGGAGCCGCTGGCTTTCGGCTTTTGCGCCCAGCTCGGCAGGCTAGCGGGCATTTTTCTGCCAATCCGGCTAGTTGAGGCGCGCATTCTGTCAGGTTTCGGTGGTTGGCACATTTCGTGTCCATCGCGCCGCAGAAGTTCCTTGCTTCTTTGTTACCCCACACCTCCATTTCCCATTCCAACCAATGGCACTGAGCATTAAACCGCTAGCCGACCGCGTAGTCATTAAGGCCGCCGCCGCCGAAGCCACCACCAAATCTGGCATCATCATCCCCGACACTGCCAAGGAAAAGCCCCAGCGTGGCGAAGTAGTAGCCGTAGGCGAAGGCAAAACGTCGGATAACGGTACCGTTATCAAGCCCGAGGTGAAAGTAGGCGACCAGGTTCTGTACGGTAAGTGGACCGGCACGGAAATCACCCTAGATGGCGAGGACTACCTCATCATGCAGGAAAAGGATATCCTGGCGGTTCTCTAAGCCAGATTCCCACTTAACATCTTCATAACCTCCTACTTAACCACCCAATGGCTAAGAACATTCAATTTGACACCGAAGGCCGCGACCGCCTGAAGCGGGGCGTAGATAAGCTAGCCAACGCAGTTAAAGTAACTCTCGGCCCTAAAGGTCGTAACGTTATCATTGACAAGAAGTTCGGTGCTCCTTCCATCACGAAGGACGGCGTAACCGTAGCGAAAGAAATTGAGTTGCGCGACCCCATCGAAAACATGGGCGCCCAGCTAGTAAAGGAAGTAGCTTCGAAGACGGCCGACCAGGCTGGCGACGGCACCACTACCGCTACCGTACTAGCCCAGGCTATCTACACCGCTGGCTCGAAGAACGTAGCCGCCGGCGCGAACCCGATGGATTTGAAGCGCGGCATTGACAAGGCGGTAATCGCTGTAGTTGCCAACCTGAAAGCCCAGTCTAAGCCGATTGCCAACAGCGCGGAGATTGCGCAGGTTGGTACCATCTCGGCCAACAACGACGCCGAAATCGGTAAGATGATTGCCGATGCTATGGATAAGGTTGGCAAAGAAGGTGTTATCACGGTAGAAGAAGCCCGTGGCACCGAAACCGAAGTGAAGACGGTAGAGGGCATGCAGTTCGACCGCGGCTATCTGTCGCCCTACTTCGTGACCAACCCCGAGAAGATGGAGACGGAGTTCGAGAACCCCTACATCCTCATCTACGACAAGAAAGTGAGCACCATGAAGGAGTTGCTGCCCGTGTTGGAGCAAGTGCTTCAGACTGGCAAGCCGCTGCTCATCATCTCGGAAGACGTTGATGGCGAGGCTCTTGCTACGCTCGTAGTGAACAAGCTGCGTGGCTCGCTGAAAATTGCGGCTGTAAAAGCTCCTGGCTTCGGCGACCGCCGCAAAGCCATGCTCGAAGACATCGCTACCCTTACGGGCGGCACGGTGATTTCGGAAGAGCGCGGCTATAAGCTTGAGAACGCTACGCTGGATTACCTCGGCACGGCTGAGAAAATCATCATCGACAAAGACAACACCACGATTGTCAACGGTAAAGGCCAGAAAGAGGATATCACGGCTCGCGTGAATCAGATTAAGGCCCAGATGGAAACCACTACCTCGGACTACGACAAGGAGAAGCTCCAGGAGCGCCTTGCTAAG
>Ga0308157_10002229_pt1 | contig 33124 bp, 33 predicted proteins | sample PhyBR1_FD_201035 | JGI IMG/M metagenome (GOLD analysis project Ga0308157, IMG submission 201035) | Phyllosphere microbial communities from UC Gill Tract Community Farm, Albany, California, United States - DLSLB.R1 | ecosystem: Host-associated > Plants > Phyllosphere > Unclassified | place: USA...
AAACAACGGAACTCCAATCGAACCGCAAGTTGCGGCTCTGTTGGCTGCGTGAACCGCTTCGACGCAACAACAGAAGCGGACAGATGATGTGCTACGAAAACCGGACATCTTGATTTGCTACCGACACTGTGAAAAATGGCAGAAATGCGGCGCTTTTACCCGCCTTGCTTCACGGCGCTTCAAAAACTGTTTTAGTATCAGAACCTTAACAACACGTATGCTTAACAAAAGCTTTAAAGTCACGGCAGAAATGCGGCATCAGGGTTGAGGCAACAGCATATCTGTCTTACCGGTTAGCCAGTATGCAGTCAGCCCCACCCACTCGCGCATTGCCACACTAAAACGAGACAAGGCCTCATTTGGCGATTCGAGATAGAGAGAAAAACTCTCTTTTGCCGGTGTCTTGTAATCGACCGGCCAAGCAACGACATCGAAACCGGCCTTGCGGAAACATCCGATCGAACGCGGCATGTGATATGCCGATGTCACAAGAAGCCATGTTTCGCCGGGCTTTGGCCGTGCCAGTGTCTTTGAAAACTCGGCATTCTCTACCGTATTGCGTGACTTGTTCTCGAAAATGAAGCGGTCCCCCGAGAAACCGAGATCAGCCAGCATCCTGCGTGTGCTATCAGCTTCGGGCACAGCTTCTTCAAAAAAAGCACCGTCTCCGCCCGATACAATAACCTTTGCATCAGGGTATAACCGGGCAAGTCGCATTGTTTCGAATATACGGTCGGCAGCGCTATTGAGCTCAAATCCCGGTCTACCAGCGTTGATATCCCCGTTCATGTAACCGCCCAACACCACGATACCGTCGATACGTTGCGGCAGCTCTGCCTGTTTAGGAAAGCGATCTTCCAGCGGGGCGAGAAGCACAGAACCAAGCGTTGTGTACGCACTGATAAACAAGACAACAGCGCCAATAACGAGCGTTGCGAGGCCAAGTTTTCTAAACCCTGCCCAAATCAATAAAAGTGTGAGCAGCAGAAATACGAAGATGATGGTCAGAGGCTGGAAAAACAGCCAGAATAGCTTTGAAACACTGAAAAACAACACAATCTCCGCCGACAAACTTCACAGTTCAATCCAATCCGAACGAATCCGATTCTCTGACATACTATAGCCGTGCAATCGCATGTGATAAAAACCTGCCTGACTCGAATTTCCAATGCCCAGGACGTGATATGCAGAGCAATTTTGAGATGACTGGTACGCCCTCACGCCGTCAGCGGCTGGAGCGCATCGATATAGCGCGTGGTCTAGCGCTCATTGCGATGGCGATCTATCATTTCGGCTGGGACCTTGAATTTTTCGGCTATATGGCGCCAGCCACCACCGCGCATGGTGGATGGAAACTCTTTGCCCGCTGCATCGCATCAAGCTTCCTGTTTCTGGTAGGTTTCAGCCTCGTTCTCGCACATGGCCGCGCCATTCGCTGGAATGCTGTAGGAAAACGTCTGTTGCAGATAGTGGCAGCAGCAGCTGTGATTTCAGCGGTAACATATTATATGTCGCCGGATAGCTTCATTTTCTTCGGTATTTTGCACCAAATCGCGCTGGCAAGTGTGCTTGGCCTGCTGTTCCTGCGCCTGCCTGCCGTTGTAACTCTCATAGTCGCAGCCTTTGTCATTACAGCGCCGCTTTACGCACAGTCTGATATTTTCAACCAGATGTGGCTTGCCTGGGTCGGACTTTCAACAGTCCCACCACGTTCCAATGATTATGTGCCACTGTTTCCATGGTTTGGCGCTGTTTTGCTTGGTATTGCGGCGGCGCGCATCTTCGAGCGCTTCAACTGGCTGTCAGTGCTTTCAGGCGGAATAACACCGCGTTTTCTGCAAAAACCACTGACTTTCATCGGTCGCCATAGCCTCGCATTCTATCTGATCCACCAGCCGGTGTTGATCGGGTTGGTCTTTATCTTTTCTCAGATCATGCCACCTGCACGACCAGCGCCGCGTGAAGCGTTCACACAATCCTGCGTATCATCCTGCATGCAGAATGGCAGCGACGCGCTCTGTGCTCAGTTTTGTGGTTGCGTTGTCAGTGAACTCGACAAGGCAAAGCTGTTTGACGATGTCTTCAGCGGAAAAGCTGACCAGAACAACAACAGCACAGTTCTGCAAATCGCGGAAATCTGCTCACCTGTGCCAGATAGCCAGCCTTAGAAGGCATTTCGTTCTGATTTTATCAGATCTGCGCTTTAATTCTTTGCTGTATCGCGCACCTTTCCCGAAAACCGTTTCACACTTTTCGGGATGTGCTTTAAATCAGGTGGAAACACCAAGTTCTGCCAAACGTTCAATGCAGGCTTCTTCCACCTGATCAAGCTCGGCAAGCGTCTCATCAATATCACGACGCTTCTGCCGAAGATCGCCTCGTTTTTCCTCAACGCGCTTCATCAGTAACTTGAGCTGGCCAGTTTCACCCGGTGGCTCACGATACATCTGCACGATTTCATGGATCTCGGCGATCGAGAACCCAAGGCGCTTTCCGCGCATGATTTGCTTGAGAAGATGCCGATCAGACGGCCTGAACAAGCGCGTGCGACCGCGCCGTACAGGCGCTATCAACCCCTCATCCTCATAAAAACGCAGTGTCCGGGTTGATATCCCGAATTCCCGCGTCAGCTCCGTGATCGTATAATATTCGCGCACTACGACATCCCAGTCTTGCAATATGCAGGCAAATGTTGTGCAACCGCCTTTACGTAAAAGTCAATATTAAACCGTCACTTTCGCTAATATTGCCTATAAGTAGCCACCACATTTATCACACAGCCTTGCCATCATAGTGCCGCTCATGCGTTATGAAGCGACAACAGGATTGGTAACTGACAGCGATTCATGCGGCGTTCTATAAAATATACCCTTATTGGACTGGTTATTGTTGCGCTTGCCGGTGCAGCACCTTTTGCGGTTGAACCTGTTGTCCAGAAGATCGGCGAAGGTTCGATCCGTCAGTTGGCGAGAGATGGCAACTTCTGTACAACGGGTGACTGCGAAGAAGGCATAAACTATGCCATTGGCTTCCTAGAAACCAATTATGGTCTCTCTCCGGAGAACGTTAAATGGTGTATGGGTGTCGATGTTATCGCACATTATGAATTGCCATTTGGCAATGAATTGAAAAAGACGATAACTGATCGGATGTATCAGCGTTGCGGCGATCCTAATCAGGACGAACCTGTCGGAAATTACACGGCAGAATAGAAGGCCCTTTGTTTAATGACGCGACTTTTGCGCCTTGCCGCGTGGCTGGTTCTGGCAATAATTCTTATCGTGACGATAAGCCCGATCCAATTTCGACCCATTACCGGTGAACCGGCTGATGTTGAACGTTTCGCAGCTTTTGTTCTTGTCGGTTTTCTGTTTGCGCTCGCCTATCCACGCCACTGGATCGCCGTGTTGTTATTGACTGTCGGATGCGCAGGCATGTTTGAGTTGCTTCAACGCTTAGCTCCAGGTCGTCATGGAGAATTCGCAGACTTTGTCTTCAAAGCAGTGGGTGCAATCGGTGGCGTTTTTATCGGCCGTGGCCTTAGCCTTCTGCCGTTCTTTTCAAAAAAGACCGGAAGCTAACGCCCGACCTTCTGTTTTCCCCATTGGAACCAAACCGATGCATGAGCGTTTTATCAGCATCAATTCCAACGGAGGTTTGAAATGGCCGATAACAAAACAGCTAACGACGTTCAGCAAGCTCTGGAACAACAGGTTTCTGAATTGCGCGGTGAGCTGAAACGTCTGTCAAAGTCTTTGGCATCACGCACAAGCGACTTTAGAGATACCGCCGAAGACGCTCTGGATGATGCATCCGGTCGGTTCCGAAATGCAGCGCAGGCAGTCCGTGAACGCGGTCAGGCAGTGGCAGAAACGGTTAAGGAAAATCCTGGCACAGCAACGACCCTATTTGGTACTGCTGGCATCTTGGGCATCTTGATCGGTGTAGCGATTGGCTGCGCTCTATCTGATCGCCGCTAATTCAGATAAGACTCCTCCTAACTAACCCGCGCTCCACAGCGCGGGTTTTCTTATGGGCTTTACCCACGACATCAACGCTGCTAATCGGAGCCATTGGCTATCTGCCACCGGTCGCAGCCTACCCGGTTAAAACAAGGACAAACGCGTGATATGCACGCGTGAAGACTGCACCGTGGCTTTCATAAAGGCACGCAAATGTCTGAAAAGACGATATATTCCGATTTAAAGCAGCTTGGATCAACCGCGGCAGTTCCACAATCACCTGAAGAGGCTGTTCTTGAACGCGTTGCAAATCCGCAAGCAGGAACACCCTATTGTGTTCGCTTCACAGCACCTGAATTCACCTCGCTCTGCCCCATGACCGGACAGCCAGACTTCGCACATCTGATGATCGATTATGTGCCCGGAGAATGGCTGGTTGAAAGCAAATCGCTCAAACTTTTCCTGTTTTCTTTCCGCAATCATGGTGCGTTCCATGAAGACTGCACAGTGACAATCGGAAAGCGTCTGGTTGAACTTCTAAAGCCTGAGTGGTTGCGCATTGGCGGCTACTGGTATCCGCGCGGTGGGATCCCGATTGATGTGTTTTATCAAACGGGCGCAGCACCTCAGAATGTTTGGATTCCTGAACAGTCAGTACCCAATTATCGTGGTCGCGGTTGATTACAAATATCTGTATCTAAAGCGCGTCCAAATAGGTGTGAAACAGTTTTCGGAGAAGTTGCGCGTAAAGACAAATAATTAGAGCGGTTCAACACCTCGTTTTAATCGGAACCGCTCTATTGCCGCTATGCACCGCGATGCCTATTATTGGCATCAATATTGAAACCGGAAACACTTCAGATGACTAAAGTTTTCCTATTGATTTCGCTGGCTGTTCTTTCCGGCTGCGGTGCTGGAAAAGCGGCAATGGATGCGGGCAAAGGGTTCGACCGATTCGCTTGCGCATCGCGCAATTTCAAGGGCGAACCGCCCTGCCCGCAGCCTGATACTCCAAACCAGACACCATAACCCGGAAAGAGGCAGCCATGGCCATTCAACCCCAAGACGTTCTCGAATTCTGGTTCTCCGCAAAGATGCGGGAAAACTGGTTCACCAAGAGCGACGAAATCGACGCGGAAATTCGCGAAAAGTTTTTGGCTGCTTATGAAGACGCGCGCGCTGACAAGCTCGAAGACTGGAAACAACTGCCGGAAAGCGCACTCGCGCTGACCATTCTGTTCGATCAGTTTCCACGCAATATGTTCCGTGGCTCTCCGCGCTCATTTGAAAGCGATGGCCTTGCACGTGATGTGGCAGCACAAGCGCTCGACCACGATTTCGATCGCAAACTGTCCGCTGAACAGCGGCAGTTTTTCTATCTGCCTTTCATGCATAGCGAACACCTGAGTGATCAGAAGCGCTGTGTCGATCTTTACGAAAAGCTGGGCGACGAATCCTCACTCGGCTTTGCGCGTCAGCATCACGACATTATCGAACGCTTTGGCCGCTTCCCGCACCGCAATAAGGTGTTGGGGCGCGACACTACGCACGATGAAGCCGAATTCCTCAAGGAACATGCAGGCTTTTGATTTCATAAAAGCTTGTAGGGCAGAATACCACGGCGGTCATGATCGACCGATATGCGGCTTTTGAGTGGAGGGACAGCGCGCTGAACGCATTCAGCGCGTTCGCATATGCGGCAAGAAACCCCTATTGGGTCAAAAGCAGAGCGCGTGGCGATATCGAGCCCATCGGCATAGACAAAGTCCTGCGCATGAGTCACCTCGCAGCCAAGTGCTATGGCATAGCGGCGCTGTGGGGCATTGAAACCGCCTTCGCTCTTCGTGAGTTCTGTCGCGACACAAAGATAGCGCGCACCGTCCGGCGTTTCCGCAAGCTGCCGGATAATACGCCCCGGCGTCTCAAACGCCTGATGCACATTCCACAGCGGACAGGCTGCGCCATAGCGCGCAAATTGCAGCTTTGCCGCACTGTGACGCTTGGTAATATTTCCCGCCCGATCGATACGCGCAAAAAACACAGGCACGCCGCGCTGGCCGGAGCGCTGCAAGGTGCTCAGCCGATGCGCGACCTGTTCAAGGCTGGCTCCAAAACGTGACGCCAGCAATTCCAGATCATGTCGCAGCTCTTTCGCTGCAGACAAAAAGTTCTGATAAGGCAGCATCAGCGCGCCAGCAAAATAATTGCGTAGTCCAATTTTGCAAATTTCGACAGCTTCTGTAGAGCGAAAATCTGCACGCTTCGCAATTGCTGTAACGGTTTCCTCCATTTCCAGTTCTGCAATCTGAAATGCGATCTGAAAATTTCGTGTTGAAGCGGGCGAATAAGGATTGAGGTAGAGAATGCGGGTTTCAGGGTCGAAACGGCGCAGAATAGCCTCATCCGGATCAGCGCGCGCAACGCGCACCCGGTGATGACTTTCCATATATTGCGGCAGCGCCAAGCCAATATCCCGCGCTGGAATGTCGAGCTTCTCAGCAAGCTTTTCTGCGGCAATATCAATCTCATGGACGTAATTGTCAATAAAATGGAAAAAGTCGCGCACTTCTTCATAAGGTGCTGGCTCGGCGACTGACGGCGCGCGCCCAAGCTGATTATCGAGGCTTGCCAATTGCTCGCTGTTGCGCCGATAGGCCTGATGACAAGCGATCAGCGCATGCGCCAGTCCCGGCGCATTCTGCGTGATCAGCTTCAGTTCCTGTAAGTTTGGCTTGTAATTATCAAAGACAGGATCAGCCAAGGCTTCTGATACAGCGGATAACAAACGATCATCATCGCCCAGTGAAATCGCACCAATGTCGATCTGGTAGTTCTCGGCGAGCGCCAGCAAAACAGCAGCTGAAACCGGCCGCTGATTGTTCTCGATCTGGTTCAGATAACTCGTTGAAATACCTAAGCGTTCAGCAAAACCGGACTGGGTTGTCCGATGCTGCTCGCGTATCTCACGGATCTTTCTGCCAACGTAAAGTTTTCTCGGTGCCATATTTGCAAATTCGCATTTCGCTATTTGCAAATTTATAAATTACACAGCCACACCTTTTCAAGCTTTCAGAATGCGGCATACTGGCTCTAATCATTGAGACAACAACCCGCAATTTCATAGCTTTCCAAAGGCATAGCGAATGCAGGAACTTCTCCAACAACTTGAAGCACGTCGCACGGAAGCACGCCTTGGCGGCGGGCAAAAACGTATTGATGCCCAGCACGGCAAAGGCAAGCTCACTGCCCGCGAAAGACTGGAAGTGCTGCTCGACGAGGGATCGTTCGAGGAGTTTGACATGTATGTCACGCATCGCTGCACCGACTTCGGCATGGAGAAGCAGAAAATCGCGGGCGATGGCGTCGTTACCGGTTGGGGCACGATCAATGGCCGGCAAGTCTATGTGTTCAGTCAGGACTTCACCGTTCTTGGCGGTTCGCTGTCCGAAACCCATGCGCAGAAAATCTGCAAGATCATGGATATGGCGATACAGAACGGCGCGCCGGTGATCGGCCTCAATGATTCTGGTGGCGCACGTATTCAGGAAGGCGTGGCATCGCTCGCGGGCTATGCTGACGTCTTCAAGCGCAATGCCGATGCTTCAGGCGTTATTCCGCAGATTTCCGTCATCATGGGACCATGTGCCGGTGGCGCAGTTTATTCTCCAGCCATGACCGACTTCATTTTCATGGTGCGCGACTCATCTTACATGTTCGTGACGGGGCCGGATGTGGTCAAAACCGTCACCAATGAGATTGTGACGGCGGAAGAACTTGGTGGCGCACGCACGCATACGCAGAAATCCTCTGTTGCCGATGGCGCTTATGAAAACGACATCGAGACGCTCGAACAAGTGCGTCTTCTGTTCGATTTCCTGCCGCTCAACAATCGCGAAAAATCGCCTACCCGCCCTTTCCACGACGATCCGGCGCGCCTCGAAATGCGGCTCGACACGCTGATCCCCGATAGCGCCAATAAGCCCTACGATATGAAGGAGCTCATCCTTGCGCTGGCGGATGAAGGCGACTTCTTCGAAATTCAGGAAGCTTTTGCCAAGAATATCATCACCGGCTTCATTCGCATGGAGGGTAAGACCATTGGTGTCGTCGCCAATCAACCGATGGTGCTTGCTGGTTGCCTTGATATCGATTCGTCGCGCAAAGCTGCACGCTTCGTGCGCTTCTGCGATGCTTTCAACATTCCGATCCTGACACTTGTCGATGTTCCGGGCTTTTTGCCCGGTACAGCGCAGGAATATGGCGGCGTGATCAAGCATGGTGCGAAACTATTGTTTGCATATAGCCAGGCCACCGTTCCGATGGTGACACTCATCACCCGTAAAGCCTATGGCGGCGCTTATGACGTGATGGCTTCCAAACATATCGGCGCAGACATGAATTATGCATGGCCCACCGCCGAGATTGCCGTCATGGGTGCCAAGGGTGCCACCGAAATCCTTTATCGCTCCGAACTTGGTGACACTGAAAAGATTGCCGCCCGAACGAAGGAATATGAGGAGCGTTTTGCCAATCCTTTCGTTGCGGCTGAACGCGGTTTCATTGATGAGGTCATCATGCCGCATTCATCCCGCCGCCGCATCGCCCGCGCTTTCTCTGCTCTGAGTAACAAGAGCCAGAACACGCCCTGGAAAAAACACGACACAATTCCGCTTTGATAGCGATGAGTGGGAACAAAATGATAAAGAAAATCCTCATTGCCAATCGCGGCGAAATCGCTTGCCGGGTTATCAAAACGGCAAAGAAAATGGGCATTGCTACGGTCGCGGTCTATTCCGATGCCGACCGTGACGCGCTGCATGTTAAAATGGCCGACGAGGCCATACACATCGGACCAGCGCCCTCAAACCAGTCCTATATCGTCATCGATAAAATTCTGGCAGCAATCAAGGAAACAGGCGCAGATGCCGTACATCCGGGTTATGGGTTTCTGTCCGAAAACCCACGTTTTGCCGAAGCGCTGAAAGCCGCCAATATCACATTCATCGGACCGCCGGTGAACGCGATTGAAGCCATGGGAGACAAGATCACCTCCAAAAAACTCGCATCGGAAGCAGGTGTTTCCACCGTTCCGGGCCATATGGGGCTGATTGAAGATGCGGACGAGGCGGTCCAAATCGCAAGCAAAGTCGGCTATCCGGTGATGATCAAGGCCTCTGCTGGCGGCGGCGGCAAGGGTATGCGCATTGCATGGAACGACGAAGAAGCCCGCGAAGGCTTCGAGCTCTCGCGCAATGAAGCCAAGTCTTCCTTCGGCGATGACCGCATCTTTATAGAAAAATTTGTCACTCAGCCGCGCCATATCGAAATTCAGGTTCTTGGCGATCAACACGGCAACGTCATCTATCTGGGCGAACGCGAATGCTCCATCCAGCGCCGCAATCAAAAGGTCATTGAGGAAGCACCTTCGCCTTTCCTCGATGAAGCAACCCGAAAAGCCATGGGTGAACAGGCTGTCGCGCTTTCCGAAGCGGTTGGCTATTACTCAGCGGGCACCGTAGAGTTCATCGTCGATGGCGACCGCAATTTCTATTTCCTCGAAATGAATACGCGCCTGCAGGTTGAACATCCGGTTACAGAACTCATCACCGGCATTGATCTGGTTGAAGAAATGATACGCGTTGCGTCGGGCGAAAAACTACGCATCACACAAGCCGATGTGAAGCTTAATGGATGGGCCATAGAAAGCCGCCTATATGCCGAGGATCCCTATCGCAACTTCCTGCCATCCATTGGCAGGCTGACCCGCTATCGCCCTCCGGTTGAAGGTCACAGCAAAAATGGCTGTGTCATCCGCAACGATACGGGCGTCTTCGAGGGCGGCGAAATTTCAATGTATTATGACCCCATGATTGCAAAGCTCTGCACATGGGGACCAGATCGATTGAGCGCAATCGGCGCCATGGGCGAAGCGCTCGATGCGTTTGAAGTGGAAGGCATCGGCCACAATCTGCCGTTCCTTTCAGCGGTTATGGATCATCCGCGTTTTCGCGCTGGCGCACTGACCACAGCCTTCATCTCGGAAGAATATCCCGACGGGTTTGCAGGCGTCACGGTGTCGGAAGAAGACGCGCACGTGCTTGCAGCCGTTGCAGCACAAATCAACATGGTTGTTGAGCAGCGTAACAGCCAAATTTCCGGCAGACTTTCCACACAAGCGCAGTCGGTGGCAACCGACTGGGTTGTTACATTCAGTGGCTTCAGCTTGGCCTTCCGGATTGCTGAAGGCGAAGGCGGCACGACAATCAACTTTGTCGATGGGCTAAGCCTGCCGGTCGCCAGCGACTGGCATCCGGGAAATCAGCTTGGATCATTCACAGTTGGCGGCAAGCCAGTTGCCGTAAAGGTCTTGCGTTCAGGAACCGGTTGGCGGTTGCGCTGGCGTGGCATGGATGTCGTTGCGCATGTGCGCTTACCGCGCGTGGCAGAACTGGCAAAACTCATGCCCGTCAAGCTGCCGCCCGATACGTCGAAGATGCTGCTTTGCCCGATGCCCGGCGTCATAACCTCTGTGCTCGTGAAGGATGGCGAGACGGTCGAGGCTGGCCAACCACTTGCCACGGTAGAAGCTATGAAAATGGAAAACGTGCTGCGCGCAGAACGCCGTGCTACCGTAAAACGCATCGCTGCGGAGGAAGGCGCAAGCCTTGCGGTCGATGAACTCATTATGGAATTTGAGTGACCCTTCGAGACAGCGCTTCGCGCCTCGTCAGGGTGAATGGCTACTGCCTAGGTTGAAGAGCCATGTTCAGGTTGAAAGTCGGCTATTCAAGGTGAATAGCTACGTGCTCTCTTCCTCATCCTGATGAGCTATCGAAGATGGCGTCTCGAAAGACTGGGGGAGAGAAAAGCGTATGGGATGGAGAATAAGCCAATGACGCAGAAGACCCGCACGGATTGGGAGGCGTTGGCCGAAAAGGAACTGAAACGCCCCGCAGATAGCCTTGTCTGGCACACACCTGAAGGCATAAACGTCAAACCGCTCTACACCGAGGATGACCTCGATCAGGTCGGGCATCTCGGCACCCTACCCGGATTTGAGCCATTCTTACGCGGCCCACGCGCCACCATGTATGCGGGCCGTCCTTGGACCATCCGTCAATATGCGGGCTTCTCCACCGCTGAGGCTTCCAACACCTTTTATCGCAAGGCCCTTGCTGCCGGTCAGCAAGGCGTGTCGGTGGCCTTCGACCTCGCCACTCACCGCGGCTATGACAGTGATCATCCTCGCGTTGAGGGCGATGTCGGCAAGGCAGGCGTGGCGATAGACTCCGTCGAAGATATGAAAATCCTTTTCGACGGCATCCCGCTTGAGAAAATCTCAGTCTCCATGACTATGAATGGCGCGGTGATCCCGATCCTCGCCAATTTCATCGTGGCGGGCGAAGAACAAGGCGTGTCGCGTGATCTGCTTTCCGGCACCATTCAGAACGATATTCTGAAAGAATTTATGGTCCGCAACACCTATATTTATCCGCCTGAGCCATCTATGCGGATCATCGCCGATATCATCGCCTATACCGCGACCGAAATGCCGAAGTTCAATTCGATCTCCATCTCCGGCTATCACATGCAGGAAGCAGGCGCCACGTTAGTGCAGGAACTGGCTTTCACTCTTGCGGATGGCCGCGAATATGTACGCGCGGCACTCAACAAAGGTCTCAATGTTGATGAGTTTGCTGGGCGGTTGTCATTCTTCTTCGCCATCGGCATGAACTTCTTTATGGAAATCGCCAAGCTGCGTGCGGCCCGCCTGCTCTGGTCGCGGATCATGAAAGAATTTGACCCGAAGAAGCCCGGATCGCTAATGCTGCGCACACATTGCCAGACATCCGGCGTATCGTTGCAGGAGCAAGACCCCTACAACAACATTGTCCGCACAGCTTTTGAGGCCATGTCCGCGGCACTCGGCGGCACCCAATCACTGCACACCAATTCATTCGATGAAGCCATTGCTTTGCCAACAGAATTTTCTGCCCGCATCGCGCGCAATACGCAGCTTATTTTGCAAAACGAAACTGGCGTCAGCAAGGTTGTCGATCCACTCGCTGGATCATACTACATCGAAAGCCTGACCAATGAACTCGCAGAAAAGGCATGGGCCCTGATTGAGGAAGTCGAAAGCTTAGGCGGCATGACCAAGGCTGTCGAAAGCGGTCTGCCTAAGCGTCTGATTGAGGAAGCCGCAACCAGACGACAGGCTGCGGTAGATAAAGGCGAAGAAGTCATCGTCGGCGTCAACAAGTTCCGTCTGGAACAGGAAGACCCAATCGATATTCTCGACATCGACAACACAGCAGTTCGCCAATCCCAGATCGTCCGCCTGAACCGGATCAAAGAAACACGCAACAGGGCAAGAGTTGAAGAAGCCTTGGCTGAACTGGAGAAGGTGGCGAAAACTGGCGAGGGCAATATTCTGGCAGCAGCGGTTGAAGCAGCGCGTGCCCGCGCAACAGTCGGCGAAATTTCCGACGCCATGCGCAGCGCCTTTGGTGACCATACTGCGGTGCCTAAGGTCGTGAGGAAAGTCTACGGCGCAGCCTACGAGGACGAGCCGGAATATCTGACGCTCGTGGAACGTCTGGAAGAGTTCTCCAAGCATACGGGCGACAAGCCCCGTATTATGGTGGCCAAGCTTGGTCAGGATGGCCATGATCGAGGCGCGAAAGTCATCGCGTCAGCCTTCGGTGACATTGGCTTTGAAGTGCTTGCTGGTCCACTATTTCAAACGCCGGAAGAAGCAGCTGATATGGCCATCAAGGCCAAAGTTCATGTGTTGGGCGTTTCATCTTTGGCTGCTGGCCATAAGACGCTGCTGCCCCAGCTCGTAGATACACTTCGAAAAAAAGGTGCCGAAAATATCATCGTCGTTTGTGGCGGTGTCGTCCCGCGTCAGGATTATCAATACCTGTTCGACCACGGCGTATCGGCTGTATTCGGCCCCGGCTCTAATGTGCTCGATTGCGCACGCGCAGTGCTTGACCTCATGGAAGGCAAACGCCGAAATCTATGAACACAATCAGATAGATAAACAAGAAAAGAGACTCATTTTCTGAGCCTCTTGAGAAGCCGGACGAAGAGCTCGGCTTCATTGCACTAATATCCTATCAGTTCTTCGGGCCTGCAAACCCAGCAATCGTGGAGCTGGTAACCGATACTGGATCGCTTGCTGGAAATGTGTCTTCCAGCCCTTCATCCAACTGGCGCTCCAGCTCAGTTTTGTCGCCCGACCGACGCGCACTTGGAGTGGTCAACAAGCTTGCAGGTTCAATACCGCACTCAGTACAGGCGACACTTAAGGCCTCTCCGAGTTTGAGCGCTGCCTTGCGTATCACAACATCCCGTGCGAGCTCGTTACCCGTATCATTCTCAACCTTGACCGTAATTCTCTCTTCGCTCTCGTTTACGAATTCGACCATGTAGGTCGCAAACCCGCCAAGCGAACTGACACGTGTTTCAACAATTTCCATAGCTTTACCTCCGCGTTTCACCTCCTGAAACAACGGTAATCCGCGCCGATAGTTCCCGAAAAGGAACCGGTCTCACGCTGGAACGTTTTCAGACAAACTGTGGGAGGACATGATGTCTCAGTTTTTTACACAACTAAGCGAGAAGGCAGCTGAACTAGCCGGGCATTATGCTGCTTTTATTCTCGCGACACTGTTCATCCTGATTTGGGGTGTAAGTGGTCCCTTTTTTGACTTTTCTGATACGTGGCAGCTGGTTGTGAACACCTCAACGACGATTATTACGTTCCTGATGGTGTTTTTGATCCAGAATTCACAGGACCGCGAAGCAAGCGCGACACAAGCCAAGCTCGATGAAATTCTGAACCACCTCTGTATTCTTAAAAGTGAGACAATTGGCGCTGAGCATCTGCCACTGGATAAATTGAAAGCCATGGTCAAGCATCTGGAAACCGAAGGCCACTATCCCGGCGCTTCACGTGAACCCAAACAGTCAAAGTGATTGAGCTGTAAGCACTCGCTCTTTCCCGCGCGAACGATCGACCTATATGCAAACTAGGAGAGAAAATCGGAAGGAGATTTGTATGGCCATAACTCGAAAAGAAGAAGCTCGTGCGTTGAACACTGAGGAAAAAGAGCTGGTAGAAAAATCACACCATCCGCTTCTTCAGGATGTTCCTGATTCAGAGCTTTCACAACTGGCCAAGCTGTTACGCGATCGCCGCAGCAAAGCACGTGATCAGGCCCACCAGCGCCGCCGCGAAATGCGCGGTAAGGCAGTTGCGCGTGGTGCTTCCGCATCCAAGGCCGATGACGGTTCGCATCTAAAAGTGTCGGTTCTGGCCATGGCGATGCGCCGTATCAACGCAGAAGTTGATCGCCGCCGCAGCATGTCGGCGAGCAATGACCTGATTGCGAATGCGCAGAAAGCGCTGGCAACGAAGAAAGCCAATGAAAAGAATGATAAGACTTTTAATACCCGTCATGCGCGACATGGTATGCGAAATATACCCAACGAGAAGGCCGATAGTCTCATCCGGCCAATGGAGCGTGGTCGCCTGAAAAAGGCCGCCAGTGTCGCTCAGGCAAAGCGCGACTCTCGACAGGAAGCTGCGAGTTAAATCGCAACGAAGCTTCTCCTGGAAGGAATACAATCTTCCAGGAGAAAAATAAAAGCATTAAAAACAATATACTAAAGTCGTTTCTTATAAAATAGATTACAACATTTCCAAGGCTGTTTTGCGCGTTGGTGGCGCAAAGGTTCGATCCAACAAAGTCAGTTGCTCTTCGGTGAGCTTTATATCCGCCGCGTTGCGATTTTCACGAACATGGCCGAGCTTTGATGTCTTCGGTATCGCAATCACATTGCCATTGCGCATGGTCCACGCAAGCGCGACAGCCGCTGGAGAAACTCCGACTTCATCGGCAACTTCATGCAGTACACTGTTTCCCAACAACCTGCCTTGTTCGATCGGTGAATAAGCCATCAGCGGAATTTTCTGACTTGCACACCACGGCATCAAATCAAATTCTGGCCCACGCCGGATCAAATTATAAAGTATCTGATTGGTGGCTGCCGCTTTCCCGCCTGTTAGATCAATCAGTTCTTTCATATCGGCAACATCGAAATTACTGACACCCCATGCACCGATCTTGCCCGCCTGCTGCAACTTTTCAAAGGCAGACAAGGTCTCCTCCAGCGGATACCGCCCACGCCAATGCAAGAGATAAAGATCAATCTTTTCTGTGCCAAGCCGCATGAGACTACGCTCACACGCTTCAATCGTACCCTCTTGAGAGGCGTTATAGGGCAACACTTTACTGACGAGAAAGACGGCATCTCGATGACCTTTGATCGCCTCGCCCACTACTTCTTCCGCGCCACCATCGGCATACATTTCGGCAGTGTCGATCAGCGTCATGCCAAGTTCGATACCGCATTGCAGTGCCTCGACTTCCAGTCGTCGCTGCCGCGCATCTTCGCCCATATACCAGGTGCCCTGCCCGAGCGCTGGCACGAGCATGCCCGAAGCCAGTTTCACATGGGGAATTGTTCCGGTCATGGTTTGCCTCGTTCATGGATTGCGACTGTCGCAAAGAACATAGGCTACATTAGAGCGCATCCCAAAAAGTGAGAAACGATTTTTGGATAAGTTGCGCGACAACACAAAGAGATATAGCGCCGATCCGATTCAATTAGATCGAAACGGGCTCTAAGCGAACTGCAATCCAAAGCCCTGCATCAATCGACGAATGGCATAGTCAGGCTTTTGAGAGGTGAAGACCGCAAGATCATTGTGATGATGCAACTCTTTATTGATCTCACGTGATGGCAAAAGCGATACGGTGCGCCGTGCGATCGCTTCCGCAGGATCAAGCCAGTCAACCGGCCAGGGAGCCAGTCGCCGAAACACATTTGCGAGAAATGGATAGTGCGTGCAGGCGAGCACAACAATATCCGTGCGCTCGCCATCTTTTTCGACAAAGCACGGCGTAATCTGTTCAATAACCAGCGCCTCGTCGATTTCTTCACCGCGAATATGCGCCTCAGCGACCGCAGCAAGCCGGTCAGCTCCGACCAGCCGCACATGACATTGCGTGGCAAACGATTGGATCAGATCGCGGGTATAGGCGCGCTTCACTGTCCCAGGCGTAGCCAGAACGGAAACCAGCCCAGATGATGTACGCTCAGCGGCGGGCTTGATCGCAGGAACAGTACCGACAAAAGGCACGTCCGGATAAGCACGGCGCAGATCATCTAACACCAAAGTCGACGCGGTATTGCAGGCAATGACCGCAATTTCTGGATTGTGCTCCGCGATGAATTTGCCAAAAAGCTCAACAATGCGCGCGCGCAACGCTTCTTCTTCCCATCCGCCATAAGGAAAACCGGCATCGTCCGCAATGTAGACAAACCGACGGTCAGGCATCAGCACCCGCGCTTCCCTCAAAACCGTCAAGCCGCCAATGCCACTATCAAATACCAATATGGGCTTTTCATACGTGGCGGTGGCCGTTTCGAAACGATCAGCTGCGGGAGCGTGTTTCATTCAGCCTTGTCCTCTGTTGCGGGCTTGCGGGCCCGGCTTTCCGGTGCACCTGAACCGCGCGGCTTTTTGGGTGTGAAAACATCAAGCGAGGTGATGACGCCACGCAGAAGCTTGAGTTCTGCGGATGCAAAACCTGCGCGCGTCAGCACCGAACGCAGATTGTTGACCATGATTTCTTTCTTCGCCTCGGGGCGGAAATAACCCCGAATATCAAGTGCTTCTTCCAGATGATTGAAAAGACTCTGCAATTCCAGCTTGGGCGCCGCTTCCATTTCCGGTCCACGGAAAACCGTATCGGTTTCGGTTTGGAGACCAGACTTCATCCACTCATAAGACATCAGCAGCACAGCTTGCGCGATATTGAGTGAGGCAAATGCCGGATTAACAGGGAAAGTCACCAGCTCATCGGCAAGGCCAACTTCTTCGTTGCTCAAGCCGAAACGTTCGCGACCAAATAGAATACCCGTCTTCTCTCCAGCAGTAAAACGACGGCGCAACTCGCCATTCGCTTCCACAGGACTACGCACTTGCTTGAAGCCATCGCGTTCGCGTGCCGTTGTTGCGTAAACGAAGTTCAAGTCAGAAATCGCTGAGGGCAGATCCTCGTAAACAACCGCATTATCGATGATATGATCCGCTTTGCTGGCAGCGGCACGCGCTTTTTCGCTCGGAAATTCTTCACGTGGCTGGACAAGTCGTAACTCGGCAAGACCAAAATTCGCCATGGCGCGCGCTACCATGCCGATATTCTCCGGCAATTGCGGGTTAACCAGAATGATCGCCGGTCCTTCGGTGATCAGCGTGCGCTGTTTGTCTGTTCCTGCCATGATATTTTCCGCTAAAGCATGGCGCAGCTAAAAGTCTCATTCAGCGTCCGCGACCATGCGACAATTGTAAGAAATCAGAGCGAGCAAATCCGGTAAAATTAAGTGCGATACGCTCTGATGCTTTAGGATCGTGGCGCTTCCCTGACATAATTGACAGAAAATCGCAAAGATTCCCCTTACATCCGATTTGGAAATTCAGGTGTAGTAGCGGAATAACACCAGTCTGCCTCCCATCCATGCCAGACTGTTGGCACCGACATCGAAGTTTACAGGGAGGAAAATCATGTCCGGCAAAAAGATTCTCATGATCTGCGGCGATTTCTGCGAAGATTACGAAACAATGGTTCCGTTCCAGACGCTTCTCGCCGTTGGCCATAAGGTCCATGCTGTATGCCCCGGCAAAAAGGCAGGCGATGCCATTGCGACAGCCATTCACGACTTCGAGGGCCACCAGACCTATACCGAAAAGCCGGGCCATAACTTCACCCTCAACGCAACATTCGCCGACGTGAAGGCTGAAAGCTATGACGCGCTCGTCATTCCCGGTGGGCGAGGACCGGAATATTTGCGCCTCGATGATAAAGTCATAGCAATCGTCAAACATTTTTTTGAAACCAACAAACCTGTTGCGGCTGTCTGCCATGGCGCTCAGCTTCTAGCCGCCGCCCGCGTTCTCGAAGACCGTACCTGCTCGGCCTATCCTGCCTGTCGCCCAGAAGTAGAACTCGCAGGCGGCACGTATGCGGATATCCCAGTTGATCAAGCTGTTACTGATGGCAATCTGGTGACAGCGCCTGCCTGGCCTGCCCACCCAGCATGGTTGTCGCAATTTCTCAAAGTTCTCGGCACCAACATCACGCACAGTTAGTTGAATTTCTGCCTGCAACTCTAATCCGGTTGCAGGCAGACAAAATCTACGCGACATTATGGTTGGAGCGATTTCGGGAGGAAACCATGTGCAGATTGTTCATTGGGGCAGACCCGGAACTTTGGCAAAGCGTCACACGCTCGTTGCGTATTGATGGGGTGGTAACCAGTGTGCGGCTCGAAAACTTCTTCTGGTGGGCACTGGAAGATATTGCTGCGCGCGATGATCTTACCGTTAATCGCCTGCTTGGTCGTCTCTATGGTGAATCGCGCGCCGAGGGCCATGATCTGGATAATTTTGCATCGTTCCTGCGTGTTTGCTGTGGCCGATATCTGGCACTGCAGGTCAGTGGTCTTGTCCCAACAGACAAAGCAACAGCAATTTCGACGCTCGACGCAGATGCAATTCTGCTGCACGAACGAGAATCCTATCGCGATCAGCACTCAGCATGGCGAAAGCCCGCACATCATGCTGCCTAAAATAGCAATTCCCAAAATTTTGACCTGAGAATCTGGCTATAGGCCAAAGAATAAGCCTCTGACACTTTGCCTTCGCGGTTACCGATGCTATACGGTCGCGACGCATTAAATGAGAGGCTTTATCAATGGCAAAAATCAAGGTTGCGAACCCGGTCGTTGAACTCGACGGCGATGAAATGACCCGCATCATCTGGCAGTTCATCAAGGACAAGCTGATCCATCCCTACCTCGACATCGATCTGAAATATTACGATCTGTCAGTAGAACATCGTGATGAAACCAATGACCAGGTTACCATTGATGCGGCCAATGCCATCAAGGAACATGGCGTCGGCGTAAAATGCGCAACCATCACGCCGGACGAAGCACGCGTTGAAGAATTCAAGCTCAAGAAGATGTGGAAGTCGCCAAACGGCACCATCCGCAACATTCTCGGTGGCGTTATCTTCCGCGAACCGATTATCTGCAAGAACGTTCCTCGTCTGGTTCCAGGCTGGACGCAACCAATCATCGTTGGCCGTCATGCTTTCGGTGACCAGTACCGCGCGACCGACTTCAAGTTCCCCGGCAAGGGCACCTTGTCGATCAAGTTTGTCGGTGAAGATGGTGAGACCATCGAGCACGAAGTCTATCAGGCTCCGGCGGCTGGCGTGGCAATGGCCATGTACAACCTCGACGAATCGATCCGTGAATTTGCGCGCGCCTCGCTGAACTATGGCCTGCAGCGCAATTACCCGGTCTATCTCTCGACCAAGAACACCATCCTCAAAGCCTATGATGGTCGCTTCAAGGACATCTTCGAAGAAGTCTACCAGGCTGAATTCGCTGAAAAATTCAAGGCAGCCAAGATCTGGTACGAACATCGCCTGATCGACGACATGGTTGCTTCGGCCCTCAAGTGGTCCGGCGGCTATGTTTGGGCATGTAAGAACTATGACGGCGACGTGCAGTCCGATATCGTGGCACAGGGCTTCGGCTCGCTCGGCCTGATGACCTCAGTTCTGATGACACCAGATGGCAAGACCGTTGAAGCTGAAGCTGCACACGGCACCGTGACCCGTCACTATCGTCAGCACCAGAAGGGCGAGGAAACCTCGACCAATTCGATCGCTTCGATCTTCGCATGGACCCGCGGCCTTGCTCACCGTGCAAAGCTTGACGAGAATGCTGAGCTGAAGCGCTTTGCCGACACGCTTGAAAAGGTCTGCGTAGACACCGTTGAATCCGGCTTCATGACCAAGGATTTGGCGCTGCTTATCGGTCCAGATCAGCCTTGGCTCTCGACCACCGGCTTCCTCGACAAGATCGACGAAAACCTCCAGAAGGCAATGGCTGCTTAAAGCATTTCCAGCAAAAAAACGCGAAGCGGTTTTGCGTTAGATAATACATAAAAACAAATAGTTACAGCGGCTTCAGCGCTTCTGTCTGAATTGGAGCCGCTGTAAGCCTATCTGGTAAACGATAAAACGGCGGGATTTTCCCGCCGTTTTTTACTGGTTCGTAGCAATTTGCCCTCGCAAGCAGTCGGCCTGCCAGATAGTCTGTCCTTGTTGAAATAGGGAGGACTATATGTCGACAATTCGGGTATTAACGCCGCAAGATCGGACTGCATGGGAACCATTGTGGGGCGCTTATCAGGTCTTTTACGAAGTCGACATTCCAGCTGAAACCACGAACCTCACATGGGAGCGTTTTCACGACGCTTCGGAACCCATGCATGTCTTAGGTGCATTTGATGACGACGGACGCCTTGTCGGTTTCGTGCATGCGATCTTTCACCGCTCCTGCTGGCTACCGAAATGGACCTGCTATCTTCAAGACCTCTATGTCGAGAACAGCCAGCGCGGAAAAGGCACCGGCGCAGCCCTAATCGACGCTGTGGCTGATCTGGCGCGCGAAGAAGGCGCAGGGAGGCTCTATTGGCTCACGCATGAAAGCAATGCAACTGCACGCCGCCTCTATGACAGCATCGCGCAACAGTCTGGATTCATTCAATATCGTAAGGCCTTATAAAAAAGCCGGTTTTCCGTTTCTTTTTGGCGAGAGAAAGAGCATCCTGTTGCCAAGCCTGCAGGGAGGATGACCAATGAGCGATTTGAAGCTTTACACCAACCCCATGTCACGCGGACGCATTGCGCGCTGGATGTTAGAGGAAATCGGCAAACCTTACGATGTAGAGATCCTCGATTTTGGCCCACCGATGAAAGGGCACGATTACTGTTCCATCAACCCAATGGGCAAGGTTCCAGCAATTCGCCATGGCAAGGATATTGTGACCGAAGTCGCAGCCATTTGCGCCTATCTCGCGACGACCTTCCCAGAGGCCGGACTGGCCCCGCATCCCGACGAGCGTGCTGATTTCTATCGCTGGCTGTTCTTCACATCAGGTCCGGTCGAAGCAGCTCTCTCCAACCACGCGCTTGGCTATGAAGTGCCCGCCGACAAACAAGGCATGGTGGGTTATGGCAATTACGATACCGTCGTAAGTACGCTGGAGAATGCCGTCTCCCGCCACCCCTATATTACCGGCACCCGGTTCACTGCAGCCGATGTCTATGTCGGCTCACATATTGGCTGGGGATTGCGTTTTGGCACATTGCCGCCAAAACCTGCCTTTACGGCCTATTGGGATCTTTTGAAAGATCGTCCGGCCATGAAACGCGCCAATGAACTCGACGACGCAGCAGCGGCGGTTACCAAGAAATAATCAGAGCTGGAAAGTCTTTGCAAAAGCTTGGACTCCATTGGGTGAGAAGGCAATAACCCGGCCTTCTTCCCGACGCGCCCAGCCTTTATCGATGAAGTTTTTCAAAAGCGCCGCGCCCAATGCACCGCCGAGGTGGTTACGCCTCTCGCTCCAATCAAGACAATGTCGGCAAAGCGGTCGCTTACCCTTTTGCAACATATCCACATCAATGCCGAGGCAAGAGAAAAATGACTTCCCTTCATCGGTAAGCAGAGGCTCGCTGGCATCACCGATCAGACCAAGCTTGTAGGATGCCTCGAGCATTTCAACGCCGCGCTCGCCTGCCAGATGATCGTAGCAAATTCGCGCCTTACGCAGCGCATGATCTTTCGGTCCGGTACGAACACGTACTGCGCCGGTGCGTTGTGCAAGCCCCATAAGTCCTTCAAGAACCTGCGCAACATCTACGCCCGAAAGACGGAAATAGCGATGCCGTCCCTGCTTTTCAGCGACGAGCAGATTGGCAACATCCAGCTTGGACAAATGGCCGCTTGCAGTTTGAATCGTTACACCTGCAGCGGAAGCAAGCTCACTCACCGTCAAAGCGCGACCGTCCATAAGCGCGGTCAACATGTTGGCGCGTGCCGGATCGCCCAGCAAAGCTGCAACGGAAGCTATAATCGGACCATCTTTCATACTTCGATGCTAACCGAAGCATGGACGCATTTCAATACGCTAAACAGTCTCCAACCAACACATCAAATGCAGGAGACCACGATGATTACATGCTTCATCCGCTATCAGATCGACCCGTTCAAAGCAGACGCTTTTGCGGAGTATGCGCGCAACTGGGGTCAGGCAAGTCCCCGCTGTGGCGCGAACCTGATTGGCTATTTCGGCCCCCATGAAGGCTCAACCACCACAGCCTATGGGGTCTATTCCGTAGAAAATCTTGCCAACTATGAAGCATTTCGTGCTCGACTTGCAGCCGACCCGATTGGTCGAGAGAACTATGAATTCGCAAAACGCGAACAATTCATCCGCTCGGAAGAGCGTATTTTTCTCCAGCTGCAGTCAGTCCCCCACGCGGAGTTTATCAAGCAATGATCGCTGTTATTTTTGAAGTCTGGCCTGCGGACGATGAGCGGCGCGAGCAATATCTCAATATAGCCGCAGGCCTGTGCGCCGATCTGTCTCAAATTGATGGCTTTATATCCATCGAGCGCTTTCAAAGCCTGGTTGAGCCGCAGAAACTGTTATCTCTGTCGTTTTGGCGTGACGAAGACGCTGTGAAGCGGTGGCGTAATTTGCCGACACACCGGATTGCTCAGACCAAGGGGCGCGCTGGCGTTTTTGAAAATTACCGCCTGCGCATTGCAGACATCTCGCGCGATTACGGTCTGAATGAACGCGAAGAAGCTCCAAACGATAGTCGGAATGCGCATGCTGCATAAAGAAAAGGCCGGGCGAAACCCGGCCTTTTCGATTTCGATCTTGGTTTGATCAAACGATCAACGCTTTCACTGCAGCGATTGCTTCGTTTGCTTTAGTACCATCTGGGCCACCGGCCTGCGCCATATCCGGACGTCCGCCACCACCTGCACCGCCAAGGGCACCAGATGCAGCACGCACCAGATCAACCGCACTGAAACGACCAACCAGATCTTCAGTCACAGCGGCAACCGCACTGGCCTTGCCGTCTTCACCGACACCGATGAACAGAACAACACCGGAACCAACCTGCTTCTTGCCTTCGTCAGCAAGTGGCTTGAGATCGCGCGGCGAAACACCGGTCACGACCTTGCCGAGGAAGTTGACGCCATTGACGGCTTCCACAGCACTGCCGCCATCAGACGCACCACCGCTCAGCGCCAGTTGTCTGCGGGCTTCGGTAAGCTCGCGTTCCAGCTTCTTACGCTCATCAACCAAAGCGTTGACACGCTCAAGTGCGTCTGACGGTGTCGTCTTAAGAACACTGGCGATTGCCTTGACGCGCTCGTCCTGCTCTTCGAGGTAAAGGCGGGCCGCCTCACCGGTCAGCGCTTCCATTCGACGAACACCGGCAGCAACACCGCTATCGGATAGAATGCGAACGAGGCCAATATCACCCGTCTGGCGAACATGCGTGCCACCGCAAAGCTCAACAGAGTAAGCCTTGCCAGCCTTTTCGCCGTGCGTAGCCGTCCCCATTGAAACAACACGAACTTCGTCGCCATACTTTTCGCCGAACAGCGCCATTGCACCTTCAGCAATCGCATCATCAACCGCCATCAAACGCGTCGAAACCGGTGCGTTCTGCAGGATGATCTCATTGGCGAGATTCTCGACAGCCGTCAGCTCCTCAGCCGAAATCGGCTTCGGATGCGAGAAGTCGAAACGCAGACGATCAGGAGCCACAAGCGAGCCCTTCTGAGCAACATGCGAGCCGAGCGTTTCGCGCAGCGCTTCATGCAGAAGATGGGTTGCTGAATGGTTGGAGCGGATGCGTGTACGACGCACCGCGTCGACCTTTAATTCGACTGCGTCGCCGACTTTGGCCGAACCTTTGGTGACTTCGCCAGTATGAACGAAAACGCCCTCACCCTTCTTCTGCGTGTCTTTGACGGCAATCGCAAAGCCTTCGCCGGAAATCGTTCCGGTATCGCCCTGCTGGCCACCGGACTCGCCGTAGAACGGTGTCTGATTGACGATTACAGAAACGGTTTCGCCTTCCGCAGCCGCTGGAACCTCCGCACCGTCACGGACAAGCGCAGTGATCACGCCTTCAGCGATTTCAGTTTCATAGCCAAGGAATTCGGTCGCACCGACCTTATCCTTGATACCAAACCAAATGGTTTCAGTTGCAGCTTCGCCCGAACCGGCCCAGTTGGCGCGTGCTTCGGCCTTCTGACGTTCCATGGTGACCTTGAAACCGTCGGTATCGACAGTCACACCACGCTGACGCAGCGCATCCTGCGTGAGATCGAGAGGGAAGCCGTAAGTGTCGTAGAGCTTGAAAGCAGTCTCACCATCAAGACGATCACCTTCAACGAGCTTTTCGGAAGCATCCGAAAGCAGGCCAAGGCCGCGTTCAAGCGTCTTGCGAAAACGAGTTTCTTCAAGCTTGAGGGTTTCGGAGATCAGCGCTTCAGCGCGGATCAGTTCCGGATAGGCCTGACCCATTTCACGGATGAGCGCTGGCAGCAGACGCCACATCAATGGTTCTTTTGCACCGAGCAGCTGCGCGTGGCGCATAGCACGGCGCATGATGCGGCGCAGTACATAACCGCGACCTTCATTCGACGGCAGAACGCCGTCGGCAATCAGGAAGCTTGATGCGCGTAAGTGATCGGCGATAACGCGATGGCTCGCACGGAAATCGCCTTCCGCCTTAACGCCAGTCGCGTCTTCCGATGCGCGGATCAATGCCTTGAAAAGATCGATATCGTAATTGTCATGCACACCCTGCAGAACCGCCGCGACGCGTTCCAGACCCATGCCCGTATCAATCGACGGACGTGGCAGATCGATGCGCTGCTCAGGAGAGAGCTGCTCGAACTGCATGAAAACAAGATTCCAAATTTCGATGAAACGATCGCCGTCTTCATCTGCGGAGCCGGGAGGGCCACCCCAGATATGATCGCCATGATCGTAGAAGATTTCCGAACAAGGACCGCAGGGGCCGGTATCACCCATTGCCCAGAAATTGTCGCTCGTCGCAATGCGGATGATGCGATCATCCGAAAGACCGGCGATCTTCTTCCAGAAATTCGCAGCGTCGCCATCTGTGTGATAAACGGTGACAAGGAGCTTATCTTTGTTGAGGCCAAACTCTTTTGTGATCAGGTTCCACGCATGGCTGATCGCTTCTTCCTTGAAGTAGTCGCCAAAGGAGAAATTACCGAGCATTTCAAAGAACGTGTGGTGACGAGCCGTGTAGCCGACATTGTCCAGATCGTTGTGCTTGCCGCCGGCGCGCACGCATTTCTGCGAAGTGGTCGCGCGGCTGTATGGGCGCTGTTCAAGACCGGTAAAGACGTTCTTGAACTGCACCATGCCCGCATTGGTGAACATGAGTGTTGGGTCGTTGCGCGGCACCAACGGGCTTGATGAAACAACCTCGTGTCCGTTCTTGCGGAAATAGTCGAGGAATGTGGACCTTATCTCGTTGACGCCAGCCATAATTCACCCTTGGACATTTTCTGCCCTGCATGAGAAGCACCTCTCAACAAGGCGCATCGATTATCTTTTCACCACCCGCAAGGTTGCAACGATGTCCGGCACTTTCATGCCGCCACGCTTCGACTGCCCGATCATGGAAAGTCCGTGAGGTGGAGTTTCGGTTGACCGCTTTTAACGGGGCACCGCTTTTCTGTCCAGATAAGCAGTGTGCGCTATAAAAGCAATTTCTCCCGGAAAGTATGAAAACGACAACTATGCAACAGTGTTTGTGGCATTTCCAGCAAAAGCGCGATGCGCTTTTGCGTAGGATAACGCTCAAAAACAACTCGTTACAGTGATTCCAAAGATTCAGCTTTCGCTGGAACCGCTATAAGTTCAAAAGCAAAAGCCCCGCGCTATGCGCAGGGCTTTCATCTGTTTCGTCACAAGACGAATTTTACATTTCTGCAGCTTCCGGACCATCATCCGCTTCTGGACCGCCATCTTCAAGGAACTGCTCGGCAATCAGCCCGGCATTCTGACGGAGCGTCGTTTCGATTTCTTTCGCAACTTCCGGATTATCCTTGAGATACTGCTTGGCATTTTCACGGCCCTGCCCCAGACGCTGGGAATTATAGGAGAACCATGCGCCCGACTTCTCAACAACACCGGCTTTGACGCCAAGATCGACCAATTCGCCCATCTTGGAAACGCCTGCACCATACATGATGTCGAATTCAACCTGCTTGAATGGAGGTGCAAGCTTGTTCTTGACCACCTTCACGCGGGTCTGGTTGCCCACAACTTCGTCACGCTCCTTAATCGAACCAATACGGCGAATATCGAGACGCACCGATGCGTAGAACTTAAGCGCATTACCGCCAGTCGTCGTTTCAGGCGAACCGAACATGACACCGATCTTCATACGAATCTGGTTGATGAAGATCACCATGCAGTTCGAACGTGAGATCGAAGCGGTGAGCTTACGCAATGCCTGGCTCATCAATCGTGCCTGAAGGCCAGGCAAAGAATCGCCCATTTCACCTTCAATTTCCGCACGTGGTGTCAGAGCTGCAACCGAGTCGATAACCAGAACATCAATGGCGCCGGAACGCACAAGCGTATCCGTGATTTCAAGCGCCTGTTCGCCAGTATCAGGCTGCGAGATCAGCAGATTCTCAAGATCAACACCAAGCTTGCGGGCGTACACCGGATCAAGCGCATGTTCCGCATCCACAAATGCACAGATGCCGCCCTTTTTCTGAGCTTCTGCAATCGTATGGAGCGCAAGCGTCGTCTTACCCGAGCTTTCCGGACCATAAATTTCTACGATACGTCCCTTGGGCAGACCGCCGACGCCCAATGCAATATCGAGAGAAAGCGAACCGGTCGACACCGTTTCAATCTCTACAACCTGATCATTCTGACCAAGGCGCATAATCGAGCCTTTGCCGAACGCCCGTTCGATCTGCGACAGAGCCGCATCGAGAGCCTTTGTCTTGTCCACTGAATTTTCCTCAACAAGTCGCAATGAATTCTGAGACATCTTACACCATCCTCTTGTCTCGCTAGAAGCCCGGCGGGCTCATTGCCAATATCTATTTGTATCTGTTTTGTTCTCATTTTGCAATAAGGACAAGATATTGATTTCTATATGTTTAATATTTTTGTTCTATTATTGTTCCATTTAATTAGAAACTTGTAATTTGCAAGACTGTCCACGCTTTAGTTCTAAAAAATGTGTGGTCGGGCGGTTCGATTCGCAATCTACGCATAAAAAACGCAGCCCTTCTTGCAAAGAGCTGCGTCACGATGCGGATTAAATCCGATTCTCTAATTTAGGAGCTAGCGCCACGCAGCGGCGAAATCTGGATTTCTACGCGACGATTCTGCGCGCGTCCGTCTGGCGTTGCGTTGGTAGCGACTGGCTGGCTCGCACCATAACCGATGACTGCAAAGCGACGTGGATCGATACCCTGCGAACCAAGATAGCTTGCAACCGAAGAAGCGCGGCGCTGCGACAGACCCTGATTATAGCTTGCGCTACCGGTTGAGTCGGTGTGACCGAGAACGTCGACAAGAGTCTGGTTGAACTTGCGCAGCACGATCGCAACGGAATTAAGCGTTGGGTAGAACTGGCTCTTAACCTGATCCTGATCGGTATCGAAAGTGATGGCCGATGGCATGTTCAGGATGATCTGATCGCCATTACGCGTAACCGAAACGCCGGTTCCCTGCAGCTGGTTGCGCAACTCGGATTCCTGGCGATCCATGTAATTGCCGATAGCGCCGCCACCCAGCGCGCCAATACCAGCACCGATCAGAACAGCGTTGCGCTGTGCGCGGCTGGAACCACCAACCATCAAGCCGCCGAGCGCACCGACAGCCGCACCAATTGCAGCACCGCCAGCGGTGTTCGACACCTTCTGATCGCCAGTATAAGGGTCGGTCGTGCAGCCTGCCAGAAATGTGGCACCGATAAGGGCAATCCCGATTTTTTTCAGCATGTATAGGTCATCCTCAATTGTCGATTCGTCGCGAATGATAACTTCGATTAAGGCCGGATGGTGTCTTTAAATCCCCATCCGCGACTTTTAAAACGCGTTTTGTTCTGATTGCAACAGATCACCGATCAATTGATCGCTAGTGCCTTACCCAATGCGCCCACAAGAACGCAGCTGTGTAGCATAACGATTGGCCATCGACTGGGCACGTTTCGCACCATTCAGCGCGGTTGCGTTGCCACGCCAGACACCGCGCGAATAGCCTCCATGCCCGGAATAGTAAGCGAGATAGAGACTGTACGCATCTGCCCGGTTAATGCCATTCTTCTGGTAGCTCTGGTAATGATACCAGCCGATGAAGTGAATAGCGTCGCTGAAATTGCTTCGTGATGCAGTCCAGCGCCCGGTTTCCCGCTTATAGCGATCCCACGTTCCATTTAGTGCCTGAGAATAACCATAGGCACTGGAAGCGCGCTTCCATGGGATAAATCCGAGCAGCTTGGTGCGCGGCGGACGCGCATAAGGGCGGAATCCGGATTCGGTATAGATTGTCGCCATCAGAACATGGACCGGCACACCGAACTCACGCGAAGTGCGGGTCGCGTCCTTCTGCCAATTATTTATCCAGCCGTCGCGTTGATCAAAGACTGCGCAAACATTACTGACCTGCCGTGGGGCGGTCGCGCAGCCACCAAGAATAACGAGCGCGACGAGAAACAAAACGCGCGTCATGGGGAAACCTCGTTGCTTTTAAAAATTGATAAAACGTAAATATTAAAGAGGAATTAAATTAAAACGTTGAATTTATTATGGTTACTGTAAAGTTTACCGTCACTTCTCAAGGTTGCCGGATTGTTGAAATCATTGATAAATCAAGCCCTGTCTTTGATTGTGGAGTACGACTAACGATTGCACAGAACAGCAGTTTACCGTGCTCGATGAAGGCCGAATTGTGACCTATACCGTCTGGGCAATGATTGGCGCTCTTGAATGAGAGGCCAAGTGAGCAATATTTCGCTATAAAAACGCAGGAACAAGCTGGCTGGAGGAATAGTAATGAACGTGCAAAAGCTTCGCGCCGCTTACAACGGATATGTTTCCTGCCTGAATGCTCAGGATTGGCCGTCGCTACATCATTTCGTTGCAGAAACAGCCCAACATAACAGTCGACATTTGGGTCTTACTGGGTATCGGGAAATGCTTATCCGCGACTATCAGCAAATACCTGATCTTCGCTTCAACATCGGATTGCTGGTTGCTGAACCGCCGATTATTGCCAGTCGTCTTGATTTTGACTGCACGCCAATCGGGAGTTTTCTCAATCTGCCGGTCAACGGCAAAAAGATCCAGTTTTCGGAGAATGTCTTTTACGAATTCGTCGATTACAAAATCGATAAAGTTTGGTCCGTCATCGACAAATCGGCCATCGAAGCGCAGTTGTCGCGGTAGTTTCAGCGCCTACCCTGGCGCTCTGCTCTCAGACGTGACCAGTAGTCGAGCCTTTTGCGAATTTCTCGCTCAAAACCACGCTCCGGCGGATCGTAAAAAACCTGTCTCCCCATCACTTCCGGGAAGTAGTCCTTACCTGAGAACGCATCTGGCTGATCATGGTCATAAGCATAACCATCTCCGTAGCCTTCATTCTTCATAAGCTTGGTCGGTGCATTCAGTATATGCTTGGGCGGGAGCAGTGATCCATTTTCCTTGGCGGCGCGCATAGAGGCTTTGTAAGCCATATAAACCGCGTTGGATTTAGGTGCTGTCGCGAGATAAACGCAGGCTTGCGCCAAAGCGAGCTCACCTTCCGGCGAGCCAAGATAGTCATAAGCATCCTTGGCCGCATTGCAAATTGCAAGCGCCTGCGGATCAGCAAGACCAATATCCTCCACAGCCATTCGAACCAGCCGACGCCCCAGATAAAGTGGGTCTTCGCCTGCATCGAACATGCGACAAAGATAATAGAGTGCAGCATCCGGATCAGACCCACGCACCGACTTATGCAAAGCCGAAATCAGGTTGTAATGCCCATCCTGCCCCTTGTCATAAACAGGAGCGCGGCGCTGAACCACCTCCTGCAACTTCTCCGCATCAAACACTTCATCGGGTCGAGCGGCACGCCACACTTCCTCAGCGAGCGTTAACGCCGCGCGGCCGTCACCGTCGGCCATCCGAATGAGGCTTGCCCGTGCATCCTCATCGAGCGGCAGTGGACGTTCTTCCTGCTCTTCCGCGCGCGTGAGAAGCGTCGCAATGCTTGTTCCGTCGTGAGGATGAAATGTCAGCACCCTCGCCCGCGACAACAAAGCGGCATTCAGTTCAAACGAAGGGTTTTCTGTCGTGGCACCTATCAGGATAACCGTACCATCTTCCATCACAGGCAGGAAACTATCCTGTTGCGCGCGATTGAAGCGATGAATTTCGTCCACAAACAGCAGGGTCTGACGACCCGACATGCGCCGCGCACGCGCAGATTCAAACACCTTCTTCAGATCAGCCACGCCGGAAAAAATTGCCGAAATCTGCTCAAAGGCAAGCTCGGTTTCACCGGCAAGCAATCGTGCAACTGTTGTCTTGCCGGTTCCCGGAGGTCCCCAGAAGATCATAGACCCAAGCGAACCAGAGGCGATCATTCGTGTTAGCACACCTTCCGGTCCGGTCAGATGTTCCTGCCCTGTCACTTCCGATAGATGACGCGGGCGCAAACGATCAGCAAGCGGCCTGTTACGGTCCGCCTGCGGATCCACCGCATTGGAAAAAAGGTCGCTCATTACGCTTCGCTCGATGCTCAAAAACAAATGTCGTTTCAGGCATAGTCCCGCCTGAAACGACATGCAACAGTTTGGGGTTTGGTATTAAAGCATGTCTCCCAGAAGTGGGACCCGGTTTTTGAGATAAAGACATGCGTTAAAACAAATAGTAGAGGCATTTCTAACGATTCATCTTAAACAGGAAATGCTCTAGCGTACAAACTGGCGGATCAATGCGCCATTGCGTTCCACCTCAAGCCGCCATGCCAAACCGCGTCCACTGTTTAACGCGGCAGTCAGATCATTAATCGTGCGGATTGGATTACCGTTAATACCGCGAATAATGTCGCGTTGACGTAGACCAAGTCGCGCTGCTTGTGAGTTAACAATCACGTCTGTAACGATGACGCCACGTGCCCCATCACGCATCCGCATCTTCGAAGCCATCGACGCAGTAAGCTCTTCAACCACAGCGCCTTCAAATGGATTGTCGCCTTTGATTGTCTGCTTTTGCTGTGGCTTTGTCTCAGGTTCCTTCGCAAGCTTCACCGGCAATTTGCTATCCTTGCCATTGCGAACGATATCCAGCGTGACGGTGTTTCCAATGCCAGCTGTCGATAGACGATACCCGAGCACATCAACATTGTCGGCCCGCACACCCTGAACCGACATGACAACGTCACCGACCTTCAGCCCTGCTTCTTCTGCCGGACCACCTTTGATCACAGCCGTTACAAGCACGCCGAACGACTTATCCATGCCGAGGCTTTCGGCAACATCAGGTGTAATATTCTGGAAGGTTGCACCAATGAAAGGGCGTTCAAAACTCGTGCTGCCGCTCAATGCAGCATCAACAACTGCGCGCACCATGTTCGATGGAATGGCAAAGCCAATGCCCACAGAACCACCTGAACGCGAGAAAATTGCCGTATTGATGCCAATCAGACGACTGCGCATGTCGATGAGACCGCCACCAGAGTTACCGGGATTGATCGCAGCATCTGTCTGGATGAAAAAATCGAAGTCCGAAACCCCAACCTGCGTGCGCGACTGAGCCGAAACGATACCGCTTGTCACCGTCTGACCAACCCCAAATGGATTACCGATCGCCAGAACCAGGTCGCCTACTTCAACTTCATCGGAGTTTCCAAGCGCCAGAACCGGAAAGTTCTCCTTTGCTTCAATTTTCAGCACAGCCAGATCTGTGGTTTCGTCACGCAAAAGAACCGTGCTCTCAAACTGACGCCCGTCCGACAGCGCGACCTTGATCTCGTCAGCATCCTTGATGACGTGATTATTAGTCACCACGATACCCGATGCATCGACGATGACGCCTGAGCCGAGGGATTGTTCGGTTCGTGATTTGCCACCGCCGCCAAATTGTTTGCCAAAGAATTGTTCGAAAAACGGATCGCCAGCAAACGGTGATTGCTGTTGCTGCACTTGGCGTGCCGCATAAACATTGACGACGGCTGGTGCTGTTGCTTTCACAAGAGGAGCAAAGGAAAGCTGCATATCTGCACGACTAAGAGGTATCTGTGTGCCCTGAGCCGGAACGGCAGTTTCCTGCGCCATCACAGGCAATGTGACCGTGCTGATGGAAGCAAGAACCAGACCCGTAATCCCATAACGTCGCCAATTCATTCGCAAACTCCAGTTTCCTTAATCCAGCCTCCGATTCCTCGGAGCAATACCGGCAATATGGAGGTAACAAGGCCAAGTATAAAGGGCTGGATTAAGGCGAAACGCATTACAGCTTGGTAATGAATTATGACCGACTATCAGGGCGCCATGATAGGAAGATCAAAATGCTTCTCGAGCGCATTCCGAAACGTGCAAAACGATCTTCGGAAAAGTTGCGCGTGAAAACAAATAATTGAGACGCGCCGATCCGATTCAGTCAAATCGAAACGAGCTGCAAACGCAAAAAAGGGCCGCACTAGGCGACCCTTTTTATATGCTCTGTCGCGTAAGATTACGCTGCTTCTGCTTCTGCAGCAGCTTCAGCTTCAACGCGTGCACGATCAGCTTTGCCCTTTGCATCGACATCGCGCTCAACGAATTCGACAACTGCCATTGGCGCATTGTCACCAGTACGGAAGCCAGCCTTCATGATGCGGATGTAGCCGCCGTTACGGGTTGCGTAACGAGTAGCAAGTGTGTCGAACAGCTTAGCAACGAGCTGTACGTCGCGGATGGCGGAAATCGCCTGACGACGTGCATGCAAGTCACCGCGCTTGCCGAGAGTGACAAGCTTTTCTACGATTGGACGGATTTCCTTAGCTTTAGGAAGCGTGGTCACAATCTGTTCATGCTCGATGAGCGAAGCCGCCATGTTGGCGAACATTGCCTTGCGATGCGAGGCAGTGCGGTTCA
>Ga0308157_10002233_pt1 | contig 33054 bp, 48 predicted proteins | sample PhyBR1_FD_201035 | JGI IMG/M metagenome (GOLD analysis project Ga0308157, IMG submission 201035) | Phyllosphere microbial communities from UC Gill Tract Community Farm, Albany, California, United States - DLSLB.R1 | ecosystem: Host-associated > Plants > Phyllosphere > Unclassified | place: USA...
AAGTCAGAGTAGCGTCTGATCTCACCGAGGATAGTGAAAGAGACCTCATCACCGGAGTTCAGGTGGATGTCAGAAGCACCGACCTCGATAGCCTTAGCCACCACTTTGTCCAGGTCAATGAAGCGACCCTCGTAATCGTCCACGTCAGCGTTACCACCGCCGGAGGCGAGCATAGAGTCCATGCGCTCTTTCGAGGTCTGCTCTACCGGCTCATCTATAGGAGCTTCTTCGTCGTCATCGTCGAGCCCGCCAAGCGAATCGAGAATGCTTGCTAGCTGATCGTCCTGCTCTGGCTCCGGAGTGCTAAAGTCCACCGGCCCATCGTCCACGTTGTCTAGCAAACCGCCGACGAGAGCGTCTACAGAGAACTCTTCCTCTTCATCATCGACCGAGAAAGCGTCGCTCTCCTGGTGGTGATTGTCCAGTCCAGACAGCATCGGCTCGTCCGAAAGCTCCGGTAGACCGAAGTCACCGATGTCCGGCAAGCCTGAGGCTTCATCTTTCTTACTCTTCGGCGGGTGGAGAACGAACTCTTCATCGTCGTCATCATCGAAGAGCGGGTTAGACATGTCTGTCACTTTACATCACTCTTTTCGCAGTAGCATCGAGTATGAATATCGCTGGAGCGTAGGCTTAGATAGTCCACAGGTCACGCCCCTTGAAGACACCGGCGTTAGTCCAAATCGGAACGATCTTCAACTTGCCAGACTGGATCATGCCCAAATCGCGGCCAACCTTCTCAAGCTTCTTCGCCGGCCCAACAGTCTTACAGACCCACACGACCTGCCCAAAGATCAAGTTGTCGTCAGCGTAAGCACGCAAAGTCTTCTCATAGGAGGCGGTCGGCTTGTTGTTAATCTCGATCTCTACAGCGATGCTCCTCGGCGTCCCATCGTTAGCACGCTGTCGCTTCACCACCAGGTCCGGCACGTGATACGCCACACCCACCGCTAGCGGAGGGAACAAAGTGAACATCCACTCGTTGCCGAAGATCATCTCCGGCGTCGGCACCTCCTCACGATTCGGCGTCTCACTCCACCGCTGGAACTCACGATCACGCATGGCCAACAGCTTCGGACGGAAGGTAGAACTCTGCTCAAACAGCTTGATCTTAGCGAAGCTCGAGAGGATCTCCAACTCGGAAGTCAGTTGCTCACCCATGACAAGCTCATCACGCACGTTACGCCGGTTCTGCACCGGGAACTCCGGCATGTTCAAAACGTTCAGCTTCCCACCCATGAGATTAGCAGCCACATGGTTCACAGTGAACTGGTGAGGGAACATAGAAGGAGTCAATTTTGCCTCCGTAATGTGCTTCATGTCGTAGCCGGAGACGATCACACCGGCCTCCGTCAAGAACCAAATCGCGTGCTGACTGTAAAGCTTCTTCGAAGTCACCATACCAGCATCGCGCATCTTGCGCAGCCGACGAAGCGAAGTCAACGGCGTCTCACCGAACATACGAGCGATGTGACTGTGAGTAGCGTAGCGGAAAAGAGCCAGGAAACTCAGCGTGTCCACCGTCTTAGCGTCCAGGCGGAAAGCGGAACTAGCACGGTACAAATTGCGCGAATCGAGGACGCGCTGGAGGTGCTCTAGACGACCTTTCTTACCGTCGCCGGTCTCCTTTTTAGCCAACGGTCCGGTCACCAACTCAGTCGCCACCATACCGTCCGAAAACTCCGACCGGACAGTCCCTAGAGACTTGAAAAAGTCAAGCTCACTCGTCTTCAACTTACCGCCAGGAGCGGCCTTCACCAGACGCTTACGCTCCTTGCCGGCCTCGTTCCTAGTCTCCCCAGCAGGGTTCACCTTCACGACCTTAGTCGCATCACCGATGAAGTCACTAGAGAACTCTCGCTCCTGCTTAGCCTCCGCTTCTTTAGCACGCAAGTCAGCCTTCCGCTGTGCAGCCGAAGCCTCCAACTGCTCAGGAGATTTAGCACTACGAGCCGGCACCACCACCGAAGCCCACTCTGGAGCCGGCGCCTTAGGCGACTCTACAGTCGGTGACGCTACAGGAGCAGGCACCGCTACCGGAGGTGTCACAACTTCAGGAATCAATACCTCCGCCGGCTCACTCACTGTCTCTACAGTAAGCGTCGGATCCACAAAACGACGACCAGCCATAGACGGGATAACAAGCTCGTCCTCTTCATCGTCGTCCAAGAGCGACTGGAACTGGTCATCGAACCCAGTAAAATCTTCAGCATCCTCTTCAGAGATTTCCTCGTCCGAGAACTCAGTCAGCCCACTCTTCAGCCCCAACTGCTGAGCCATCTCCGAAGCCGAAATCAACTCTTCGTCATCATCGTCTTCCAAGAGAGGGTTCACAGCCTCCCGCGGCGGATATAACGACTCCTCGTTACCGACCTCTACAGCCTCATCCACGAAGGTGTCATCATCCTCCGGGAACGCCGAAAGGAAGTCATCGTCGTCCTCCAAGAGCGGATTCACCACATCCCGGACTACCTCCGGCTCATGTGTCACAACCTCCGGCTCATCTGAAATCACTACCGAGGAAGCCTCCGGCGCAATAGAAGAACTCTGCCCAAGCGCGGCTCCAGACTCCGGCACACTCTCTAGCGAGGCGTCATCAACAGTCTCCACCACAGGCACAGGAACCGATTCCACATTAGCCAGTGAGTCATTCACTCCTGGTGAAGGCACACTCACAGGCCTAGGAAGTGGAAGCGACGGCACGTTACGAACCACCGAAGCCGGAACCTCCGCCACGTTAGCCTCGTCCCCAGCCTTATGTGACACCTCTTCGCTCACCGCAGGAACAGTGGCTACCGCAGGAGAAGAAGTCATCCCCGGAAGCCTCAAGCGCAGGCCGGCGGCTCCACCACTCACTCCGGCGTCACCGGCTCTCTGTGTGTCACCTACGCCTACGGCGCTTTCGGGCCCACCCGTCCCTCCGCCTAGAGCGGAATCACTACCGGTAGGAGATGTGGCACCAAGACCGTCAGAACTTTTAGCGTTAGGAGGAGTACTCTCACTACCAACGCTTACTCCCTGGCTAGCTACTTCCGCAGGAGCCGGCTCGGTTCCCTCGCCGGGCTTACCCTCGCTACCAGGAAGACGTAGTTTGCTGAAGTCTACCACTCTATTACACTCCGTAGTACTGTGTATGGATCATATGGCTACGTTAGCTACACCGTTACACCAGATAGCTACCCGAATAGTAGCTCCATTACATCGAATATCACTATCAGCGTCTCGGAATGGCACCAGTTTAAGCACCGATCTTTCTGCAGCTGGTGGTACTAAGTAATAGGATACAGCGAGATAGAAACTTGTAATGAAAACTAACTACAACAGGATGCAAACACCAAAACCTCGCCTAAAGCTTGTTTTGGAACGTTTGCCCTCTCGGGGAGTAGTGAAAGAAGCAAGAAGCTAAGTAAAGCCAGTCGCTACGCTCCTGGAGTGGCCCTCGCTTCGCTCGGGGAGTAGCCACCGGGGCCGTTCGCTACGCTCACTTGCTTGCCTCCCTGAACGGGAGCCAAGCGTCCACTGCTTCGCAGCGGCCCTGCCGGAAGTCTTCATGAGGCTGTGTGAAACTGTTGCCCCATGAAGCCTCCCGCCAGGGAGCCCCTCGAGCTAAGGAGTGGTAACTGACTCGCTGGATGTGTGACACCGAGTCTACTGGAGGTGAGCTCACTCCTCCGGCGAAGCCGGCTACCTCCCAAGGGAAAGTGTGACACCGGCTTGCTATCCACTGGAGGTGAGTGTGACACCTAGGCTCGTGCGGTGCCTGCTGGACGTGTGACACCGAGTGCTCACCGGCGAAGCCGGACGATAGCGGAGTGTGTGACACATATAGCGTAGCGTGGAACGAAGTGAGTGTGACACGAAGAGAGACGGAGCGTCGAGCGGGCCTGACCGATCGTAAGCGACGGAGAACGTGTGACACACGGAACGGCGAGTAACGCGGAGCGTGAGTATGTGACACATACGGGAGCGAAGTCCTGAGACGATAGAGAGACTACGTGTGACACACAAAAACATGCTGACGCTATGAGCGTGTGACACCGGCTCACTACCAGTAGAGTGAGCGAGCTAACTCACTACCAGTGGAGAGAGTAGCTGCTTCGCAGGGCACAAGAGCACTACCGGTAGAACAGGTTGCGCTATGTAGAGCGAGGCTGTGGGCACTGCCATGCTGGAAGTTGCGTGAAGGTGTGAGCATGCTGGCGCGGGCTGACTACTGTGGGTGCCGTGGTGCCCTCCGGCGAAGCCGGCTCCGGTGCGTAGCATCGGTGGTGTAGAGCTCGTGTCTAAAGCCGAGAGAAGTGTGCTGGTCGTGGAGCGTCGAAGGCGCGGAGCCAGGGCGTGCCTACTGGAGGTGGCTGTGGGGGCTATACTACTGGACGTGGGCTATAGGCTGGAGTAAGAGTACATGGAGTCTATGGAGGGAGTGAAATGTGAGTAAAGAGTGACGGTGGTGGAAGAAGATAGAGTGGCGGGAGTGAGAGTGGAGTGAGCTGGTGAGAGGTCAGCAGCTGGCCATGGAGGGAGCCTTTTTCTTTTTTTCGAGCGTGATCTCTTAGATTCGCTGTGGTGAGAAGCCGGTAGTCGGGGGCTGGTAGTGAGAGTGTAGAGCGGGGAAGCTGGCCTTACGCTACTCGCTGGCCTCGGCGGGCCTGGCTGGTAGTGAGAGCACTCTATTAGAGTCGAGTCTTCGGTGGGGCTGGTAGTTTTCCTACGGCCTTCGGAAGCTTAGAGTAGGAGTTCTCTAACGTTGTTCCTCTGTCGAGTCGTCGAGTAACCTACGGTGAGTTAGCCTATGCTTGAGCCTGGAGTGAACGATGGTGAGTGACTGTCTTGAGCATGGTGCTATCGGTGTTTGGAGGCTGTGCTAAGCGTGTGCTTGAGCATGACGTTCAAGCAGTTGGGAGCGATCAATGAGGTGCCTCTAGTGGGGGTGCTCTCGCTCCTACTGGAGGTGCTCGGGGAGTCGTCTACGGTGGCTGTAGAGACGGTGACTGAGCATCGGGTTTGAGCGATGTAGCTTCTTCAAGTGCCGGTCGTTTCGAGTACGCTGGTGCCGGTGTGGGGAGTTGTGCTCACGCCGTTGTGCTCATGATGACCGTCTCTGCGGGCCTGCTCTTACGCTTGCTCGTTTAGCGTATTGGGTAGCGGGTTTGGCGTATTGATTAGCGGGTTTGGTCCATTGATTGGTACGTTTGGTGTAATCCGATTAGCACGTTTGGCGGGTTCTGATTAGTCGGTTCCTGAAGCCTCGGTCTTTTCTTTTCGCTCTCGGTGAGCCTGCTTGAATTGAGCAAGCGAGTAGCGGAAGAGGCCTGCGGCTGCTACGACGGTGAGGATGAGCACGGCGAGAGCCATCTGATCTCCTGACAGAGAGTGAGTGAGGCTTGCTGACGCCTCGGCGATGCTACGCTACAGGGTGGAGTTGGCTTGAGCAATTTGCGGTGGTTGCTCAGGCGTTGTGGCCTCGGTAGCCTCGAGCGCAGCGAAGGTGGCCGCAAGCCGTTGCGGGCTGTCTTATCTACTTACAGTCTAGAAAGCACTCTCTCTTGGATGTTTGCTTCCTGCTCGTTTAGAGTGGGAGTGAGCATCCGGTGTTCAGGGGACTGTGGCTCGCTTGAGCATCACTGTTGAAGCAGTGCTCTTGGAACGGGCCGGATGAGAGACGCCCTGTGTTGTTTCGGTGTGCCTCAAGCTGGTTTGCGAGCTTTGAGCATAAGGTGTATGGTTGAACGATGACCACGACGAAGCCTGCTCAGGCCGCCGACGCTCCTAAGGCGCGTGGCCGAGAGCTCGAGGGGGAGCTTGAGCTTCGTCAGTACACAGTTCGAAGAGATGATGGCTCCCCTTATCCTGATCTTGGCTTCGAAGCTATGAGAGACTTCCTGGAGCTTCGTGCTCAGGACCCGATAAGTTTCGGCGTGTTGGAGCTTCAGCGTTTGATCGTTACGATGAAACGTCTAGCTGACACTGTGTGGAAAGAGAAAGCGGTCGTTGGTCAAGGATGGCCTTCTTCTCTTGTGCTCCCCAGTGGGTGGTTCGATGTGAACATGAGCTCTCAGCTCCCACCCGGCACGCTCTTGAGCGAAACTTTGAGCTCGTTCAAAGTTTGCGAGCTTGAGTTCGTCTCGCTCCTTATGGAGTTTGAAAAGACCATGAACGCTCTAGCCATAGCACCTGAGCTCTACGACGCTATGCTTACTACGGCCTGGAGTAAGCTCGCGCTCTTGCGGAAGCGGTATCGGCTTTTGAAAGCTGAGCACCTAATGCTGCAGAACCATCTTGAGCATTTTGTCTGGCGTGGTATGCCTACGCTCACCGTCGAGGCTGTGAGCAAGGCGGAGTCACTTTACCGGCCGTTGACGATGCTTCGTGACGAGTACTTCGACTCACCGAAGAGCGGGATGCTAAAGCGCTATAGAGACACAGTCGCAGCCGTTGAGCAAGCGGCTGAGTTTGAGCACTTGGTAGAGGCTAATACGCTGATGCTCAGTAAAAGAGGTAGCTCCTCTCTTGCTAGAGATCTTACTGAAGCCGACGCTCGCATGCTGCAGCTAGAGGTTGCGCTTGAAGTTGCGGTGTTGCTCGACTAGGTGCTCCGCGGGTGTGCTCATAGGTTCGAGCTTTTGCACTGTAGCCTGTACGATTTCCGTACGGACTTCAAGATGCCTTGCGAGTCTTGAACATACGGTGTATGATGAAAACATGACAACGACGAAGCCTGCCACGACCGCCACGAAGCCGCGCACCCTGGAGATCCAGTGGGCCGACTGGGGAAACACCCTGCCGCTCACTGCCTCGCCCGCTGTGATGACCAAGGCCCTGAAGAAGGAGCTCACCGGTCTCGTCGCCGAGGGTGCCTACCCCGCCGGTCTTCGCTTCGTTCGCTACGTCGGTGGTGGACTGGAGGGAGAGCACCACGGCGTCACCGTCGAGGTCTCTGTCCCGGACACCGCGACCGCTCTGAAGTTCTACACCGCCTACTGCGGCGGCGACAAGGAGCACGCCGTCGATGAGCTGGTCGAGTTCTACGGCTTCACTCACGAGGAGCTGTTCGCGGTCTGAGCAAGCTTCTCACTGCTTGAGCGTTACTAGCGATGCTCACCGTTAGCCTCGAGCCAGACGGTGAGCATCGCTTTGTGAGCACGCCTACGGGCGTAGGTTCTCGTGCTGTTAGCGCTGCGTAGGAGCGCGCCGACGGCGAAGTAAAAGTTTAGGACCGGTGTTCATCCGACGCTTCGGGTCGGTAAGATAGCCTATGACTTTTAACAGTGATCTTGAAGACGACGTAGCCGATGCTGAAGAGGACCACCGCGAGCGCGAGTTGCTTGAGACAGTGCGGGCTCGCTCGGTGGAGACTAACGTGAAGCTTGCTTACGACATGGCGGCTATCAACTGGCACCGCCACGGCGATGAGGCGTTGGAGGAGCTTCGCGTGATCCTTTCGGTCTTGCAGGAGCTTGCTTCGAAGCCGGCTAAGCCGAAGGCGCCGCTTACTGTAGCTTGGCAGAAGCTCTCGAGCGGTGCGACGGAGGTGTTGGCTGGAGTCTACACGGAGGCGGAGGTCGCTGAGGATCTCGCGTACTTCCGGAAACTGTTGACTGGAGACGAGACCTCGGTGGAGCCGAAGACTGTCCTGCCGAAGACGACCCGGTTCGCTGAGGTGCGCGACGTGTTCTTGAGCGTTTTCGGTGAGATCGAAGAGTCGCGGTTGAAGCGTTTGGTGGTTGTGCTCGCGAGCGCGACCATGCCGGCGGAAGTATCAGCGTGAGCGCGGCAATTGTGTTTTCACCGGATGCTCACGCTGACGTGCAGTATCCCGGTGGGAAGATCCGTCATTTGGGCACCGCGAACTACGAGTTCCTGAAGCCCCTCTGTCGGTGGAAGACTGAGTTAGACCGTGAGCTTCTACCGGCGGATATGAGCTTGCCGCTTTGCAAGTCCTGTGTGAAGCTTGAGGATTACATCCCGACGGAGAGCGTGCTTGCTGAGTATCACAAGTGCACTGACTGTGGTGTGGATGCCCGGTCCTTGGGCGAGAGTTCTTACTTTATCCGGCCGAGTGTCTGGGCGACGGCCTACCCAGACAGTGGGGATGATGTTGAAGCTCGCCCTTGCATCGGTTGTCTAGAGGCTCGTTTGAAGCGTACGCTTAGAGCTAACGACTTCGGCAATTTCGCGGGGAAGCCGTTGGCCGAGGTTATCGAGGACACTCCGCTTAACTACGGTGCTCGTATCAAAGCGCGCGCTAACGCTTCCAAGTCTGTAGCCTTGGGTTGAGCACGCCTGCTCATTTGCTGTAGCAAAGCCTTCCGTGGTGTACGATTGAACGACCTGTAGTGATTTTTATTGAAAGAGGTAGTGATGAGTAATTTCGATGTGGCCGCTCATTTGAAGAGCAACGTCTACAGCGACAGCGATGTGACGGAGGCTCCTGAGTCCTTGACAGTGGAGGCTAACGAGGACTCGGCGAGCTCCTACTACCTGGCTCCTCTGTCGGACTCCCACTCTCTGCTCTGGGTTTACCTGGCCTCGGAGACCTTCGATGAGCTGCTTCCGGGCTACGACTGGTGCGTGGATGATCCTGGAACGCTCTACGCTCAGACTGATCTCTCCGGCGAGTTGGCCGACGACGAGGGTGAGCGTCTTGTGCCGGTCTCGGTGATGCAGCCGGTGGCGGATGAGTTGCTCAAGCGTTATCGTGCTGTGGTTGAGCATCTTCGCGCTGAGGGGCGAGAGATCGAGGAAGCCTGAGCAAGCTTCGAAGCCGATAGCCTGCGGCTGTCGGTCTGTGGCCCATGAGTAGAGCCTTTTCTTTTTTTGAGCACAGCCACCTGCCGCGGAGTTGAGCTCGACAGTGGCGGCGTGATGATTGACACGGCGGAGTCACAGGCGTAGGATAGCCGTATGGACACCACTTCGACTCCCGCCTTCAGCCTCGGCTCTTCGTTTAGCTCTCGCTCGGTCGCTGGGTACATCCGAGGCTTCCTCACCGGTCGCACCGGGGACGACTTCCTTCGAGAGTGCTACGCTCTCCAGGAGGCGTACTACGAGCTCCCCGAGGAGAAGCTGGCGCAGCTTCCTCAGGCCCAGCGGGAGGTCGTGCTTCAGGCTCGTCGCCTGCTCGCTCGGCTCATCGCTTTCGCTGAGACGCCGGCGGTCTAGCGCTTCCACCGAGGCGTAGTTCAGAATAACGCTTACGAGCACGGGAGTGACTATGGAGCAGGACCTGTTTCACTTGGGCGATGTGATGCTTTCCTTCGACCGGATCGAGCGTAATCAGCTCCAGCGTCCGGCCGGGTGGTCACCGAAGTGGGAGCCCTGTGTGGTCTGCGGTCGCCCTCTTGCGCCGGGTGCAGACGGTGAGGGCTCTACGCGGGTGCTCATGGATTCAGACTTGAACCTGCTCCCTGCGGTTGCTGAGGTGATCCCGGGAGAGTTCGAGAGCCTCCCGGTGGGCACCTCCTGTGTGAAGAAGGTGCCGAAGGCTTACCGTTGGGAATCGCCTGCTCATGAGTAACGCGTCTACGGTGGCCGCGGTGGAGTCACTTCTGGCTAGCCTGGATGCTCGTGAGCTTGAGCGTTTGGCGGTGAGCATCGGCGAGGCACGCCGTAATGAGTGGGTGGACAAGTTCCCTTCGACTTATGCGAAAGGTCGTGAGACGAACCCGGAGTATTGGATCAAGAACGCTCGTCAGGACTTGTCGGTGTTGGTGCATCGGCTGGGAGAGGTCAAGACCGTGAGCACCGAGGAGTTGCTCTGGTGAAGAGTTTCCTCCCGGTGACGGAGTTGATCCCGGTAACTCGCAAGACCCTGCGTCGGCGGCGGCTTGAAGCTGTGGCCGGTTTTGAGCGTGAGCTTGTGCCGGCGGTTGCGGCGTTCGAAGCTAAGCACAGCCTGCGCTATTGGGAGCTTTGGCAGGAGCTCCGTAGCGATCCTGCTTCTCAACGGCTCCGATACTTTGCTCTTACTTTGAGAGAGCTCAGCGAAGAGGTTTGGCCTATGGCGGAGCCTGTGGCTTCTCGCATAACGGTGCGAGAGCTCTTGCGGATGATTGCTGGCGATTTTGAGAGGCTGGTGGCTAACCATCGCTTCGACCAAGAGACCACAGCTATAGAATCAGTGATAAACGACCGTGAGCTTCTCCAGAGTAACGCCGAGGCCGCGCTTGGGGAGGTGAAGCTTGCTTTTGAGAATTTCACATATGAGGACAGCGAGTGTGAGCGCCTTTTCGAGCAGGCGGAGCTTGCGCTCGATTCGTTGGTTACTGTGCTCAGGCAAATGGATGTAGAGCATCTCGCCCTGGAGTTCCATTTCCGAAAGATGCTCAGCTTTACACCGGTGGTGATCGATGAGGTCTTCATGAACAACATGCTTGAGGTTTATCGAACGCTGTTCGCGCTCCGCGATGAGTACTTCGTGGCACCGCGGCCTGGCTTGCTGAGTGAGTATCTAGCCACGGCTGAAGCCGTAAGCAATTCACGGGCGCTTCGTCGCCTTGTGAGAGCGACAAGACGTGTTGCGGGTAAGCGTATCGCTCCGGTGGAGCCTCGAGCTATACACGATGAGCTAGAAGAGGTCACTCTAGAGCTCGAGGTCTTGAGCATGCTTGAGCAGGTTGGACGATGAACGTAGTGCTCAAGACCTAGGCTTGACGCTACTACTCACAACGACTTTCACTGCTTGGTTGATCGAGTAGCCTAAGCGTGTAGAATGGTCACAGGTGCTCATCCCGGCACCTCATCTTGAAAGGCGCTCCCTGTGGCTACCTCCTCCGCTGACTACCGTAACTCCACCGTCGCCGAGCTCGAGGGTTACAAGAAGATCTACGAGGCCGACCTGGCTCAGGCTGAGCTCGAACTGACGGCGGCTTCCGAGCACTACCGTTCGGGGCAGACGAACACGAAGGCGGCTCGCAAGGTCGTGGAGAAGCTGGTGCGTCGAAAGCTGGAGCTCATCGAGGAGATCGCTGGGTTCGAGAAGCTGATCCTTGAGCGTGGCGTGCTCGTCGCGTGATGTGGTGCCGAGGCGGAAGATCGGCACTGACGTGCTCACTGACGCTAGGACAGCCGTCGGCGCGGTTACGCTGCGGAGGGGTGTGGTGATGTGATGGAGAAAGCTACGCTGGGAGAGTTCGATGTAGAGCGTGAGCGTGCTCGCGCGGGGCTTGCATCTCGCTACGGTCGAGGTTCCGGACTTCCGTTCTTAATGCTAGATCCACTGAGCCGAAAACTTTCTGATCTCAGAGCAACGCTATCAGACTTCAATCGTTTTGTGAAGGCTTGTCCGTCGCTAACGAGCGAAGCTGAGACTAAAGCTAATCTTGAGCTCATGGCAGCTGCTGTAGATAGCTTCGAACACTTTGTGGACGAGCTCTCTAAGAATGAGGAGGTGCCGTTAGCTAATCTCATGGCTAGTCGTGCTCTGATAGAGCGAGCCGCTGAGCATTCGCTTATGGCCATGGCTTTAGCCTCACAGGGTTTCCAGGTGCCGGAGCTGCAGCGAGATTGCCTGCTCAAAGAGACGACGGTCGAGGTCCAGGCTTTGCTTAGCACTTTTGAAAGCATCACTGTAGAGCACCTAACCGTTGAAAGGCATCTCTTTTCGCTTATAGTCTTGGCCATGCAGTACCATCGCCGCTTAGCGGTGTGGCGTTCAGTAGTGATTTTCCGGCCTGTGCTCTTGCTCCGTGAAGAGCTTTTTAGAGCCCCGCGACCGGGGCTGTTACGCGAGTATTTGACCAAGGTGGAGAAGCTTCAGGCGTCTCTAAGATTCCGGCGTTTGGCTAAGTCTACTGAGCGGCTCGCCTATCGCAAGTACGCAGTAGCTAAAACCGAGTGGGATGGATGGAAGAGAGAGCTCCAGAAAACTACTTTAGAGCTAGAGGTGCTCGCTTTACTCGACGAGGCCTGAGCATCGGTGGGCTCATGAACGTTAGAACTGCGAGAGACGGATTCACTTGAAGATGGGGTATGGTGATGTGGTGAGGACTAAAAAGGCTGCAAGCTCCCCAGTAGACCAGGCCCGCGCGCACGTAGGACTTGGGCCGCGATGGATCGGAGAGACAGAGCGTGAGCTAGCGATTGATCCGGTAACTTTGAGCTTCCTCGGCTGTGCACAGACGTTAGAAGATCTGGCCAAATTACTAATCACTAGTGGCTTGATCGATCCAAGCGGCCCGGCTGTCTCGCAGACCAGACCCACGTTTGGCCTTGTGGATGAAATACAAAACATTAGATACGACCTCTTCCCCGAACGTTCACCGCTCAACTATTTGAGTTCTACAAGCACTTCCGCAGGGCAAAAGCTTCAGACCACACTTACCGCTTTGACAGTTCATGCGCAGCACTATCGAGTACCGAAACGGAAGCTCAAGTGTCTGATAGATGAGGCTACTCTAGAACTCGACCACTTTACTTCGGCGTTGGCGAAGCTTGAGCCGATGGATCTGGCACTCGAGCTTCACTGTCTTGTTTTGGCTCGGATTGTAAGGCTAGTCTACGGTAGTCGCTATTCGGCCAAAGCGGACAGGATCTTTGTGCCGATTTCAAAGCTTCGTGAAGAATACATGTGCTCTCGAGAGCATGCGGTCTTGAACAAGTACCTCGCCGCTGCTGAAGGGCTTCGTAAGAGCAAAGGGCTCAAGCGTCTCGATGAAGACTACAGGCGTATGTACGCTCTAGAGCCTAAATGGTTGGCCAAGCTTGACTCTCATGAAGCGGAGCTGGCGATGGCGGAGCTTGAGCTCGAGGTCGCCACGATGCTGGACGAGGTTTGAGTGAGCCCGCCGAGTCGATGGTGTATCGTGAGCGTATGACCGTCGATGAGCAGGAGACAAAGTTGCCGAACGGCAGCGACGATGCTCCGACGATGAAGCTTCGAGAACGCAGAGCCCCTAGGCCTGTCTTTGCTCAGTCTGATCCAGGCTTCGATGCTGAGAAAGATTTCCTAGAGCTTCGAATAGAAGATCCGCTAAGCTTTAGTGCTCTTGAGCTTGAGCATTGGACTAAAGCGATGAGGAATTCCGTCAGTGAGATGAGTCGTGAGCATGTAGACGGTCTTACTAGTGAGGTCAGTTACTCAGCTGCAAAGCTGATGGGCCACAGACACGGGCGACCGCTTAACGTAAGTCTGCGCTCTGGGCTAACTCCAGGAATGCTACTCACGATCACTTTAGATAGCTTCAAACTCTTCGCCGAATCGCTCGACGACTTCCAGAGACAGTTCGGCGTTGTTATGGTCATGTTCGGCGTGGAGCCTGAGCGTTATGAGCCGATACTCACCGTCGCCAGAGATGAGCTTACTTTCTTACAGAAGCAGCATCGGCTCGTAACGGCTGAACACGTGGTGCTGCAGAGTCACCTTGAGCATCTAGTCTGGCATGGCATGCCTGAGCAAACTGTTGAGTCAGTGAGCAAGGCAGAGGCTCTTTACCGACCTTTGGTGACGCTTCGTGATGAGTACTTCACCTCACCGAAGAACGGTCTGCTTCAGCACTATCTTGAGACGGCGATGCTCATTAAAGAGTCCGACGATTTCAAGAGCTTGGTGGACACTGGTCGGCTTCGACTTCAGCGCAAAATCCTTGAGCAGCAGCTTTCAGCTGAAGCTCTCGACGCTCGCTTACCGGCGGCTGAAGCCGAGCTTGAAGTGGCTGTGATGCTTGAGCAAGTAGATGACGGAGGTGCTCATGTTTCCGGCTAGAGAGTATGCAGCTCCGCATGAGCTTCTTAGACCGTACGAAGAGCTTAGCCGCTTTCTCGAGCTGGGGCTTGCTGATCCGCTAGTGTTCAGCGCGATCGAACTTCGTAAGTTCTACTCGAATCTGGGAGCGCTGGCCTATCGTGCCCAGACTGTTGATGGCCACAACCCGCATGGGATGACGGTGACTTTAGCACTCCACGAGATCAGTGAGGCCATCGTTAGTGCAGTAAATGAGTTGATTCAGGAGTACATCGAAGCCCCGAAACTTCCGGTTGCCTTGCTCTTGAACAAGTTCGAAGCGTTTGCTGAGATGTTGGAGGCCGCTAAACGCGGTTACTTGGAGATCTGCAGCAAGATCTCGTTAGCGCCGGAGCGGTACGAGCCGATGCTGCGTCAAGCCGGCGAAGAGTTTGACTCTATGAAGGAACGCCAGAAGCTGATCACGCCGGTGCATTTGGCTCTCCAGTCTCATCTCGAGCATCTCGTAACCTTCGGCATGCCGTCTCATGAAGATGTTACGGTGGAGTCGGCTCAGTTTCTTTACAGCCCGCTCTTCGCTCTTCGTGACGAGTACTTCACCACGCCTCGACCGGAGCTACTTCAGGAGTATCTCGCTACCGTTGCGGTTACTGAGAACACGCCTGAGTTCGCTGAACTCGTTAGCCACCGACGTGAAGTTAGAGCTAGGAATTCTGCAGTTACAGAGCTCGCTAAGCTTGAAGCGTCGGATGCTCGTATCCCTCAGCTAGCTCTAGAGCTTGAAGTCCTTGGCATGCTGGAGACAGCTACACTCGACTGATGTTGCTCGTAACGTAATGTGCCACTGAACGTCGAGATCGTATATGATGAGCCTATGCCCATTTACAAGAACGTGAACCCTTTTATCCCGCTGAGCGAGTTCGGAGCTTCTGCCGCTGAATTGAACGAATCATTCCTGGTCGGTGCTACGCTTTCGTTCACACGCCCTACTGTCTTTGAGGACTACACACTGGTAGGGCTTGAGACCGGCCTTGAGCTTGCAGCTCAGGCGAACCAGGACTCGGAGCCGACTTTCGAAGACGGCCAGATGATCGTGGATGTGGCTGGGCCGGTGCTCACGGCGGCCACCGGCACTGTGATCGAGTTCATCCAGGACGGCGAGCACCTCAGCGTTCGCTTCGAGGAGACCCTCGCCACCGAGACCGGAGAGTCACTCGGCGACCGCTGGACTCTGACCTCTGACACAGCGGTGCTCTTCCAACCGTAAGGTCATTCGAGCTACCGTCGCAGTGAAAAGTTGTCGCTAGCTCGCTAAACAGCTACCCGTCTAGCCTACGGTGGAGAAGCGTTATTTTGAGGTTGCGGCTTGAGCTCAAAACCGCTTGAGCTACGCAGCGAAAAGTCCCCAATGGCCAGTAGGGAGAACCGGGTGTCTAAGCGCGTCTAAGACAGTGCTTACAGCGAAAACCTTTGAGTCGACAAGTTGTACGGCTTGACCTCAAAAGCTGCAGGCTACTGCGCTATGCTTTAGCCGCCGATGGCTACGGATACTCTTACTGCGACGCCGACGGAGCCTTTCAGCATCGCCGGCGTCGCAGTAAGAAGGATCAGAGGCGCTGGGCCTCGACGGTGCGCAGGTAGGCCTCTTCGGTGAGGTCACGAGCGATGCGGAAGCCCTCTCGACCGTTGATCGAGTCGTAGGTCGTCACGCTGTCGAAGATGAGCTCCACGTCGTAGTCGGCCTGGACATCTTCTCCGGTGAGACCGAAGGCGTCGCTGAGCGGGGTGATGACGAACTCGTTGAGAGCTGTCTCGTAGTCGTCGTAGAGCTTGACGTTGTCCTGGGTGTCGAGTGCAAGTGCCTGAATGTCCATGAGGCAATAGTACATGGCGCTCTAGACGAGTGTGACTCTTAGCGAAAATTGAAGCAGCTGTTTGAGCTCGCACTCTGAAGCCGTAGCTAGCCTCTAGCTGTTTGATGGTGCTCGCCTTGGTAGGATGTACCCAAGCTGTTACGGAAGAGAAAGGTGTCGCCATGAGTTTAGCGATCTTAGAGACTAGAGTGGATGAGAAGAAGCTTAACGTGCTCCACGTCACTCTGATTAACGACGGCGATTTCCCACAGCCGCTATGGATCTCGAGTTCTTGGTCCGTGAGTAAGCGCACTGACGGCAATTACTATTACGATCCGAGTGCGGTTGGTCGATTCCGGGTGTTCATGGTGACTCGGCGCTCTATCGCTAATCCTGATGAGCAGGTAAAGCTTCGTTTTGAACTCGAATTACCCGCAAAGCAGTACTCCGCTAAAAGCGGGTTCCGCCTATGCTTTAGTGAGGGGCACACTTGTAGCGAAGTCGTGATCCCGCTCTAAACGATGAATAACACCTGACGAGAGAAGTCACCATGGCCGCCAGCAATTACGAAAGTACCTTTAGGACGCTAAACCTAGTTGAGCAAGCCAGAGCATTAGACTTTGCTCGCTCTAACGGTTTTCGCCTCACCTGCGTCAGTCCGGAGGCTGAGCATTTCCCGGTGCTCCCTATCGAGGTAGTTCCTCCGGAGCGGATCACGGCTGAGAACTTCCCCGCCATGGCCCCGGACGCTCTGGTTGGGCTCAGATCCTACTGGGCGAGTGCTCAACCTGCCGACGACGAAAAGCGCTACATCCCGGTGGGCTTCACTCCTTACGTGAGTGAGCATGAGCGCGAAGCTGCTGCTCTTCTCGACTATATGGTGACCTCTAGCGATGAGACCATCGAGCTCTGGGGCTACCCGCTTGAGCGTCTCCCCCAGGAGCCGAAGCTTGAGCCTGAACTGAAACCTCGAGGCCTACGAGGGCTACTGGCTCGCTTCGGCGTCTGAAGGCTTGATCAAGCTGAATGATTGCGTTCTAGGCGAGACGGTGTAGTGTTGCCTTACATCCTCCGCTAGGATGCCCGCTCACTTCGAAAGGCTTTCATCGTGGCTCTCACCAACGGCTCGCTCCACAACGTCGACCTGCACACGCTGCTCGAACTGCAGGCCGCACACCAGGAGGACGCCGTCGTGACCGAGGCTGAGCTGACGGTGGCTTCGGAGCTCTACCGCTCCGGCAAGACGAACACTCGCGAGGCCCGCAAGACGGTCGAGGCTCTGGTCACGCGGAAGCTGACGATCCGCGAAGACCTCAACACGTTGGCTCTGCTCATCCACCAGCGTCGCGCCGCTCTCGTCTGATCTTCACAGCCTCGCGTAACTGTTGACAGCAGAGGCTGTAGCGCGTATGATTGCTTTGTGATCGACTACGGCTACTATTCAGGCATGCTTTCCATCGGAAGCAACCTCGATGAAGAGACGCGAGATACCTACACGCAAGGTGATTGCTACCTGCTAGCTCTAGAGCTTCAACACCTTGGACTTGGTGAGCTTGTGGCCGTGATGACTCCGACCACTAACTACACTCGCGGTGCCTGGAACCACATGGCGGTTCGTACTCCCGACGGTTACATCCTTGACGCTGACGGGCTTAACGAACCAGGCCTCACACTCAGTAACTACGGAGACGAGCTTCCCGATAGCAAGCTCGAAGCGATTACTGTGGATGAGTACCGGACGCTCGTCGGTGGTCAGAGTGAAAGCATCCACGACACCGACGAAGTTCACCAGGTTGCGCTAAAGCTTCAGGCTTGGCTCGCTAAAGTTCCGCCTCTCGCACCTTTGCCTGCTCAGGCGTAGGTCAACGTTTTAGAGTCCACACCGCACCGCCTGCGGCCGATAGACAGCGCTTCATCGGCAGCGCGAGTCGTCGTGTGAGTCTCATGGAGTAACGCTTAGAACGGCTTTTACAGTTTGCTGAAGAGCCTTGTGATGAGTCGATTCTTGGTGTATGATCGCCGTATCAGGCTCCACTCAACGATTTTGAAAGTAGAGAACAATCCCATGGCTAAGCCGCAGGTCCTCCAGGCTGAATTCCTCGACAACAAGAGCGATGAGCTGATGGAGATCCTGGTGCCGGTCGGTGAGACCGTGGAGATCTTCCACAGCCAGGATCGCTTCTCCTACAAAGTCACCTCCACCGTGCAGGAGCCCACCTCGGTGGTGCTTCACCCCGGTGAGTGGCTTCAGCTCGTCTAAGGTGATCTACCACTCGTGAACAGCTCAACCGTCGAAACGGATAGTGATGAACTTCACTTCCCGCCTCGGCGGTTGAGAGCACGTAGAGAAAGAGCCGTCGGATGGTTCGAGCAGCCGGAGCCTTCGCCGCCTGACCTTCTCCTAATCTACGGCGTCGCCGACCCGTTGGTGTTCCGAGTGGTAGAGCTTCTAGACATTTACCGCGAGCTAGCGCTGCTCGGGAAAATTAGCTACGAGGCGGGCCGCGGTAAAGATGGTGCTCATCGCAAGCTAAGGCTCTACGCAGAGCTGGAGCGTGTTTCTGGCGATCTTAGCCTGAAAGTAGACGGCTGGCTTGTCCGCTTTAATCGAAGCCCTAACGAGGGGCTTGTTGCTCTTGTTGATCAGATTGAGACGACGCCGGAGCTTCAGTTCTCCACTTTGGACGCGATGGAGAAAACAGCTGCTGAGCTCGGGGCTGAGCAGAAGAAGTACGAGTATCTGCTTGGCGAAGCACGGCTTATCCTCGATGAGCTACACTCGGCCGTAGCAAGCTTGACTCACGAGCAGCTTTGTCTGCAGATGCATCTTCAGTACCTGGTAACTGCTGCCATGCCGCCGGCCTACGATGAAGAGCTGCTCAAGGCTAGAGATCTATTCCTGTCGCTCTTCATCATGCGAGATGAGTACTTCGCTGAGCCGCGGCCAGGATTGCTGAGAGAGTACCTCACGGAGACAGCAAAGATTGAAGCATCAGCCGCCTATCGGGAGCTACGTCAGAGAGCTGTAGCTTCACGCCCGGACATCAACTACCTGATTAACGGTCGTAACGAAAGCCTCGATGCGATTCCGGCTAAGCTTGAGGCAGCCGCTGAAGAGCTAGAGGTACTCGCGCTACTCGATGAGGTCGAGCTGACGAACAGTGACGCTTATGTTGCCGATTGAGCTCCGACCCGGCATGCGAAGACTTCGAGTTGAGCCGCCTGATGCTCTTACAGGCTTACCTAGGCTAGTGGTAACTCCGATAAGCACTTTCTTCGAAGCCGGCCTTGCTGATCCGATCTGCTCTAAGATCCACGTAATACGTAGTGCGTACTACGATTTAAGCGCGCTGAGTCGAGCTCGCTGCGACGCTCTACCAGAGTCAAACCGCACCACTGAACGCTATCAAGTGCTCACTACGGCTGGTAACCATATCTTCTCTTTGCGAGAGTACTCTAGCGTCTACTCTCGCAAAGCTCGGTGGGTTGGCTTGGCCAGGCTACTCGATAGTACGGCTTCCTTTCGTGAGATAGTCGAGATCGCGAGGCTATCGCTAGCTGAAATAGCGCGTGAGCTAGACGTAGCACCTGAGCATAGAAAGTATCTCCTAGACGAAGCTGAACTTGCGCTTGATGAACTTTTGAGCACATTGAGCTCTACAATTCCGGAGCAGCTAGCTTTGCAAACACATCTAGAGTATTTCATCGCTGAAGGTATGCCGGACACTGACGAGTTTCAAGTGGCCAAGGCTGTGGAGCTCTACGGTCCGCTCTTTTCTCTGCGTAACGATTACTTTGCTTCCCCGAAACGAGGAACGCTGCGTGAGTACTTGAAACTGGTGAGCGATGTAGAAGCCTCGTTCGCTTACGAAAGCCTTGTGGACGAAAAAAGTGTTAGGCTGAGCCGCGGCTTTTCGTTTACTGATCACCGCGACCTTCTGATTTCGCGCGCAGCTTTGCTTAAAGACGCCGTTGAGCAGCTCGAGGTGTTAGCGTTGCTGGACGAGGCAACACTTGTTGACGAAAGAGATGCTCATGTATCCGCCTAGAGAGTATCGTTCTAAGAGCGAAGCTATCAGGCCGCGCGAGGGCTCTAAGCTATTCATGGAGCTCAACTTTAGCGACCCGCTCGTGTTCGGCCTGATGGAGCTTCGTGGATGGTACTGGATACTGGCCGACACCACTTTCAGACGCAAGGCTGACTTTCCAGAAGAGAAGCTAGACCTGCTTCACTCTTCAATCCAGAAGATCAACTCCTGTATCAAGCATGAGATAGAGCGCTGGGGTCAGACCTACATGACCGCGCCGAAGCTCGGCGTGAGCGGGCTACTCAACTCGTTCGATGATTTTGTAGGGCTAATGCAAGCTGTAGAGAAAGCCTACGTATTTCTCAATGAAAATCTCGGCTTAGATAGGTCGCTGTATGAGTCATTGTTGACCGATGCTCGCAACGAGCTTGAGTCTATGATTGCTCGCAAGAAGCTAATCACACCTGAGCATCTAGTGATGCAGAATCATCTTGAGCACTTCGTGACCTCAGCCATGCCGATGATCTACACTTACTCTGTAGATTCGGCTCAGCATCTCTACAGCCCGCTCTTTGCGCTTCGTGATGAGTACTTCACAGAGCCTCGCGTTGGACTCGTCCGCGAGTATTTGGACGCAGCTACCTACATTGAGCGAACACCGGAGTTCAGAGCGTTAGCTAGTCACTGTAGCGCTTCTCGAGTCTACGACTGTAACCCCGAGGAGCAAGCTCGCCTTGAGCAGGCGGATACTCGCGTCGAAGGTCTAGCGCTTGAGCTTGAGGTTATTGCTCTTACGGAAGAGGCGGCGCTATGAAGCCTCGACAGGCCTGGCGAGAATCAAGTCTAACGTTCAAGAGACCTTCTCTCACAGGGCGCCAGCATCGGCTGTACGACGATGACGCTCCGGAAGGTCTCCCGCCGAGAATAGCTGGTGCGGCTCTCTCCTGTGAAGACTTCCTGAACTTTCTAGTGGACGACCCGGTTACGTTCCAGGTGGCTGAAACGCCGGTAGCGTACGCTGATCTGCGAGACCTCGGTAAGCAACGCTTTGAGGCTCATCCTGAGCAAGATTCAAATCAAGATTTGAGAACGGCTCTTTTTGAGCTTCGCCCGAGCGTCTACGCTTTTGCTACCGCGACGATGCGAGGCAAAACGTTCTTTAGTCGACGGACCGATAGCGGCCCCGGCGAGCTTTTGAACACTGTCGAGCATCTCATAGACTCAGAAGCTGTTATGCGAGAGATTTGCGAACGGACTACCAAGGTGCTCGGCGTACCGGATGAGCAGCGCGAGTACCTGTTGGCGGTCGGTAAGTTAGACTTCGATGCTGCGATTCGAGCTCTGACTAGCCTGACGGCTGAACAGATTACGCTACAGAATCATCTTCGCTACTTCGTCACTGTCGGGATGCCGATGGAGTACGAGCTAGATCTTCTTGAAGCTGAGAAGCTCTACACTCCTATGTTTGAGCTACGCGACCGTTACTTCGCTACTCCAGAGCGAGGTTTGCTCAGTGAGTATCTGGCCACAGTGAAGTCTATTGCTAGCTCGAGGCATTACGAAAAACTGACTCAGAGAGCTAGCTCTAATGGAGACAAAATGATCTACAAGATGGTGGATCAGGATGACTTTGAAGCTGTACTAGAGTCAACGACTAACGAGCTCGAGGTCATGGCTTTGCTTGAGCACATAAGGTAGCCTGCGTAGACCGTTGTGTGCTTCAGTCTAGAGGTGTAATGTGATGCTTGTTGAACGTAGCAAGAACACTAAATCCTAGGGAGCACATCGAGATGGACACCAAGAGCTGGTCGGTTCTGAACGACGAGACGGGCCACGGAATCTCGAACGTGCTTTCCGATTCCGGGATCGAGGATCTCACCTACAACCTCGAGCACGGGTTTCTCGTCGATGGCTACTCGTTCTGCGACTGCGAGGCCGCGGACACCGAGTGGACCGTGCTCGAAGTGCTCACTGTCGATGCCGGCGTGAAGGTCACCATGAAGGACTTCTACGGTACCGTCTCGATCTTGCTCTACAGCTAGGTCAGACCGATGACGCTTAAGGCTGCTTTCTACGGCGAAGAGGCACAGGCCTCAGCTCTAAGTCGAGAAGAGCACTTTGAGCGTAGACGAGCTGCGGTTGGGCTCGGGTCGCTCATCCCCTACCGATTCGCCGCCGTCCTCGATCCGGCTACTCGAGAGCTCCAGCTCATGGAGATACTTTTCATGGAGTTGTACCACCAGGCCAAAGAGCAAGCCGCGCAGATCGAGAGAGACGACGAAACTTCGAAAGCATTGCACGTCAGTCAGAGAGCTCTGCGACGCCACCTTAGCTTCACTCGCGAGTTGCTATTCGCCAACACCTGCTCTCCAGTGAGTGGTCTGTCTCTGGTTATGGACGATTCGGCCAACTTCATCTCCCTTATTGACAAGACAAAGTTCGTCATGAGTGCGTCGGCAAGAAAGCTAGGGCTTGACCGTCAGAAGCTTAGATGTATCCTCGATGAACTGGCAGTAAGCGAACGTGAACTTCTGGCGACTCTGGAGTCTACGACTCTAGCTCACGTCGCTCTTCAGACACACCTCGAGAATTTTGTGACTCTAGGTCTGCCGTGGGATCGTGTAGCCGAGCACACCAAGGCTGAAGCTCTCTACGGCGGTCTTTTCGAGCTTAGAGACGAGTACTTCACCAGCTCTGATCCTGCTCTCCTCGGCTACTATCTGACACTCGCATCGGAGATCGCACAGACCGATGAATACGCAGCTTTCGTGGAGGCCGCCGGCCCCCACCGCGCTACTAAGTTCGCTTCGAACACGGACGATGAACCGGCCGTAAGAGGATGGCTGGAGGAGTCTACGACAGCGCTCGAGGTCATCACCTTGCTCGAGGCGTCCTGATGGTGCTCGACCCTTACGTGAGTCTCAAGCCACAGTTTGATCGTCAGCGAGAGTCTGTCAAGCTCAAGCCTGTTCGAAAGCCTCAAGCTGTTCATAGGCGAGCGTGGAAGCCGCATCTTTCGGCTCTCGATGAGTTCGTCTTCACCGAAGTGGTTGATCCCATAACAGCCCATCTCTTCATGCTCGACACCAGCTTCAACGATCTGAAGTTCCTGGCCTGGGAGATAACCGGTGAAACTCAGTCCTTTGCGAGGCTGCCGAAAGGTCACCCCGGTTTACCGCTTGTTCAAGCCGTAGAGCTCATGGAGAGCTTTTTTCAGCTTGTGCTCATGGAGCTTGATCACTCTAGCTCTAGCATGCTTGATTCAGTTTTCGTCCGAAAGGGCAACCTTAGAGAGCGTTACGAAGCAACAGCCTCCGGCGCCGCTTCCGGTATGAAAGCTTTGCCCATGATCGAAGCGGAAAACCGATGCCTGCTAGAGGAAGCCAGAGTCACGTTCGAAGCATTGGCCGAAGGGCTCGAGACCGTAACGCCTGCTCATCTCGCTTTGCAAGAGCACCTTGAGCATCACGTCATCGTGAGCACACGCTTCGGCCCACTAACCAGCTTTGAGCTCATCGAACAGCTCTACCGTCCTTTGCTAGACCTCCGTAACGCTTTCTTCCACGAGCCGGAGCCTGGCATGCTCAATCAGTATCTTGAGCTAGTTGCAGAGCTTGAGGCTGACGGTGACTATCAGGCCGTTCTTGCTTCGGCGGAGGTTGAAAGGCGTGGAACGGCGAAAGCGGCTGTAGCTGTGATCGATCATGCTCGCAGTCGTTTGCCGATCCAGAGCAATGAGTTAGAGGTGCTCGGGTTGCTTGAGCTGCTGTAACCGTATATAATCGTTGTAAGCGTGGCAAGTGCACACTCTTCAGATAGACAGGACTTACTGTGGCTAAAGCAAAAGGCCTTCTTCAGGCTCCGTACCGTGCAGTCTTCAGTTACATTGATGAGCACGGTAACCACGGAAACACACGGTTCTACAAGCACGACGAACTCGTCAGCTACGTCATGGACGAGAACGAAGTCGACTGGCGCCCTAACGAGCCGTTCGAGGCTGAACTGGAACTCGTCGGCTCCGGTCGAGGGCGAAGCTCCGTTACGTTCGAGTATCGAGACACCGCCACTGATGTCCACTACTCGCTCTTTGTCTCTTCGGTCGAGGCGATGCTTCGACGCTGCACGATCCGCAACGGCAAGGTTCGAGCCGTTTGGAAGGTAGCGAAGCGCGGCACGAACTACGGCTTGGATCTCTACGATGTCATTGAGCTTGGAGACTGATTAGTCTTGAACGAGCGACCGAGAGCAATCTTCCACGCCGAATTGGCGCCGAAGGGCTACCCTGTCGAGCCTCACGACCTTGACCAGGCCATCTACGTCTTCCACAAGATGAAAGTCGGGGATCCGCTCATGTTCCTCGCTACCGAGCTAAATCGTCGCTTTGCCGAGGTGCAGTCACTGCTTAGGCGAGCTAGCAAGGCGGACTGGGATTCGCCGGAGCTCAATACTCGGCGAAACGTCAAATCGGCTCTGGACGGTTTTAGTGGGTTCGTCGCCAAGGCTCGGTTCGGTTACTACTACCATGAGCAGAGCGGCTTGACGCAGCTCATGCGAAACGTAGCCACGATACAGTTTTCGTACGACACTCTCAAAGACGGCTTCGCTAGCTACCCCGAGATCCCGCATCCGGTTCGGGTAGCGACTGACTACGTGATGCTCGAGACAAAGAGCACTTTGGATGCTGTACTTGAAGGTCTCGCTGCGGTAACTCCTGAGAAGCTCATGCTCCAAAGTCATCTTGAGCACCTGGTGCTCATCGGCATGCCTGCCTCCGGCGGTGACGAGGTGAAACGAGCTGAGATACTTTACGGCACGCTTTGCGAGCTTCGAGACAGCTACTTCGCTTCACCGAAGCCCGGTCTACTTCACGAGTACCTTAAGGAGGCGACGCTTGTGGAGGCTTCGAGTGAGTACCGTCGCTTTGAGGCTCAAGCCGTAATGTCCAACATGAAGCTTCGCGGCGGCGCGCTCGACGGCTTTGAGCACGTGGCAGACAGACTGGCCGATTACACATTGAGCCTCGAGGCGCTGGCTCTACTTGAACACACCGACAGCTAAACGTAGCAGGCCAATCACTCAACAGTAAGAAGGACACCATGACAGTAACTCACTTCCTCGACTTCGTCTGTGAAGGCTGGACCGGAAACTTTGAGACCGAGTTCGTAAGCTACGTCTTCGGCCACGTAGACTACGACCGAGAGCGCAACGACTACAGCAAGTATCTCCCTGCTGAAGAGCTCGAACAGCTTCAGGAGACTTTTGACGAGTTCCTGGATGGCTGGTACGGCGAGTACGGCTTGAGCTTCCAGGAGCCGGGGCAGGTACGCTTCGGCCCGGAGAACGAGCTTCATCACACTGTCCAGGTGAGAGTAACGGATGAGATGTGGCAAGAGGTGGTCACGCCGGAGCTTATCGAAGGTATGAAAGAGCGAGCAGAGAGGTTCTTCACCGTCTATCTTGAGCACCTTCCGTCTTACCAGATGAAGGAGGGTAAGTTCCTCGGGCTAGTTCACTCCACCTCTACTGTTACTGATTCTCCTCAAGAGCTACTTTAGGAGTTAGCGATGGTTGTCTACCACGATCCGATAACCGCATCATTTGTAGAGCTCGTTAACGTGACTAACCAGTTAGTCGGCGCTACATACGGTGCAGCGATGACCCACAGTCGAAGCAACAAGGACGGTCGTTTGACTGACCTACAAGGAGCGCTTAGATCATTCAGTGTTTTTACTGCTAATCGGCGATCAACAACTAGCCTCGGAGAACTCTTTGACAGCGCCGAAAGGTTGGAAGCTCTTTTAGAGCCGATCTTCACCATGCTCAAACAGATTAACAATGACCTGCCGATGAGTGAGGGGAAGAAACTCTATGAAAGGAGTGCTCTTTGGAGTAAAAGAGTCGACACTTTCCTAGCTCGACTTCGTAGCGTTACCTCACTAGAGATAGTCTTGCAGAGTCACTTTGTAGCGTTCACCTCCACCGGCCCGAGTTCACGTTTGACTCCGAACAGTGAAGGTGTGGTGATTATCCGTGACACCGATGAGGACTCGCTTTTCATCACAGTCAGTCAGTTACGGGACCTCTACTTTAAGACGCCGAACGATGCTTTTGTCAAGCAGTATCTGTTTGCTTCCGACTTCGCTGCGAGTAAAAGAGCGTACTCTCGAGCTGCAGCTAAAGCAGACCCAGAGCTGTTGCTAAAACTGTCTGAACTTCGTTCCCAGCTTGAAGTCGAGCTACTTCTTCAAGAGACCAAGTGAGTAGCCGCTGCAGGCCATGAGCCTACTCTTTGTCGGCGCTACAGCGTTGTGAGCAGCATAGACAGTCGTTCGTGGTGAGGCCGACACGTTATGCGATCCTTGACTGCGCCTGCTTAGATCAGCTCTTAGCCGCTACGAACACTGATTGAAAGAGTGTTCGGTATGATTCAGTTCTACTAACTATCTGGCAAAAGCTCCAGGAGGAACAGTGACAGCCCAATTTGCAGCGCCGCAGGATCTGAGCAAGCTCATCGCTTCGGAGAAAGCACTCGCTAAGGCCAAGCAGGCGGTGGTTGAGGAACAGGAAGTGGCTAAGGAGTCACTGCTTAGAGCTTTCGCAATCACTGGGCTAGGCCTCGTCGCAGCTTTCCTCTCACTTAATTTGCCCTCTAGCCTGTCATCAGCTAGCCTCCTAGGCTTCGGTGCCGGATTGCTTCTGTTCGTCTGCGGTTTAGCCGGCGTGGTTTCGAGCACCGCCGCACTACACATCTTGAGAAAGGCTTTACGATGATTGAGTTTGCTAAAGCACCGGCGCAGGTTATGTCCGCAGGTCCGGTGGAGTTCGCCAAGGCTGAAGCGAAAGACCCTACTGACCTTGCGGAGCTTTTGAAAGAGCGCGAAGCTGCCGCACAGGTTGTTGTAGAGCGTGAAAAGCTCGCTTTCCAGGTGAAGGACTACGCTCACCAGGCTAGAGTCTTCGGAGCTATGGGGCTTGTGTTTCTTGCAGCGGCTGTAGCAGGCCTCTTGATTGACGGCTCTAACAACATTGTTTTAGGGCTATTCAGTTTCATGGCTTGCGGTTCGGGATCGTTACTCGGCGTAGGCTTTACCTGGCTGACCTTTGAGAAGCTCGCTGAGCGTAAGAAGCTGAAGAAAAGACTAGCCACCAGCTGAGTTCGCCGAAGCGCCTGATAAGGGCCAAAGACTAGCAGCTGATACTTCTTTCCCCACCGATTAGTAACCATCGGTGGGGAAAGAAGTGAGACTCAGTAAAGCAGTCTCAACGGTGCTACTTGGTCGGAGTCCAGATCTTGATTGCGCCGCTCGGAAGCGAAGCAACGGACTTGTTCTCGTCCCACTCTCCACGGTACTCCAAGTAGTACAGAGTGCCGGGCACAGTCCCGTCAAGCACCACCCGGTAAAGGGTTTCGGTTGAGGGGTCAACGTAGATCGTACCGTTGATTTCAGTTGTCTTCATGATTCATCCTTTTCATCTAATTGGTCTCTAGCTGAGTAAGATTAGAATCAAAGGTTTGTTACGAGCATCACCTTACACGGTTACTCCACTCGTCGCAATATGGTTGCTCTTACTACTCTAGCGCCGCAGTGTAGCGGCGCTAGAGAGACGACGAGTTGTTACTCGGCCGGGGACCAGATCTTTACGGCGTCGGCCGGCAGCTCCTTGAGCGAGCGAGGCATGTCGTCGTAGACGTTGTACTCGCTGTAGCTGACCCGCTCGGGGCTGTACGAAGTGGCCGGCGTCTTGACGAGACGGTAGATGGTCTCGTCCTTGCCGATGTACAGCGTGCCGTTGGGGTTCGTGTCCATGAGTTTCAGCCTTTCGAGGTGGTCGGTGATGAGTACCACAATACACCGATCTAGCTATTTTTCAACCGCGTACAGTAAATACCTTCGGTATGTTTCTCACGGACTTGTTTGACTATCTCGGCGAAGCAGTGTACCGTTACGTGAACTAACGCCCATACCTTAAGTTGGAGACACTTTCGTGGCTATCATTCCCGTACTCGCACTCATCGGCGGCATCGCTTTGCTGGTGGTCGAGGCGTTCTTCATCATCCAGCTCACCGAGGCCGCGATCAACTTCCTCGGTGACGGGCAGGACAACATCTTCCACACCGACAACCTCCTCGCCTGGATCGTGGTCTTCACGCTCATGTGTGTCGCCGTCTGGCTGATCCGCGGCGTGACCAAGCGCGTCAACGTGCTCGTTGCTCTGGGCCTCGGCGCGTTGTTCAACCTCGGCTTCGCTAAGGAAGAGCGATCTTCGGTGAACGGTGCTGCTCTTGCTATCATCCTGATCTGGGCCGCCTGGGCGATCATCTGCTTCTCAATCACCGGCTTCTTCCTCAACTACTTCTCCGCTCACCCCGAGCTCAACGACTGGCTTGCCGAAGGCGGCACGCTCGCTTCGGTGCTCATCTACTTCGGTGTGCTCGGCCTCGTCTTCCCCAGCCTCAAGAAGTCCTAGGCTGAACACCACCAACAGCGATAGCATCAAGCTGTCTCCATCACACCATCGGAGTAACTCATGGAATTCTCATTCGTAGAGATAGCAAAGGCAGCTTCAGTCCTCGCCGACGGCGTCTGCGACGGTGATCTTTCGAAGGTGCACCTCTCCGGCGGCGGAGATGAGGACACTCTCAATCTCTACACTTCGGATGATGTCCCGATCCCGACCGAAGTGATCGACGAGCTTATCGCTCTCGGATGGAACTACGAAGCCGATGATGCGTCATTCGATGGAGCGTATTTCATCCGTTGAGCTGCGTTCTACAGTTAGTTACGGCAAAGCGTAACTTTACCACTTACCCCTATTCCGAACGCTGAGAGAACCCATGAGTTTTGATCCCGCACCGGAGCTAGAAGACCCGATCTTTAGAGCGATGAATAAGACCGGCGAGTTGTTCGCGGCAGCAGTCAAGTTTGCCCGTTCGGATGAGCGTGAACCGCTAGCCAACGATGCTGCGAGTAAAGAGCTCTACACCCTGGGCGCGACGGCTCACGAAGAGAGCCTCGCTTTTTGGCGCACTATTGGCTACGCAAGGCTCCGGTCGGATGCAAGCTCCGAGTCAAGTTTGTCGGTACTGCTAGGCAATCTTAGCGAAGTCGTAAAGGCCTACGACCGAGCATATAGCGCTCTCGAAACGGCGTTGGTCGAGCTTGTACCCGAGCAGTCACCTCGCGACCGCCAGGCCATGCTTCAGACCGTTGCTGACAACCACAGGCAGACGATGGCTCTCATAAAGCGAGCTACGCCGAACTATCTCACGCTTACATCGCACTTCGAAATGCTACTAGAGGCCGGCCCCGAGTGGGATCAGGAAGAAGGGGTAACTCATATAGAGCTCTTCGCTCCTCTCTCGGCGCTGCGTGAAGAGTATCTCTTGAAGCCGCGCCGTGACTTGCTCGTCGATTACCTGGCTGCTGTTGAATCACTGAAGGCGAACGAGGAGTACTTCGGAACGAAGCAACTGTCCTTCGACTTGGCTATTCTGAACATAATCGAGAAGCTTCTAGAGGAACGAACACTAGAGCTCGAGGTAGCCAGTCTACTAGACGTGCTAGAGCACAGCCACAGATAAGAGTTGCGGTGTTACTCTACGCCGTGTAGGATTCATATCTACAGTTCGTAGACGAAAGGCGTAAGCATGTTCGTGCTCATCGGGATCCGCGACTTCGTGCTTTACCTGGCGGACATCTTCTGGCAGTTCCTCTGGAACACAGACGCCAAGCGTCAGTAGCAGTACTGAGTAAGAGAGTAAGCCATGTCTCCGTTCCAGATCGATGATCCGTTCCTTCACGCGATCCGTCGAGCGGGAGACATGCTAGATGAAGCTGTTGACTTTCTACGTGGCCGCCCGAGTATAGTCACATGCACTTTCGACCGGCGCCGCGAGCTAGAGCACCTCTCATCCTCAACCGTTCAAGCCGCCTATAACTTCCGGCAGCTACGCTTCGCCATTGAGTCGGACGAAAAAGCCGTTACCAATCTGAGCTACGCGGTGGACAACTTCGGCCGTTTCCAGCAGGCCCATAAGGAAGCTTGCAAGCTTATCGGCCGTATGCTTGCGGAGATTCATCCTGACATGCCTGAGGAAGACAGTAAGGCGATTCTGCGCGGCTTGCATAAGGACTTCGGCAAGGTCTTCATGCTTTACCGTAGGATCACCACGAGTCATGTGGTGCTTCAGGGCCACTTCCAGTATCTCGTGACCTCGGGGCCGAGCGTGGAGGTCAGCGTCAGCAACGGTGAGAGTCTTGAGGCTAAGGAGAAGCTAGAGCGACAGGCGGAGCTTTTCGGCTCGCTCGAGACTCTACGGGATCAATTCTTCCTGAAGCCTACGCCGGGGCTGGTGACGGAGTATCTCCAAGAGGTAGCCGTAGTCGAAGCAAGCGCTGTCTATCGTGGAGCTCGCTACGATACTGAACGCTTCATCAGCGATCTTTTCCTGGCCAGGTTGGACAAGTGGCGGCTTGAGCTCGAGGTTAAGAGTCTCCTGGAGGTGATCGAGTAGTGGTAAAGCGCTTGCTAGAGTTTGAGGATCCGCTCACCGGTATGGTCAACCCTCTCATCGATCAGCTGGGAATGACTCTGCGTTCTATACGGCTTCTTAGCGAGCAAAGCCGCACGCTTTCGCCCGAGGAAGAGTTGCTGCTAGAGAGCTTGAGCTACACCGGGAGTATCTATGATTTTGGGGCTGACTGGCGCTATACTAGCGATGACATGCGAATGGGCAGGCTGCTAGAAGAGCTTCCAGAGTTTCAGAGTAGAGTGGAGCTAGCGTTGGGATCTTTGAAGAAGGCCGTTGACGTTTTTCGAGGCCATGCTGATGTGACCGATCTAGATCTAAGTCTGGCTAAGGCTGAGGCTGACTATGCAGAGATGCTTCGTTTGCTCGATGCTTTGACTCCGGCACAGATAGCGATGCAGAAGCACTTTTTATGGCTCGTTCAGACAGTGTCTGTTGAGAACGCGAGTTACATGAATGAGTTTCTAGTACCTCTCGAAAAACTGCGCAACAACCTCTTCCTAGAGCCGCGCGCCGGTATCGTCACGGAATACCTGGAGAGAGTTGCGCAGCTGCGGCTTGATCCGCTCTTTGAGTATAGCAGGAGCATCTATAAGGAGTACCTGAGTAGGTCGCATTTTGTTGACGTGGAAGAGGAAGCGCTTGAACGGCTTGAGGTTATGAGCTTGCTAGAGGTGATCCAACGATGAAAGATACTCCGCAGTTCGATGACCCGATTGTCCGTTCCTTCGTACCGCTTGTAGAGGCGCTTTCAACAGTCAACGGCACTCTTATCCTCGCCTACGGTCGGGCTGAGCATAAGCCAAGTAGCCTGCGCCGGCTTATGGAGGATATCCACATCTACGATGACATCTACAGTTTATCTCGCCGTTGGAGCTACGATCTAGACTTCGAAAGAGAGAATTTGCGCCTCTTCGAACTCGTAGATGGCTTTGACGAGGTAAAGGAAGAGTTCGGTCGAGCATCAGCGGCGACTAAGGCTCTAGCTGTTGCTCTAGACAAGACTCAAGATGAGCAGAGCTTTGAGTCAATGCACGCCACTGTCTATAGCGGTTTCGTCCGGTTCTGTGAGCGTATGCAGTTAGTGGGCCCTGAGCACCTGCTCTTACAGGAGCACTTTACACAGCTTGTCTTGCTTGGTCGCGAGCCGAGCTTCGGCCAAAACGGAAACGAGCTCTACCAGTTTGAGGCTGTGGCCAGACTTCGTGATGAGTTCTTTACGAGCAAAAAGCCCGGGCTGCTCAAAGCTTACCTCGAGCAAGCTACGTTGCTGAAGCAGACTACAGAGTACCTCGCGGTGTACGAGGAGAAGAAGCCTTTCTGGAGGCCGTTCTCAGCCCACGTAGCTAACGAGGCCAAGCTCATGACTCAGCTTGAGGTTATGAGCCTGCTGGAGGAGATCTCATGAGCATTACTGATCTGCACATTGAAGACCCGGTTTCTCGTTCTCTAGCGTTGCCGGTTGCACATCTTCGAGCCGTAAAAGACGCTGTGATGTCAACTCACTCTATACGGCCTGAGCTAGCCAGTATTCCAGCTAAGCGTAAAGTCATCAAGAGCTTGAGCTCTCAAGGAGACATCTACGACTTCGAAGCACGCTTGATCAATAACAAGGGCTTTCAGCCACGGCATAGCCCACTCATACTTCTAGTAGACGAGTTTGCGTATGTTGAAGGTTTGTTCAAGCGAGCTTACTCCTCGCTAGAGCAAGCGTCAGGAATCATGGACATGCTTCAGACTGACGGCCTATGCTACGCTCGTCTAGATCTGGCTGAGCAATTTTTCGAAGTCTTCAAGAGTCGAGTCAAAGCGGTGGGGCCTGAGCAGTTTGCTGTTCAGAACCACCTAGAGTCGCTTGTGCGTATCGTTAGGACAGGTGGCGGAAGAACCCGCTACGATCAGCTGGAAAGCTGTATAGAGCCATTGTTAGAATTGCGTGACGATGTTTTCCGGCAACCTACTGTCGAGCTTATCACTCGCTACTTGGCTCAAGCCGAAATCCTAAAGCGTCATACTGCTTACCAAGAGTCACTCGAGAACAAGAAGCTTGGCTTCACTGTCTTTGACAAAGAGCATCTAGCTACAGAAGACGACCTTACGAACCAGCTTGAGGTCATGAGCCTACTAGAGGTGATAGGGTAATAACCATGAGTGGTAGAGCTATGTTCAGTCCTATAGCGATGACACTTCTCAGAAACGCTTACGACGTTCTCTACCATCTTTCGGAGATGATGGACTACTGTCAGGTCAGGCTTTTGGAAGACCAACACTCATCAGTACAGCTCGAGCGATTCAAGTCAGGTGTCGTACCGATGAGGACGCTGGTTTCGGTCTGTGTCTACGGAGCTGACAGCCACGATGACAAGACTTACACCGTGCTCGAGAGACTGATCGATGGCTTCCCGCAATTTGCTGAAAGCTACAAAGAGCACTACAGCCGACTTGAGCAAGCTTCAGATGTTGTGGATGCCGATTTCACTGAAGAAGATCGCTTAGAGGGTCTTGATCGAGTACGCAGGCATTTCAGCGAGCTTTCGGCGATGATGGAGCGCGTCACCTCTAATCACGTGCTCTTGCAAGAGCATTTCGACATCTTCATGACGCTAGCTCGCGCTGTCTCGACAGATCATGTCAGGCGTACCGGCAAGCATCGCTCTTCGGAAGACAAGCCTGATTACTCGCCTTTGCATGAGCTCGTAAAAGAGTACTTCCGGACGTGCAACCCTGAAGTGATTGATCGATACCTCTCTTTGGCCGATGAGTTCTCTAGCCAGTATCTACAGGAAGAGAGAACGGAGTCATTTGCTCAAAACGGACGCCACACTCGTCAGCCGCAGCGTGATCTCGATGCTGAACTGGCTGGTCTCGGTGCAAAGTTAGAGATCGTAAGCCTACTGGCGGTGATGGAGTAGCCATGCCAAAAAGTGACTCAGTAACGGCTCTAGCTACGCTAATTCACCA
>Ga0308157_10002234_pt1 | contig 33013 bp, 30 predicted proteins | sample PhyBR1_FD_201035 | JGI IMG/M metagenome (GOLD analysis project Ga0308157, IMG submission 201035) | Phyllosphere microbial communities from UC Gill Tract Community Farm, Albany, California, United States - DLSLB.R1 | ecosystem: Host-associated > Plants > Phyllosphere > Unclassified | place: USA...
CTGAGCTAAGAACCCGAATTTTTTTGAAAGGTTTCGTTTCCTTTTCTGTGGGTCCTGAGGGATTCGAACCCCCGACCCTCTGGGTGTAAACCAGATGCTCTGAACCAACTGAGCTAAGAACCCTCTTTATCGTTGTTTTCTCGATTAGAGTGGTGCAAATATACGACTTATTTGGAAATCTCCAAATTTTTTTCTAAAAATTCTCCCACTACAAAGTTACTTCCGCCGATAAAAATCATTTCTTCATTTGTACATCGTTCTTTTGCAGATAGATAGGCTTCCTGTACAGAATCGAAAATTTTATAAGAAATTTTTGCATCAATAAGCAAATCTTCATAATCTTCAGGGTGTCTTCCCCTGTTAATAGCTGGTTTGGCAAAATAGAACTCAGAATTTTCAGGTAAAATTTTAGTGACTTCATCTATTTTTTTATCATTAACGAAGCCCAAAATGATATGTTTATGCTGATTTATGGAATTCAACTGATCAAAAACATACTCCAATCCGGCTTGATTGTGTCCCGTATCACAAATTGTCAATGGAGTTTTAGAAAATTCGAACCAACGGCCGATAAAGTTGGTGTTTTGATGGACGTGTAAAAGGCCTTCTTCAATATTTTTATCCGAAATAGATAAATTTAATTTTTTGAGTTCTTCGATCAATGCTAAAACAACCTTAATGTTTTTAGACTGATAATTGCCTTTTAAATCCGAAATAAGATTGGTTTTTAATGATGTAGCATCAATATATGGTGCTTTTTCCTGATCTGCCTTATTTTTAATGATATTTTTTACACTATTATTTTCATCACCCGAAATAATAGGAATCCGGGTTTTAATAATTCCTGCCTTTTCTGTTGCAATTTCCTCAATGGTATCTCCTAAAATATTCTGGTGGTCGAGCTGAACATTTGTGATGGCTGTAACCAATGGTTTGATGATATTTGTTGAGTCCAGTCTGCCGCCCAAACCAACTTCGATAATTGCAAAGTCAACATTCTGCTGATGAAAATATTCAAAAGCCATAACGGTCGTAAATTCAAAAAATGAAGGCTTAATATCTTCAGGAAGATTTTTTAGCTTTTGAATAAAATCAAAGACAAATTTTTTATCACAGTTTTTACCGTTTACCTTGATACGTTCTGTAAAATCAATCAGGTGTGGAGAATTGTAAAGTCCGGTTTTATAGCCTGCCTCTTGAAGTACGGAAGCGAGCATATTGCTTGAAGAGCCTTTTCCGTTGGTTCCTCCAATGTGAATGCATTTTATTTTTTCCTGAGGGTTTTCAAAGAAATCGCAAAGTCTGGTTATATTTTTTAGGCCGGGTTTATATGCTTTTTGTCCGTCAGTCTGATAATTAGGAGCTTGTACGAAAAGCCATTCCACGGCTTCTTGGTATTGTTCATTTGTCATGACACAAAATTCTCAAAAGTTTTTTAAAATGGGGCATTAATTTTTTTTAATTGTAACTTTTTTTACATCTTCGCGTCTAATGTCATAAAAGCTGAATTAATTATGAAAAAAGTTTTGGTAATCATTTTAGGATTAAGTTGTTTGGGACTAAAGTCTCAAAAAAGGTGGTCACTGAGAGAATGTGTAGATTATGCTGTAAAAAATAATCTACAGGTAATACAAAACGAATACTCGAAACAAACTCAGGAAGCCAACCTAAAAATTGCCAAAAAAAATTATCTTCCTTCTGTTTCCGGAAGTATAGGAAATACTGTTAGTTTCGGACAGACCTCTTTTGGGACAGGAAGTTTAAGAAACGATGTCTTTCGAAACAATGCAAATCTAGGAGCTGAAGTTTTGGTATACAACAATGGAAGGCTGGATAAAACAGTAAGAAAAAGCCAATATGACCTGGAAGCAAGCTTATATGATGTAGAAACCATTAAGAATGATATTTCATTACAGATTGCACAGCAGTATTTAACGACATTATTGAATAAGGAAATTGTAAAGATCTCTGAAAGTACGGTTGCGAATGCTAAAAAGCAATATGACAAGGCGAAAATAACAACTTCGGTAGGAACAACTGCACAAACTGTTTTAGCCGAAGCTGAAGCCGCATTAGCAAGAGAAAAACAAAACTTAAAAACAGCAGAGATTAATGTAGGACGAAGTTTATTTGCTTTAGTTCAGCTTTTACAACTACCGGATTATAAAAATTTTGATGTTGAAGATGTAGCTGTTCCAGAGCAGCTAACTCCTGAACTAAAATCAGTTGATGAAGTTTTAACAACGGCTTATGCATCTCAACCTCAAATAAAAGCAGCAGAAAGCAGAATAAGATCTGCTGAAGCTCAGACAGAAGTTTCAAAAACGGCTTTTTGGCCTACAGTAACGGCAAGTGCAGGGATAGGATCTTTTTACAATAACCTTCTTAATACGGATATAACAGGAATAGATTCTGAAGGAAATATTGTGAACGAAAGAAATTTATTTGGTCAGTATAAAGATAACTTCGGTCAGCAAGCGGCAATTTCTGTAAATATTCCGATTTTTAATAAAGGAATAACAAAAATTCAGGTTGAGCAATCAAAAATCAATGAAAGCGTTGCAAAAAACTCATTTGAACAACAAAAGCAGTCGATAAGACAAAGTGTTCAGAAGGCGCAGTTTGATGTTGATGCCAACTATGAAGCCTATTTGTCGGCAGTAGAAACAGAAAAAAGTTCAAAGCTTTCTATGGATTTTGCAGAAAAAAGCTATGCAGCCGGAAGAACAACCATTTTTGATCTAAATGTGGCCAGAAACAATTATGCAAATGCTCAAGGTTCTGTAGCTCAGGCAAAATATAATTATTTATTCAGTTTAAAATTATTGAATTTCTATGCAGGAATTCCACTAAGTTTGTAAAATGTCAATTCAGTCCTTAGAAAAATATTTACCTCAAAATACACTGCCTTATTTGAAGAAATGGTTTTCAGACTATTATATTCATATAAAAATTACCAGAGAAAGAAATTCAAAATTGGGAGATTATCGAAAACTGCCGGATAGCTCCCATGAAATTACAATAAATTCTACATTATCTCCACAGCTTTTCTTCTTTGTGCTTACTCATGAGTTAGCGCATCTTATCGCTTTTGAGAAGTTTGGAAGAAGGATATCGCCTCATGGAAATGAGTGGAAAATGACGTTCAGAGAAATGCTCTTGGAAAGTATTGAAGTATATGAAGATGAGTTAAAACCAATCATTGTAAGGTTTTCAAAATCTCCTAAAGCCAATTTTATGGCGAGTCCGGATTTAGTAAAATTTTTTCATGCCGGAAATACAGATGATAATTTTTGCTATATCGAAGAAATAGAGAAAGGTAGCTTTTTTGTTTATCAAAATCAAAAATATCTTCAGGAAGGGCTTATTAAAAAAAACTATCTTTGTAAGAATCTGGTCACCGGAAGGAAATATTCTTTCAAACCTTTAGCCAGAGTAGAAAAATGTATGTGAACATGTTACAGTCAGATAAATATTGTGTAATAATGGCGGGAGGAATCGGAAGCAGATTTTGGCCTTTAAGCACACAAAAGTTCCCGAAGCAGTTTCAGGATATTTTGGGAACAGGAAGAACAATGATTCAGCAGACGTATGACAGGATCAGTAAAATCATTCCTGCTGAAAATATATTTGTAATCACGAATAAAGAATATGTAGGGATATCTCATCAGCAATTACCGGAAATTCCGGAAGAAAATATTGTGGGAGAGCCATTGATGAAGAATACAGCGGCTTGTAATCTTTATATGGCCAATAAAATAGCTGAAAGAAATCCCAACGCTACCATGGTGGTTTTACCCGCTGATCATTTGATCCTTAAAGAGGATGTTTTTTTACAGAAATTGGAACTGGCTTTTAATTTAGCATCTGAAAATGACTATTTGGTAACTTTAGGAATTACACCTACAAGACCGGACACAGGATATGGCTATATTCAGTTTGTTGAAAAGAAAAACGCAGATTATTTCAAGGTAAAAACATTTACTGAAAAACCTATTTTAGAAATAGCACAAAGCTTTTTGGATAGTGGGGATTTTCTTTGGAATGCAGGGATTTTTATCTGGAATGTTAGAACTATTCATCATGCTTTTGAAATGTATCTTCCGGATATGACACAGCAATTTATGGCATGTGATTATAATGCAGGCAATGAGGAAAGCTGCATAGAACTTATTTATCCAAAGGTTCAGAAGATATCTATTGATAACGGAATTCTCGAAAAAGCAAAGAATGTATATGTAATTCCTGCAAATCTGGGATGGAGCGATCTGGGAACATGGACTTCGGTGTATGAAAATACGGAAAAAGACAAAAATAACAACTCGGTCAATCAAAAACATCTTTTAACGTATAATGCAGAAGGCAACATCATTCATGCTAAAAGCAATAAAATGGTTGTCATAGACGGATTAAAAGATTATATCGTTGTAGACACCGATAAAGTGCTTCTAATTTGTCCAAGAGAACATGATCAGCTGATAAAAGATTATGTTTTAGATCTTAAAAACTTCAAAAAAGGAGAACGTTTTATGTAATTAAATGGCATACTTTGTGTCTATTACTTTAGTTATGATAAATGCAATTTTAAAATTTGGTGTATTTTCTTTTTTATTATTGGGGATAAAGACTTATTCCCAGGATAAAAAACATTTTACAGGCTATTCTAATATATTACAGAGTATTATTCCTAACCAGAAAACAGATTTCTGGATTTTAGTTCATAATAATTACGGCAAAAGCCAGGAAGTAAGAATAGTAGGGACAAAAAAAGATTATACACCACAGTCTTCAGGGTTTAATTTATTTCCTGACGAAAACGGATTTTTTTATATCGTTTATTCTTCAGGAGGCAAAATGGAGTATATAACAGATCTTCCTGCACTTAAAAAATTTATAGGCAAAATAGATAATGCTGAAGAAGCGGCAATTATGCTCACGGCAGATGGATATTTTGTAGATGAAGAATTTAATGATTTGGCAGGAAATTACGCGGAAGACAGTAAAAGCTATTATCTGGAAGTTGGAAAACTCACTTCAAAAGAATGTCCTTACCAAAAAAAACACTTCAATATCACGGTGAACAAAGCTACAGGAGAAGTGGAGAATATAAAAGATGACGGAACTTATATAGAGCTTTATAATAAGAAATGTACCAATAATCCAAGGCTTTTAAAAATAGAGAAAAAAGAACCCCAAAAAGATGAGCCTAAAAAAACAAACTCTTCCAAACGCAGATAATTTTTACGAAACAGAAAGACTGATCATTCGTCCAATGTCTTTGGATGATGCTGAGTTTATTTTTGATCTTTATAACAGGCCAAAGTTTATTCGGTTCATTGGAGATCGTAATATAAAGACGGTTGCTGATGCAGAAAACTATATCAGAAACAGGTTTCTTCCACAAATTGAAAAGCTTGGTTATGGAAATTATTTAATCCTGACGAAGGAAGGAAACCACAAAATCGGTGGAGTAGGAATTTTCGAACGTGAAGGATTGGAAATTGTAGATATTGGTTTTTCTCTTTTAGACGAGTTTGAAGGAAAAGGTTACGCTTATGAAGCTGCTTTAAAAGTAAAATCTGTCGGAATGGATGATTTCGGGCTCAAAAAGATTTCTGCCATTACTTCAAAAGATAATTTTTCTTCTCAGAAATTAATTGAAAAATTGGGTTTGAAATTCCAGAAATATGTTACTCTTCCGGGTGAAGACGAGGAGCTAAAGTATTATGAGACCGAATAACAAAAGAGAACACAAAGTTTTATTTTACCATTAAGGAATTAAGAAATTAAGATTATAATGAAACTTAATTTCTTAATGCTTAATTTTAACTGTTTCAAGCTATAACATTCAGTTGTAGTAGAACGTTATCCCTCCAAAATCTGCTCAGCTGCTGTTTTTGAAGTCACTTTCTCAATTACTCTTGTACAAACTCCTTTTTCATCAAAAATAAAAGTAGTTCTTACAATTCCCATATAGGTTTTTCCGAACGTCTTTTTTTCCTGCCAAACCCCAAATTTTTCAATGATATCACGCTTTTCATCAGCAATAAGGTCATAAGGGAATGCAAATTTACTGTGAAAGTTTTTCTGTTTTTTAACAGTATCTCCGCTTATGCCTAATAATTGAAATCCAGCCTTTTCCAATTTTGAATAATTATCACTCAGATTACAGGCTTCCACCGTACAGGTTGGAGTATTTGCCTGGGGATAAAAGAAAATAACTAACTTTTTTCCGATCAGTTTTTCCGATTGTATTGTTTCTCCGTCCTGGTTTGTTCCTTCAAATTGTGGTAGTTTGTCTCCAACTTTCAGCATAATGATTTAATTTTGTTCAAATTTAAGAGTTAAATGACAAAAAAGCAAAGAGCCGAACTTGTTCAGACCGAATTAGAAAAACTATATCCTGAAGTACCCATTCCGTTGGATCATACCGATCCTTATACTTTGATGGTTGCGGTAGCACTGTCTGCCCAGACCACAGATAAAAAAGTAAACCAGGTAACTCCGAATCTTTTTAAAGTGGCGGGAACCCCTGAAAAAATGGCAAAATTAGAGGTTTCGGAGATCAAAGAACTGATCAAAGAAATTGGATTGTCGAATACAAAAGCAAAGAATTTAAAAAGAATGGCAGAGCTCCTGCTGGAAAGACATAATGGAGTAGTGCCGCAGACTTACGAAGAATTAGAAGCACTTCCGGGAGTCGGCCATAAAACAGCTTCTGTAGTAATGAGCCAGGGCTTCGGATTTCCTGCTTTTCCGGTCGATACGCACATTCACAGACTCATGACACAATGGAAGCTCACTTCCGGAAAAAATGTGGTAGAAACAGAAAAAGACGCCAAAAGTATCTGGAAAGAAGAGGTTTGGAATAAGCTTCACCTTCAGATCATTTTTTACGGAAGAGAATATTCTCCGGCGAGAGGAAAGGGAGAGAAGGACTTTATTACCAAAATGATGTTCGAGAAAAAAGAAGAATAACGCCAACATTCCCCTCCTCTGGAGGGGTGGCGAAAATTCAAAGAATTTTTGACGGGGTGGTCTATTCAGTATGACTTTACAACTATTCTCCATCCAACAACCTTCTGTGGTAATTGATCTGTCCCAGATGATAGCTCAAATGACCGAATAAATGAATAAGGAAATATTCGGTTGTCATTGTGTATCCCAATGCTTCAAGAGGATAGTCTTTTTTAAGATCTTCGGAAGACAATGTGTCAAGTGTTGAGGTAACAGCTTTTAATGTGTCTTCAACTTTTTCAATGAGCTTAGCTTTCGGTACGTTCTTTAATGAAAATTCAAGCTCGCGATTTCTGATATAACCCGAATTCCCTAATTGAGCTCCAATGAAATGATTAAGATTTCCAACTAAATGAAGGCATAGGTTTCCCGCGGAATTTGAAATGCTTTTATCTGCTTTCCAAATTGATTCTTCGTTTTGGTAAGATTCAATTTCCAGTTTTAATTTATTTAAATCTCTTGTGTAAAGAGATTGTAGGCTTTCTGTTGTCATTTTTTCTATTAATTAAAGCTTTAAATATTTTTGAATTCCTTAAATTTTTATGGAATATAAATCTAAACAAAAAAGCCACAAAAATTAATTTGTGACTTTAATATTTTAATAAAATTATTTCTGCTTTTTTGCCCAAAGCTCCATTTTTCTGTTCAGAACATCCAAAGGAAGACAGCCTTGGCTTAATACTTCATCATGGAAGCTTGCCAAATTGAATTTTGCTCCTAATTCTTTCTGATACTTCTCTCTCAGCTCACGGATTCTTAAAGAACCGATTTTATATCCTAAAGCCTGTCCAGGCATCGCCATATATCTTTCTACTTCGGCTGTTGCTCCTGCTTCATCATAAGAAATATTGCTGAGGAAATATTTAATAGCTTCTTCCCTTGTCATTTTTCCTGTATGTAAGCCCGTATCAACTACCAGTCTTACTGCTCTTAGCATCTGATCGCTCAAGTAGCCCATTTTTTGGTAAGGATCTGTGTACAGTCCGAATTCTGGGCCTAAAGTTTCACAATAATGGGCCCATCCTTCACCATACGCACCAAACCATCCGAATCTCATGAATTTCGGAAGTTTTGTATTTTCCTGCTGTAAAGAAACCTGATAATGGTGTCCCGGAATAGCTTCGTGTAAGAACAGCGATTCCATTCCTGAAGTGACATTGAATTTCGAAGGATCCGGAAGCGGAACATAGAAAATTCCCGGTCTTTTTCCATCCGGAGTTCCCTGAATATATTCTGCACTTGCGCTTGCCTCTCTGAATTTTTCAGTCTGTCTGATCTCAAATCCGGTTTTTGGAGTTACCGAGAACATGGTTTTCAGTTTCGGGGTAATTTTGGTTAAAATCCCATTAAAGGCTGCCAAAACTTCTTTAGAGGTTTTGTAAGGCATTGCTTTTGGATCAGTTTTTACGAAACTGATGAACTCTTCCAATGTTCCGGTAAAGCCCACCTGCTGTTTTACTCTTTCCATTTCCGCACGAAGCATAGCCACCTGCTGAAGTCCGATTTTATTAATTTCTTCCGGCGATTTATTGGTTGTTGTCCAGCTTTTTGTATAGTACTGATAAATTTCCTTTCCGTTTGGTAAGCTATTGTATCCGTCTGTTTCTCTCGCTTTCGGAAGATATTCTTTTTCTAAGAAATCTCCCATTTTTGTATAGGAAGGAATGATTTTGTTTAAAATAGTTTCTTTGTAAAGTCCGGAAAATTTATCCTTCTGCTCTTTGGTAAAGCTTTTCGGAAAGTTTTTGATAGGTCCGTAAAAAATATTTTTATCCAAATCTGTTGTAATGATCTCTTCGGCCCTCATTTGGGGGATCATTTTAAGAACCAGTTTTTTAGGCAATACCATTTTATTATTAATCCCTTCCCGGAAATTATCCGTTGCGGCATTCATCCAGTCCGGAAATTTTTCCATTCTTTTCAGCCAGTCGCTGTAATCTTTTTCTGTTTTGAAAGGCTGGCTTCCCTGCCCGCTTCCGTAAAGAGGGAAACTTAAAGGAAGACCTCCAAATTGGGTAAACGGAATATATTCGGGATGATATGCATAACCTTCAATTCTGTCTTTCAGCATGAAATCCAGCACATCATATACTACTTTGTCTTCATCAGAAAGATTCTTGTAATCAACATTTTCTAATTGCTTTTGTACGGAATTGTAGAAAGCAACTTCCCCTGAAATAAAATCTTTATCTATATTGATCGGCAACTGGTCATTATACCTGAGATCACCCTGAGAAGTCGCCTCAAGAGGGTAGATCTTCAGGTATTGTTCGTAATAGTTCGCTGCAATAGAATCTAAGTTACTGGGAGTTACCTTCGTTAACGGTGAATCCGACTTTTTACAAGACGTCACCCCCATAAGTAATCCCAAACCGACGATGCTTTTTAATAGAATGTTTTTCATTTTCGGAATCTTTGAAGAACAAAAGTAATTAATAATAGCAAAAAAGGGTGTTTTGGAGGAGGATTTTTCAAAAATATTTTTCAAAATATTTTTCACATTCAATCTATTTTTTATCTTTGCTGAAAACGTTTAACAATCATACTATTACAGTTCTTTTTTTAAGAAATAATGAAAGGGATTTTAAAAATTTACCATCCGGACGAAACGCTAAAATACAATATCAGAAACACTTATTGTAAAGCAGTCTATAGCAACCAGCAACATTTTTTAGAGGTTGAAGTTATTACGGATGACAGTTTGGATCACGTTGATGATGATTCTCTGCAGTACAATTTTCCGCAACTTTCGCTTGAGGTCTTCGATTTCCCTATCGAATCAGCGGAAATAGAAGGGAAAACAATTCAAATTAATGATTCTGATGAAGAGAGTTATACAGAAGTAGATCTTTTTGATGACGAAGACGCCTTTATTTATGATAATGAGCTCCAGTTTGAAAAAAATGAAGAAGGAGAACTTCAGGTGGTCTGGAAAGGAACAATTGATGATTTTTACACGGGTTCAGATACTCCGATACCTTTCAGGCTTAAATGCGAATTTAAACAAGATGATATTGAGGTAGACGAGGATTAAATATCCACCGATCTTAATATTTTTTAATACTAAAAATTCTTTTCAATGGTTTTGGAGAGAATTTTGCTATTTGTAAAAAGCAACTTAATTTTAAGTTGTTTTTAAGCATTTTTTAAGACATCAATTAATAATATTCTATTATTTTTGTCGTTTAAAACCATTATAAAACTACATATTAATGCTGTTAACGGAACTTACTCAGATTTTATTTGCACAAATTGCTACACCGGCAGTGAACACGGAAGACTTAGAATTTTCATTTTGGAAGATCATGTTTCATGGAGGTGCTTTCGCTAAAATAGTGATGGTAACCGTACTAACACTTGGTGTGTTCTCGGTTTATCTGTTTTTTGAACGTTTCTTCTTTATCAAAAGGCTGACTTCAAAAACAGATTCCAATTTTATGGATAATATTGAAGATTTCATTAAAGAAGGAAAAATAGAATCTGCTTCAGACTATTGTAAAAGACAAAACTCTCCGGAAGGAAGAATTTTAGAAAAGGGAATTTCAAGATTAGGACGCCCTGTTTCAGATATTGTAAGTGCCATGGAATCTCAGGCTCAGATTGAAGTTGCTAATATGGAGAAAAACCTGAATCTTTTAGCGGTTGTGCCGAGTATTGCCCCTATGTTGGGACTATTAGGAACAGTAATCGGGATGATTATTGCTTTCTTTAATCTTTCTCATGCAACGGGCTCGTTCTCTCCGAAAACACTTTCTGAAGGTATCTATACGGCTTTAGGACAAACAGCAGTAGGTCTTGCGGTGGCAATTCCGGCTAACTTCTTCTACAATATATTATTAACAAGAATTGATAAGTTTGTATTGAAGGCCCAGAATATGTCAGGTGAATTTTTAGACCTTATCAATAAACCTTTATAAATCTTTCCAGATGAAAATTCAGAGAAGAAATAAAGCAAACCCTGAGTTCAGTTTGGCAGCGATGACAGATGTTATCTTGCTGATGCTGATCTTTTTTATGGTAACGTCTTCCGCGGCCAATCAAAGTGCAATAGATGTAAAACTTCCAAAAACAGCAGCGGTAGAAGATAATATTCCTAATCCTTTAACGGTAAGTATAAAGGCAGACGGTTCTTATTTCGTAGACGACAGCCCTGTTAATAAGGATCAGCTTGAACAAATCATCGTTGATAAACTGGCTAGCCCAACCAATAAATCTTTTACGATAAGAGCAGACGAAAATACGATGCATAAAGATGTGGTTTTTGTGATGGAAATTGCAGAGAAGCATAAGTTTAATATTGCAATTGCAACAGTAAAGGATAAATAATCACGAAAAAAGATTATTCCATAATGAAGACTTACGCTATAAACAAACAAGAAGAAAACAGAGATAGAATAAAGAGCGCATTGCTTTCTGTTCTTATCTGGTCTGCGATCTTGCTGTTTGTTTTTTTATATAAATTAAAACCCGAACTGGATCCTGAACCAGAGATTGTAACAACAATGCTGGTGAATTTCGGAGATAACAGGAATGGGAATGGGGTAGAGGAACCTGCAGATCAGCCGGGAAGTCTGGCTGCTGCTACGGAAGAAGTTACAACAGAACCTGTAGAAACAGCTGTTCCGGAAACGAAAACGATTATAAAGCCTGAACCACAAACTGAAACTAAAAAATCGGAAGCTAAGGAAAAAATTATCACAGGTAATAATTCCAAAGTGACCACTCCTAAGAAAGAAGAGTCAAAAGCAGACAATAAAAAAGCAGCAACAAGTACAAGTGCGTCTAAAAACACTAAAAAGTCGGGAGCTGTTACTGCCAATTCAAAAACAGGGAACGGTGACGGAAAAGGAACGGCAGCTATTGGAAATTTGATTCGAGGAAGAGGAACAAAAGCAGGAAGCCAAGGCGATGGAGACGGAATCGGAAATGCGGGGGATCCTTTAGGTGGTGACGGAAATGGTGACAGTAAAGTAGGAATCGACAGAAAATTGGTAGGATATATTCCCGGAACAATGGGACGAGGCGGAGCACAGCCTTCTCATAGCTGCACAGCAAGCGGATCTATTACTATTGCCTATACCGTAGATAAGGCGGGAAATGTGGTTTCTGCAAGAAGATCAGGAGGAATTTCAGATCCTTGTGTTTCTTCTACATCAGTTGCCTGGGTAAAAAAATATGTGAAGGCTGAAAAAGCCAATGTTTCCTCTACAGGAAGCTATAAGATTACCTTCTAAGAAATAAATAATTTAATTTTTTATAACCGTGTTAAAGTGTAACGACTTTGCCACGGTTTTTATTTGAAATAAACAGGCAGAGTATTTATATTTGTTTTGTGCTTGGATAACATACACATAATATGAAAACTCCTCAATTGTCAGAATTGAAATTAGCAGATAAAATTCACAAAATAAATGCTCTTGATGTATCAAAACCGAATGATGATACGTTTTGTGAAGTAAAAAAGCTACTTGATGAGGTTAAAGTTATCACAATTGAGAACGAATCTCACAAAAAGTTTACTTTGGAAAAGAAAGATATCTTACAATTTCTGAATTAAGAATAAAAAAGCTGTCTTTTTTAAGACAGCTCAAAACAAAAATATTCCCATCAGCATTAATTATTCCAATCCAATCCTAATTTTATATTTATTTAATTTCTATTTTTCACTAATATCCAATCGGTGTAAGTGATCATTTTTTTAGTATCCGGATCGGTCCATTGTATTTCGTACCAATAGGTACCGCTGCTTACAGGAGTTCCATTGACGGAGCCATCCCATCTGAAGTTATTATTTCTGTCAGATGAATAGAGTAGCTGCCCATATCTGTTATAGATAGAAAGTTTTAAATCTTTAAGATATGAGAGTTCAGAATAATCTAAAATATCATTTCTACCATCCCCGTTAGGAGTAATTGCATTTACAAGGTTAGTTACTGTTACCTGGATCTGAACCGGAACACAATTGTTTGAATCTTTTACATAAAAAGTATTTTTACCACGGGGAAGATAGCTAAATAGATTCGAGGCTTGCCATATTTGGCCGTCCTGAGAATATTGATAAGGGGGAACTCCTCCTTCTGCAATTACGGTTGCAGTACTATTTTTCACATGTACATGCTTAATTTTTGGAAGCTCAAAAGGATGTACTTTCACCCATTGTTTCGTTTTACAACCGTCAGAGGAAAGAATAACCCAATAGTCTCCTACCGAAACATTTTGTATGGTTTGTGTGGTTGCTCCCGTATTCCATAAGTAAGAAGTATAGCCGGAGCCTGCATCTAAGGTTGTGCGGCCTTCCGGACATATTGTTTGATCTTTTAAAATGGCAGATGGTTTTGGAGGAATAACTTTCAGGGTTATTTTAGCAAAATCGAAACATCCGTTGCTGGAAATGACTTTTACGTATACAACTGTTGCATTGGCTGAAATATAACTTGTAGGCGTGATGATTTCATTTGTTCCGGCTGTTGCATCATTGAGAGTGGGGTAATATTTTTTTGTTGCCGGATTGGTTGTTGTAACGGCAGCGTTGTTCAGGTTAAATGTTGCTGTAGTAGGGTCACTTTCATTGAAACATTCAGTTAAAGTAGCCTCTTGCACATTCACTCTAGGATAAAATTGAAGCGTGATTTTAGCATTGGCAATACAGCCGTCTACGGTAGTTACTTTTACATAAACACTGGCCGGAACAGCTGAAGGATATGCATTAGAAGGAATAATTTCATTAGTATTCGCATTTAAATCTGCCAACGTCGGATAATATTTTTTGGTTGCAGAAGCCGGTGCTCCCACATTAGCTGTCGTTAAATCAAAAATACCATTTCCTCCAAGATTACAAGCACTTACGGTTGTATCTGTTAAAATAAGAGGAACTACGGTGATATTTACTTTTACCTGCTCGCAATCTGTAAAATTAGGATCATTCCCGCAGAATTTATAGGTGAATGTGTCTGTTGTTGTTCCTGTATTAGCCGTATAAGTTAATACTCCTGTAGTCGGGTTTACGGTTAATGTACCATTTGCAGGCGGAGTAATGATCTGTACGGTATTGGGAACGGGGGTTTGTGTAGAGCTGGTAAAAGCCGGAGTAATGGTAACCGGAATCCCTGTGCTACAAATATTCAATGGCTTTACAGTATTTACCAGACAAGAATATACCTTATAGGGATAAGTGGTATAAACGCAGTTTTCTTTAATGATTGATACAGTGTAGCTGCCTCCCTGGGTAGGTGAAAAAATATTGGAAGTAGCTCCCGGAATAGGGTTGCCGTTCAGATTCCATTGATACTGGGTAAAGCCGCTTTCAACCTGTAATACAATTCCCGGAGCACAATCTCCCGTAGTTTTGCTGATTACGGGAATAGAGCTGAATCCTGCAAAATATCCTCCATAGCCTAAGTTTCCACTTCCGCCGGCAATTCCAGCAGTTACGGCTTTTGTAGAGTTTACGGTAACATTTCCGACAATATTTGGGATTGTGTAAGAAACCCAGTCTGTAGTTCCTGTCACAGGAAAAGGGCCTTGTGAAGCATTCGTAGGAATATTATTTACTGTTACAGTTGCTCCTGTCTGGGTGAGGATATTAAGTTTTACAAAAAGCGGAGGATTAAAAGCGGTAGCGTACGGCAGTTCGCCTATTTTTCCTATTTCATCAATGGTTTTGGGAAGCAAGCAGTTTAAGGGAGGTATATAATTGAATCCTTCTGTAGCATCATTATCTGCGGTACCTGATAAAAGCTGATAGATATAGACATTTTTACTTGTTTTAATATACAGATTGAGATGAGAAGGTCCATTCACAATATAATTTTGGGCGCTCACCCGATAATAATCACCTTCATTTAGAGTAGCAACAGGAGTAGGGTTGTTATTTAACCTGATTTGAGTATTATTTTCAGTAGCAACGATGATCGCACCTTCAATTTCAGGAAGTAAATTTCCCATTCCTTTGATAAGGACAAACTCATTTCCTAAACGCTCAACAGGAACCGATTGATCCATAATAATATCTTCACCATTATAAGGAGGATTGAGCCCAAATTGTCCGCGATAGTTTCCGTTGGTTATGGAAACCGGTTTGTTAGCCTCTATTTTAGCACCAATAAATCCATCCTTGTTCCCCGGTCTAGTGGCAGATCCGGAAAATATGTAGGATTGTCCTTTATTTAAAGTTATAGTAATAGAGGGATGTGTAAGTCCGTTGAAATTATTTATGAACCAGGTGGTCATAGCATACCCGGAAACTTTAACCTGCGTATTGTCTTCAGTAGCCAAAATACCACAAGTAAAGTTTAAAGTATTTGTATTGTTCATCAATGGAGCATATACTGCAAAAAACGTTGTACCGATTCCGGCTTTGCCTTTAGAAGTTAAAATTTCTCCATGGTTAGTTTCTGAAAACCTATAAGTTGCAAAAAAAGGGAAATCGCCATGAAGATAGAGTCCTTTGGTTTTTACACTCATAGCATCAGACGGGTTTTGAGCTAACATAAGATTTATGGGAATATCAAATGTCTGCGGATTTCCTTTGCTTATCATTACTGTTCCTATTACAACGTTATTGTTGTAAATGGTAACAGGAAAAGGAGTTGCATTATCAGTAGATAAATATAGTGCTTGTCTGGGGTTTCCGTTGGCAAGACTTCCTGCCATAGGGGCAAACCAATGGTCTGTATCTTTTTGAGCCCGGATAAAAACAGAGAAAAATGCCAGTATTAAGATGAATAAGGTTCTTTTCATAATTACAAATAAGATTAAATTAAACACATCACAAGTCGCTGTTTCATGTTTTTTAGTACTGAAAATCATAGGACTATCAAATGTTTTGAAGGATCAGATATTAATTGGTGTTTTTCAGTATAATCCATCCTGTGTATTTGATACCTGTACTTTGGGGATTGGTTTCTTTCCAAGATATTTCATACCAATACGTACCTGTAAGCATTTTCTTGTTGCTGAATCTGCCGTCCCATGTAAAATTGTTAAAAGCAGTTCCTTTAAAGACTTGATTTCCGTACCGGTCATGCACAGAAAAAGATAAATCTTTCTTATAGGCAAGCTCTGGATAGGAAATCGTATCGTTAATGTTGTCTCCGTTCGGAGTAATGGCATTTATAATATTGATTACAGTAACCTCAATCTGTACAGGTTCACAGTTGGAAGCATCTTTTACATAAAACTTATTCTGCCCGTTCGGAAGACTGTTAAATACATTTGAGCTTTGCCAGTTGATGCTATCTGTAGAATATAGATAAGGCGGTTTGCCGCCGGCTACGGTAAGAGTTGCTTTTTTATTCTCAAGATTGATATTTTTAATTACCGGTTTTGGAGCGACTTTCACAGAAACATCCTTTCTGTTAAAGCATCCGTTGTATTCCAAAATTACCCAATAATCTCCCGGTCCGATATTGGATATGGATTGTGTTGTAGCCCCTGTACTCCATTTATAAGATTGATAACCGGGTCCTGCATCTAAGTTTGTTGTAGCATCAATGCAGATCTCTTGATCGGTAAGTAAAGAAGGAAGCTGAGGAGGCATTACCACTTCAAATACGGGAGTTGTCACAGGAGGGCAGCTTCCGCCTACAGACACCGTTACGGTGTAATTCCCTGCCTTAGTCGGAGGAAATGTATTCGTCGTAGCCCCGGAAATAGGATTTCCGTTAAAATTCCATTGATAAGAAGCATAGCTGTCATCTACCTCGAGAATCATTCCCGGAATACAGTTTCCGTTCTTTTTGGCAATAACAGGAATTGAGGAAAAACCGGCAAAATATCCGCCGTAGCCTACAGCTTCATGGCTGGCTGCAATACCTGCGGTAACTGCTTTTGTAGATTGTACCGTAATATTACCGGTGACATTTTCTAAGGAATAAGTTGACCAGTTTGGGTTTCCGGTTACTGGATACGGTCCCTGAGTCCCGGATAAATTTATTCCGTTCACAGCTACTGTTGCCCCTGCTTCGGTAATAATATTGAGCCTGACCTTAGGATTAATAACAGTAAAATAGGGCAAGGTGTTAATGAAACCTATTTCGTCAATTTTCTTAGGAAGAAAACAGTTAACCGGAGGAATGTAATTGGCGCCTCCTGTGTTATAATATGTCCCTGAACTGCCACCGGAAATTAATTGATATACATAAATTTTCTTGGTGCTTCTGATTCGCATATTGTAATGGCCACTGAAATTCTGGCTGATAAATGACGTGGATCCGATGCGGTAAAACTGTCCCTCATTAAGGGTAGCAATTGGGGTTGCTTCATCATTAACGTAGACCTGGGTATTGTTTTCCGTGGCTACTACAACGGCACCTTCCAGCTCATAGGAAAGTGGGGCCATGCCTTTCATGACAATATACTCGTCGCCTAATCGTTCTAACGGGATAGATTGGTCCATATAAATATCAGACCCTCCTGATCCGTTTCCTATTGTAGTATGCTGCCCATTGAAATTTCCATTGGTTACAGAAACCGGTTTGTCGGCAATTATTTTAGCCCCGATAAATCCACTGAGATTTCCGGTTGAGGAACCCTTTCCGTCTATGGTATATGATTGTCCTTTGTTTAGCTTGAATGTTATACTTGGGTTGCTGGCTCCCGTTGTGCCATTGGAGAATTGTACGGTCGGATTGTAGCCAGATACTGTTACTGTTGTATTATCTTCGGTTGCTAAAATTCCACAAGTGAAATTAAAATCCCCACTAACAGCTGTTAATGGAGCATATGCAACATAAAATTTTTTCCCAATTCCGGCTTTACCTTTAGATGTTAGAATTTCTCCGTGTTTATCTATCGAAAACCTGAACGTGCAAAAAAATGGTTTATATCCTTTTATATAAAGGCCTCTTGTTGTTGTATTGAACACTCCCGACTGAGCATCTGTTATCATCAGGTCCTTGGCAATATCAAATACTTGCGGGTTTCCTTTGCTGATTGTTACGGTTCCTAAAAGTGTATTGTTATTATATATACTTACAGGAAAGGGAGTTGCAGAATCTGTAGATAAAAATAAAGCTTGCTTGTTGCTGTCCGTAAAAAAGCCCTGCTTAATTGGAGCAAACCAATGCTCCGTATCTCTTTGCGAAAAAAGCTTATTACCTGTAAGCAGAATAAGTAAAAAACTAAACAATATCTTCGTTAGTAATGGAAAACGATGTTTGGTTTGATGGTGAAAATTTTTGAATATCATTAGATAATTGTATTATAATAACACAAGTAATAGTTGTTTGATCATTATTTTGATGCCTTTTTTGAATATCAGATCAGTAATATTCAATTGTATGGAGAGGCATTCTTTTTACTCGATGCGGGATAAAATTCTTAGCAGTATTCTTTTCACAAGATTAAACTTATAATGAATAGGTTTTTTTCATATAAGTTCGTTTGAATGGTGTGTTTCAGATAAGCATATTGTCTAAACTGCCATATTAGCGGTGCTACTACCGCCGCTATATATGGCAGAGACAACATATTATTTTTTTACTGCTTTTATAGTTTTGAAAGTGCCATTCTTCATGATTAATTTCACTAGATACATTCCTGATTTAAGATTATGTAATGAAATTATTCTCTCATTCCCTTTTACTTCTTTAACCCTTTTACCTGATGCATCATACACAACAACAGACTGCAATTGAACATCCCCTGAAACGCTAATAGTATCTGTGAACGGATTAGGATAGATTGCAACATCATTTTTAGCAGAAACTTCGCTCACGCCCAAAGCAACTGTGGGTGCCCAAGATAAATCATCCCAATAATAAGTTAGATTTCCACTATCAGTAAATATAGCCAGTTTTGCCGTGGCTGGAACGGTATTGGGGATCACCACACTGTATTCACTTGCACCAGCATAGGAAGTGTTGGTAATATTGAGCGTTTGGATCAATACAAATGACGTAATATCTGCCGGGTTTGTTACATATCCAACCTTCATGACTCCTGCATTTGTACTGCAATATGCTCTGAACTTCAATGAATGTGTTCCTGCGTTTATATTGCTCAATTCCGGTAAAATTGCCATTGATGATGCCCCAAGAGGTCTTTGCATAATGTGTCTGCTTCCGGAATATGCTCCTGTACTATTGATATTTACGCTTCCTATTCCTGTAACTAATCTTCCCCAACATGGGGCGTTGGTGATTAATCCCGTATTATAGGTGTCAAAATTTTCAAAGAGTGAAGTTTGAGCAGCACAAAGGGTTAGTACAGATGTAATATTTGTCCATGAGCTCTGGTCTGTTCCGCTGCATCTTGATCGTACCCAGACATAATATGTAGTTGCAGAGTTAAGTCCTTGTAATGGGTAAGGGTTTACCGTTGCACCCGTTACATTAGGAATGGTAGTAGTATCGGGAGGCATGCTGCTTGTACTGTAATAGATATCATATCCCATTGCCGGAACAGAAGAGGGTGCTGTCCATGCCACATTAACTGTTGAGCTGGTCGGATTAGATAAGATAACATTACTTGGAGCGGAGCAGGTCGGTTTTGGCTCCCAGTATACATTATCCCAATATATATTTACAGCAGGCACACCACCGTGTCTTATGGCTAATCTTGCATTGACAGGAACAGTATTCGGGATTATCACGTTGTATTCATACCCGTCATATACTGTATTGCTTATATTGAGAGACTGAATATTGACAAAGGTAGACGCATCCGTATCATTGGTGACATAGCCAACATCCAATACTCCTGCTGTACTGCTTACTCTGGCTTTTAATCGAATCCAGTGGGTTCCAGCGTTTACATTGCTGAATGAAGGAAGAACCGCAATAACAGTATTGGCTGCACCATTGGCGAATTGATACATTGCTTTTGAATTACTGATCCCGCTTCCTGTTGAAATGCTTTGAGTGCCTGTACCTACAATTATCCTATCCCAACAATCAGCATTATTAGGGCCAACAGAGGGATTTTCAAAATTTTCAGACATGGAAGTTATAGGATCACATTTTGTCTTAAATGTGCCTCTCAACGACCATGCGCTTTTATTGGATGTACTACATACCGATCTTACATATACATAATAACTAGTAAAAGGGGTAAGCCCATTGATCGGTGCAGAAGTTACAGCAATTGATCCGGAAGGGGTAGTAGTAGCATCTGGAACAGCATTGGAAGAAGTATAATAATATTCGTATCCGTTACTTGGTGGTGTTGAAGGAGCAGACCATGATATAGTAGCTCCCACATTGGTAATATTGGAAGCAGTAACAGCGGTAGGAACGAAACAAGTAGGAGTTGGGTCTATTTTTAGGCTAAAATCCACAAAATTACCATTACCACTGGTGTTGGGACCACAAGGATTGGGTGCGGTAGTAATAGAAGTGCCGGTTTGCACTCTTATCCTGTAAATTCCTGGCGTCTGGCTTGGCGGAACAAATAATTGTGCATCAACCACTGAAAAAGAAACAGGGGCTATTGGATTTTCATAAAAATCATCAAAGTCTCCATCTGAATTCCAGTCTACCCAAACATTCGCTTTGGTATTTCCTATAAAGTCTAAGTGTACATTTACTGTTCCTGATGGATAAGATGTTACTGTATGTGTTGCTGAATTATTGATATAGGCCTGATAAGATGTGGCGGTATAATAAAATGCTCCCTGATCTGAAAATGTCGCATTTGCCAAATAATTCGCAGTGGATGTTCCTCCTGTAGTTGGAGTGCAGTACGTCTGACCGCTCAGTTTAAAAAGAGGAAGAATTAAAATGATCCATAATAGATAGTGCTTTCTCATTTATTTTTGTTTTATTGTTAGTAACTATTGTTTTAAAATAACTTTCAATATGAATTAAAAATCAGGCTCTTTTTTAAGCTTGAAAACCTCAATTATCATTTATTCATATCTCAAACTGTAGCAGCAATGGTTTCTTTTTTTGTAATTATTTTCATTGGAAAAACCGATATCTCGATTGTTTTTTTAACATCTTTAGGCTTTGAACAATATTAGAGTTATATTTGTTTTTTATAAAGGATTGGGCTTGCATATTTCAATGAATTTGCAAGAATTATAATTTTAAAAATCTGAAAATCAATGTTTTGTAAAATTTGATTTTAAAGGTGCCGGTGATGGGATTATCTGGAAAAACTAGCGCAAAAAAAAAGCAATCCTCAAAAAAAAGAGGGCAAAATAATATCCTGATATTATTTTTTGTACTGCTGTGCCCAAATTTTATGAATGCTCAGTCTACTCCTGATTTCAGTATTCTAACCGATAAAGCCTTCCAAAAACTATATCAAAACCCGGAAGATTGTATCAGCTATTCGCAGAGTCTTTTAATTAGTGATAAGAATACGGAGCATAAAATTTTTTTACGGAAAATTATTTCCCAGGCTTACGCTTTACAAGGAAATTATGTGCAGGCAGTAAATATCTCAAATCAAAAAGAGGATGATGATAAAAATGAAAAAATCTCTTATTTTGCCCAGCTATACGGAGATTATAATCTTGCAGATCAATATCAGAATTTAGGATTGTATAGCCAGTCGAGGAAAATTATCGAAGGTATTCTTAAAGATAAAGAATTGCTGAAAAGCACGAATGTGAAAATACGAATGACATTGGGAAAACTTTATCAGCTTCAGGCGATTAATTTTGGAATTACCAGAAACTATGAAGATGCATTACAAAGCTTGGATAAAAGTGATCAGTATCTGGATGAAAAAAATGGCGAAAATACAATTGTAAAACAGGAGAATAGTATTTTTAAATCTACTTTTTTAATGAGGTTAAATAAGCTTGATGACGCAAAAAAAATGCTAGATGGGATTATAAAAAATATGGATATTCAGAGAAATAATGTCTTTTTATCAGCCTTTGCTTATGAAACCATATCGCGATATTTTTTCTTGAAAGAAGATTACAACACAGCAATTGTGTATTTAGAAAAAGGACTTCTAAAAATTGATAATTTGCCTTATAATGACATGAAGCTCATTTTCTATGAATTGTTGACTAAGAATTATTTGGCACTTCATAATGATGAAAAATACTATTATTATAATACTCTCTATACCAGCCTAAAAACGAAGCTAGACGCCAATAAGAAAGAAGGAATACAGTATATTGTAAAACTTGTTGAAACATATCAGAATAAAAACATAGAATTTCAGAAACAGCACAAATTGCAGCAATTAAAGAATATTTCCATAATCGCCTTGTTTTTTGTCGTAGGAATAATGATGTATTCTTTTTATGAATCGGGAAGAAGCAAAGATTTTAAAAAGCAGCTTAGCTTTTTTGAAAAACAAAAAGAAAGAGAAAAGCTTATGCAGGCTCATATAAATAATTCGAAAAGTGAAACTGCAAAAGAAATTAGAAGCGGAGAAAAGGAGCTATTAAAAGTTTCTAAAGAAAAGGAAGAGGAAATTCTGAATAAATTAATAGCTTGGGAGCAATCTGATAACTTTTTGAATAAAAACATGTCTATTGCCATGCTTTCTGCACAAACTGGAATCAATACAAAATATCTTTCCGAAGTCATTAATAGTATTAAAGGAAAAAACTTCAACGGGTATATTAATGAGTTGAGAATCAATCATATTGCTCATCAATTAAAAACGGATCCTGCTTATCTTAATTATAAGGTAAGTTATCTTGCAGAATATTCAGGATTTTCTTCGCATGGTGCATTTACCAATGTATTTAAATCGGTAACGGGAATGTCTCCTAATACCTATATCCAGGAAATTTTAAAAAATAAAAAAGCATGAAAGTAATTGGTCATATTCTTTTGTGTATTGCTTTATGCTGGCAGCTTTTTGTTTTTGGACAGAAAACCCCAAATGACTCGTTGCTGAAAAAAGCGGCCCTTGAAGTTTATAATAACCCCGATAGAGCGATCACTATAGGGAAAAAACTACTTCAGACAGAGAAAGATATTAATAAAACCATTAAGATTTATCTGATGATGTCTACTGCCGGAATTGCGAAACGGAATTTTGATGAATCTCTAAATTATATTCTGAAAGCAAGGGAATTAGGTCAGAAAACAAACGATCAGCAACTCAGAATCACTGTTTTAATTTCTATAGCGCTCCAATTTCAGCAAATGGAACTTTTAAGTAAAAGTCTGGAGTCTTTGGATGAAGCAGATGAACACTTACGGAAGCTTCCGGAAGGACTCTCTTTTAAATACTTTGAAACAGCAAGAAGCTATGCTTTGCGGGGAATGATTTATAAAAGCCAGTCTAATCCCGAGATAGCGCTTCAGGAATTTTTAATTGCGATTCAAAATTTTGAAAAAGTAAAAGAAAAGAAACAGACCTACTATAATCAAAGTATTATCTATTATAATATTGGACGTTGTTACCTTGCTCTTAATCAGTTGAATAGTGCAGATTCTGCATTTAAGAAATCTATGGAATTTGCCAGTACAATTAAAGCTAAAAGTTTGGAAGCTTTTGCTTTGAAAGGGTTGGCAGAGATGAATAAGCAAAACCACCGGAATCAAATGGCACTGGAGCTGCTGACAAAAGCAGGAAACTTGAGCAAAGATGTCGGAGATCTTACTCTTAATGAAGGAATTTATAAAGAAATGGCGGATAATTATCTTGCCATGGGAAGACAGAACCTGTATCAGATATACAATAAAAAGTATTTTGAAACCCGTTTAAAAAGGGAGCAAAGCGAGTTGAGTTCTGTCGATCGGGCTATTGATATTCACAATATGGAAGCCAGGAGAAGAAGCCGGGAAATGGTAGCACATTACAACTATTATATTGGAACTGTTATTGTATCAGGATTGTTAGTTTTTGGATTGTTCTTTTGGAGAATGTTTAAGACCAGACAAAACAACAAAAAATATCAAAAAGAGATTCAAAAGCTTATCAGGTCTTAAAAATCATGTAAAATCAGATTTTAATTCTTAAGCTCATTAATCCTGTTGATAATTGGTAAAGCAAAAATTCCGCTTGTTTGTAAATACAGTTCGTAAAATGTTTTTGCTTTGTCTAAAAAGTCTTTATTTCCGGAAGCTTTTCCATTAAAATAGAAAAGGTTTCCCAACATTTCATAATAATCTTTGTGATCTCTTTCCTGTCTTTCGTTCACGATTTCTATAATTTCTTTTTTTGATTTAGATGAAAGTGTGGTAAAATCAAATTTGAAGATGTCTTTCATTAATGTTTCAAAATCCAATTCTTTCTGCATTAAACTTTCTTCAGGTTTATCCAAAATCAGTTTTTCCAATGCTTGAGTTAACTGACGTATTAGTCGTAATGTGAATTCTTTATCTGTAATCATTGCTTGATTTTTATTAATTAAAAGTTTAAATAATCCTCTGTCTGAGTTAATTCGCTCCATCTCGCAGAAAGAAACTTTGCGTAATTAACAGATGAAAGACCATAGGTTCCTAAAGAATGTCCGTCATTGACTTCCACTAATAGGGTTTCACCCTTTCCATTAACTCCAAAGTCCAAAGCAAATGAATTAGGTTGAGTGGTAAATGAATCTACGGCGGCTTCAACGGTTTTTACATCTATTTTAGTGTCCCATTCTCCTTTGTATCTTCTGATATCTAATATCTCTTTATATCGAATAAAACATCTCCATTCTGTTTTAAAATCAATAAGTTCGGAGCAAAGGATCTCAACATCTTTCTCTTCATTAATAATTCCTAAGAAATCCATTTCATTTTGAACAACCTTTCCTGCAAACAATTTTGTGTCTACCTTAGGTTTAATGAAAATATTCCAGCTGCTTTTGTCTGAGAAAATTTGATTAATTGTTGATTCCCAAATTTTTCTTTTTAAAAAAGGTTTTAATTCCTCAGGATAATCAATTTCCTTATCGGGACGAGGTATGTTTAGGTTTTTAAGTCGCTTTCTTACATTTCCGATCCCTCCGACAATTATATTTTCTTGGTTGCTGTCTGAGATTTCGTCTGCATCAACGAATTTTTCTATTTCATAACCAAAGTTTTTGAATCCCTCATATGCTATAAAGGCATTCACATTATAAAATTCCCCTGTTATGTCAGTTTGAATATAGGCTTTCATTATTTAACTTTATGCAAAGAAAAGATAAGCAAGCGCAATAGAAGTAATAACCCCCACCAAATCGGCCAAAAGCATGGCGATTACCGTGTATCTGGTGTTCTTTACGGCAACTGCCCCAAAGTAAACGGCAATCACGTAAAACGTCGTATCTGAGCTTCCCTGAAGAACGGCTGCCAATTTTCCCTGGAAGCTGTCTGCTCCGAAAGTAGTCATCGTATCAACCATCATTCCTCTTGCTCCTGAACCGGACAATGGTTTAATTAAAGCGGTAGGAAGCCCATCTACAAATCGGGGATCAAAATGTGCTACGTTTGCCACCCATTTCATTCCGTCAATAATCACATCAAAAACACCGGAAGTTCTTAACAGAGATATGGCGATCAACATTCCGACCAGGTACGGGATAATTTTGACACAAGTCGTAAAACCTTCTTTTGCTCCTTCAATAAAGGCATCAAAAACATTAATTTTTTTATAAACAGCTCCAAGAACTATCGCTAAGAAAATAAAGAGAATCAGCCCATTGCTTAAAACCTTGCTGAAATCATCCAGTTCGTCTTTGCTTAATTGGACTAAATATAGCACAAGTAAGGCGATAACTGCCGAAATTCCCCCAACATAAGCAAGAACAACAGGTCTTAATAAATTGATTTTTTGATATAGAGAAACAACGATCATTGCTGCTAAAGTTGCTGCAAAAGTCGCGATCATGCACGGAAGAAAAATATCTGTTGGTGTTTTCGATCCCATAGATGCCCGGATTGCAATAATAGAAACCGGAATCAGGGTCATTCCTCCTGCATGAAGACACAGGAACATGATTTGAGAATTGCTTGCTGTATCTTTATTCGGATTTAAGGTTTGCAGACTTTCCATTGCTTTTAGACCAAAAGGTGTTGCTGCATTATCCAACCCCAAAAGATTGGCACTGAAATTCATCAGCATATGTCCGAAAGCGGGATGGTTTTTAGGAATTTCAGGAAATAATTTGGAGAAAAAGGGTTGTATTAACCGGCTCAATAGATTGATTCCACCTGCTTTTTCCGCAATACTCATGAACCCCATGAATAAGGTCATAATCCCGATTAAACCTAAACAGATTTTTACTGCCGTTTCGGAGGTTCCGATCACACCATCTGCTTCCTGAACTCGATAAACTTTTACGTCCTGTTTCAGTGAATCGGTTTTATAATGAATTCTGCTGTCGGCAAAATCAGTTTTTTTTGTTAAACTGTCTTGCACAATTGGTGAAAGCGTATTCATTTTTTGTGTTGCAATCTGTACCGTATCACCGCCTTTTCCCACGACCATATCGTTAAAAATGGTTTTGTAGTGGCTTGAGGAGATGTATTTTATACTTGCAATGGCAATGGCAACGATGATAAATGCCGACCAAATTCTGCTGAGAACCATCTGATTAAATTATAATTGTTTAAACTTATCAAAAAAACTTCAGATTACAAAGAAAGGGAAAGATTTTAGGGTATTGTGAATAAGGAAGTGATAAGGCTGTCATTTCGACGAAGGAGAAATCTTTTTGTGAGATTCTTCACTTCGTTCAGAATGACAGTGGGTTTTTAGACGATGAAAACAAATTACTTTTCATCAAGATAAACCAAAAAGCCCTCAAAATCATCATCCAAATTTTTTAAGACTTTTGCTTCTTTCATTTTCTTTTCCAGCCCGTCAATGAAAAAGCTTTTTTCAAAAAACTGGCGGTGAATTCCGGGAAGCAATTCCATGAAATAATCCATTCCGATTTTATTGTTATGGAGATCCATTTTTGTTTCTAAAGGCTTATTGGGAAATAATTCTTCGTGCATATCGGTCATTCTTTTACAGAATTCCAATGCTTTTTTGGGGGAAGAAATCTTACAGCAGTACATCATGATAAAACAACACCAGAGAGCATGTCTGAAAGCGTTTCCAATCCCATTATTAGAGGCTGTTTTCGGGAATTTTTTCTGAGCAATAGAGAATGCTTTTATAGTGGCATGAAAACTTAATAAAGAAAAAAGAGGATGGGGCAGAACGAGTGATAAAAGACGGATGATCTTTTTGAAACTCATACTCCGGATCGTATCAAAGAATATTTTAAAAGTTCTCATCAATAAAAATCTCTCTCTAATTAGAGAGAGATGATTGTATTTTTGTTACAAATTTTAAGCACGTACTGCCAATAAATTTACTGTTTTTGCTACTGTATCCTGAATTTCAGTTCTTTTGACGATGAAATCCACAAATCCTTTTTCCTGTAAGAATTCTGAAGTCTGGAATCCTTCCGGCAGATCTCTACCAATTGTTTCACGAATAACTCTTGGTCCAGCGAAACCGATTAAAGCTCCCGGCTCAGCCATAATAATGTCTGCTGTCATTGCAAAAGAGGCTGTAATACCTCCAAAAGTAGGGTCACAAAGGTAAGCGATGTATAAAAGTCCTGCTTCTGAAAGCTGAGCCAATTTTGCCTGTACTTTTGCCAGCTGCATCAAAGAATACGTTGCTTCCTGCATTCTTGCTCCTCCTGACTGGCAGATGATCATATAAGGAAGTTTATGCTCAATACAATAGTCTATCGCTCTTCTGATTTTTTCTCCCATTACAGATCCCAAAGATCCACCGATAAAAGCAAAATCCATACAAGAAACCACCATTTCAGTTCCTTTTACAGTTCCTACAGCATTTCTGATAGAGTCTGTAAGTTTTGTCTTAGCTTTTACTTCTTTCAGACGGTCTACGTAAGGTTTTGTATCTTTGAAGTTCAGGATATCTATACTTTCAACGTTAGCATCCAGCTCAGTGAACTTACCTTCATCAAAAAGGATATCAAAAAATTCTGCACTTCCAATTCTTACATGAAATCCATCTTCAGGAGAAACATAATTGTTTCTTTTTAATTCTTCATGCTCAACTACTTTTCCTGAAGGAGTTTGATGCCAAAGACCTTTGGGAACATCCTTTTTTTCATCAGTAGAAGTCGTAATGTTTTTTGCTTTTCTTTTAAACCAGTCGAATGCTGCCATTTTATAATATATTAATGTACAATGAAAAAAGTAAAATGTATAAAAGAGAAAGCTCTAAACTTACTTCTTACAGTATACATTTTACTTTTTACAATTTTTTTATTTTAAAGTATTTACGTTATTTAAATCTTCAAATGCCTGAACCAGTCTTTTAGAGAACGTTTCTTCACCTTTTCTCATCCAAACTCTTGGATCATAGAACTTTTTGTTCGGTTTTTCTTCTCCTTCAGGGTTTCCGATCTGAGTTTTTAAATACTCGATATTGTTTACCATATAATCTCTGATGCCTTCTGTATAAGCAAACTGAAGATCTGTATCGATGTTCATTTTGATTACACCGTAATCAATCGCTTCTCTGATTTCTTCCAAAGTAGAACCTGAACCTCCATGGAATACGAAGTTGACAGGCTTAGCTCCAGTTCCGAATTTCTCCTGAACATATTTCTGAGAATTGTCAAGAATTTTCGGAGTAAGAACTACATTTCCTGGCTTGTAAACTCCGTGTACGTTACCAAATGCCGCTGCAATAGTAAAGTTGTCAGAGATCGCTTTTAATTTTTCGTAAGTATAAGCAATATCTTCAGGTTGAGTATATAATTTTGAGTTGTCAACATCTGAATTGTCAACACCGTCTTCTTCACCGCCTGTAACTCCGATTTCTACTTCTAAAGTCATCTGAAGTTTAGCCATTCTTTCGAAATATTTAGCAGAAATTTCTAAGTTTTCTTCTAAAGATTCTTCTGAAAGATCCAGCATATGAGAAGAGTAAAGAGATTTTCCTGTCTGCTTGTAGAACTCTTCGTTAGCATCCATCAATCCGTCAATCCAAGGTAATAATTTCTTTGCACAGTGGTCTGTGTGAAGAATTACAGTTGCTCCGTAAGCTTCAGCCAGAGTATGGATGTGTTTAGCTCCTGCGATACCTCCTAAGATAGCCGCTTTCTGCCCTTCATTATTTAATCCTTTTCCTGCGTTGTAAGCAGCTCCACCATTTGAAAACTGAATAATAACAGGAGAGTTTAATTTCGCTGCAGTTTCCATAACTGCATTTACGTTGCTGGAACCAATTACGTTTACTGCCGGTAATGCAAATTTATTTTCTTTAGCATATTGAAAAATATCGGTAACTAATTGACCTGTGGCAACTCCTGCCGGAAAAATTCTGCTCATGTTTTACTTTTTATATAAATTATTAGGATCTTGTAAAATTGCTGTAAAGGTAATCATTTTTGCTCAATAACTAATTTCTTTTGTCTCGTCCCCAAAGTAGCTTTTGGCGGATAGTTTCGTAAAAGCTTAAATTATTGGGTTGGACCAAAAGAAGCTGAAAAGAAGCCTTTTTTATAATGATCTCTTTATCTGTTTCTATATGTATTAATCTTGAATCTAAAGAAAGGGAATATTGTGGTACTCTGCTTTCTACTTTAAATTTAATTTCTACCCTGTCATTTACTACCAAAGGTCTCACATTAAGGTTATGAGGAGCAATGGGAGTAATGACAAAATTTTCATTATTGGGAGAGATGATAGGTCCGCCACAGCTTAATGAATAGGCTGTAGAGCCGGTAGGAGTAGAAACAATCACCCCGTCTCCCCAGAATACATTTAAAAATTCATCGTTAATATATGAATCTACTGTAATCATGGATGTTGTTTCTTTTCGGGAAACTGTCACATCATTTAATGCATAAGGGAAAAACCCTTCTAAGCCTGGAGAAACCACTTCAATTACCGATCTTCGGCTGGTTTTAATGTCCCCTTTCAATATGGCGTCTAATTCCCTGAAAGCTTCTTCTTTCGTAAAGCTCGCCAGAAAACCCAGTCTTCCGGTATTGACACCCACAACAGGGATTTCGAGATCTTCAATGAAAGTTAAAGAATTGACGATCGTTCCATCTCCACCGAATGTGAAAAAAAGATCCACTTCTTTCTCAAGAAGATCCTTCTTGCAATTGAAGGTTTCGAAAATTTTTGAAAACTGAAGGGCTTCAGCCATTTCGTCATAGAGAACAGATGTTACGCCCCTTCCCTCAAGCTCTGAAATGAATTTACTGAGATACAAAAAGGTGTCAAGATCTTTTTTCTGAGAATATATAGCTGCTTTCATGCTTAGATTTCTATGAATTTTTGGAAGAACCCAAATCTGTCTTTATACAAATCCGATTTTTCATCCGAATAATATTTTTCCACTATTCTATAATCGTATCGGTCGAATGTGGCATCTATCGAGGCTAGATTTTCATTGCTGATCTTTATGGTAACACGAATCACTTCATCTGACATAAAGCTGATAAATCCTCCATAAAATTTAGAATTATTGCTTTCTATAATATTGGCAATTTCTGTCATGGAATATTTTCTTGCCGGTGTTTCGATGGTGAGAATGGCTCCCATTTCAGAAAACAGCGGATATTTTGACAAATCCTGAAAAATATCATCACAGTCTATATATCCTAAATATTTTTCATTTTTATTAATAACAGGAATCACATTGGTATTAAAAGTGTGAAATAAGCGAATGCTGTCCATGATATTGCTGTCTTCCAATATCGCGAAACGCTCTATCTGATGTTCCAGATCTTTTAATGTGCCTTCTTCCTCATAAAGAAAGTCTATGGCGATAGCTCCGTAAAAATGATGGGATTTTTTAATGAAAACATGAGTATATCCAAAATCTTCTAATAAGTCCCTAGCTGCTTCTATAGAATCAGTCAGGCTAAAACACGGAAAGTCTTTTGAGATATAGTCCTTGATAAACATGGTGCTAATTTATAAAAAATTAAACTAAATTTTTTCTGTACATCGATTTTTTTCGATGATTTTTTTTTGAAAAATGATGCTAAAATTTGTTTGTAAGGGAAAAAGAAGTATCTTTGTCGCCTTTCATTTTTACTTTTTATTAGATTTATTTCAAACTGCACTGTCTTTTAGGCACATGCAGTTTTTTTATTTTAGGGCTTTTGCAAACTCCCACATTACGATTCCGCCGCATACACTCACGTTCAAGGAATGTTTTGTTCCCAACTGCGGAATTTCCAGAAAAGAATCAATATTCGGAAGAGCTTTATCACTGATTCCTTCCACTTCATTTCCTAAGATAACAGCATATTTCTTCGATGGATCAATAGTGAAATCAGTGATCATCCGGCTGTTTGTTGTCTGCTCAATACCCACAACTTCAAAACCTTGCGATTTTAAATCATTAATAGCGGTATTGATATCGCTTTCATGGCTCCAGTCAACACTCTCTGTGGCTCCTAATGCTGCTTTATGAATTTCGCGATGAGGAGGTTGCGGTGTGATCCCACAAAGAATGATCTTCTGAACCAAAAAAGCATCTGCTGTTCTGAAAGTAGCACCTACATTGTGCATACTTCTGATGTTGTCCAAAACAACGACCAAAGGAATTTTTTTAACCGTTTTAAATGTTTCTACATCTATTCTGTTGAGTTCTTCCAGTTTTAATTTTTGTACCAATGTTATATTTTGTAGAGATTTAAAAAATCAAAAATAATAGTTTTTTAGCAAACACGATTTTGAAAACTAGGGAAGTTTTTTTAATCCCATGATATGATGTACGTTTCTTTCAATATTCTGTGCCAATGCTTCCATAGGAATATCGTTCTCATCATTATTGAAAGGGTCTTCAATTTCCTCGGCAATAAGTTCTAAACTCATTAAAACATAGTACACGAAAACAGTGAGAGGAATCATAAAAAGACCAATGCTGATAACATATGCAACAGGTAGGGCCATGACATAAAGGATGATGAACTTTTTCACAAAAGAAGAGTATGAATAAGGAATCGGAGTGTTTTTAATTCTTTCACACCCTCCGCATACCTCTAAAAAGCCGCTAAGCTGTGTATCCAGATACAGCATTTCTACATCGGAAATTTTACCTTCTTTTTTTAGCTGATTCAGCTTGTAGGTTAAAAGGATAATGATTTCATTCGGACCGTGATTTTTTATAGACTGTTCAATCTCAGAATAGTCTTCATCTAACGCCAATCTTGTTGAGTCTTTAGAAAGGTGTTTGGCTAAAAAATGAGGGAAAAACTTAAGATATCTTGCAATCTGTTCGGCATCTTTTCTGTCGTTTTCAAGAATAGAATTGATTTTTATTGCAAAATTTCGGGAATCATTGACGAGTTTTCCCCATAGTTTTCGCCCTTCCCACCATCTGTCATACGCTGTATTGGTCCTGAAAACCAGTAGCAGAGAAAGGACAAAACCAAGCAGGGAATGAATCATCCCTACATTACTGATTCCGGATTTTGAAGTAAGATGAAGATATTCTACTTCCAAATATTCAATTCCCCAGGAATATAGCCCTACAATGATCATACTTGGAAAAAGAAGTTTCAAAGTATCGGTTTTGTGAAGGCTGAAAAGTATTTTTAGAAAATGTTTGGTATCGTAAACTCTCATAACTTCATTGCTTTTACAAATATAATTTTTTCATTTTTATAAATCTTTACTTAGGTATTTAAAATCGGTTTATAAGATGATAACTAATATTAACTTTAAAATTTTTCTGAATTTCAAAAAAACACTATTTTTATTTCACATTAAAAAATACCACACCAGATGATTCTCGAAAGTGTAGATGTTGTAACAGATATTAGTAAAGAAGATTTTCAGAAAAATTATTTCAGAAAGCACAAGCCGCTGCTGATTAAAAATTTTGCAAGCCGATGGGAGGCTTTCGACAAGTGGAATTTTGATTTCATCCGTGAAAAAGCTGGCGAACAGGAAGTTCCTTTATATGATAATAAACCTGCAGATGCGGCAAAAAGTTCTGATGCACCTGTAACTCGTATGAAAATGAAGGATTATATTGATACGATAAAAAGTAAACCTTCAGATCTCAGGATTTTCTTTTACATTATCACAGACCGCCTTCCGGAATTATTGAAGAACTTCACTTATCCCGATTTGGGAATGAAGTTTTTTAAACGACTCCC
>Ga0308157_10002236_pt1 | contig 32989 bp, 33 predicted proteins | sample PhyBR1_FD_201035 | JGI IMG/M metagenome (GOLD analysis project Ga0308157, IMG submission 201035) | Phyllosphere microbial communities from UC Gill Tract Community Farm, Albany, California, United States - DLSLB.R1 | ecosystem: Host-associated > Plants > Phyllosphere > Unclassified | place: USA...
GCTGCGAATTCGCGTGTCATCATCGACAACAAGAAGATGTGGCGCGTCGTCGGAAAGGTTGTTTTCATCTACAGCCATGGCGTCGTTCGATCCCATCCTGTTTATATATTGCCGTCAGCGGAGGCTGTGCGGCCCTGGGCTTTTATTATAGGCATGCCGCAGAAAGCTGGTCTCATAGTTTCTACGGCGAGCTGCATCTTAGCCACTGCAAGACAGCGCGTCTATCTGAGGCTTGCACTGTAGGCGATTAGCCCCCAGCCTTATCGAGCCTGGGTTCAGATGCTGCGCCAGCCGTTTCAGTGGCCGCGAAATCGTCAATCTGGGCACGGCGTTCAGGATTGACCATATTATAAAGAAACCGCTCAATGACTTCGCGTTCTGCAGCACCGGATTCTTCCAATGCCCGCGCGATGCGGCGCGACTGTGGCAAAGCAAGTGCAAGCGTGAGTTGTCGCCCACTTTTTGTGGGATAAAGTTTGCGGTGACGGCGATCGTGTAAACCAGTGGCCTGTACAACATGGCCGGTATCGATCAGTTGCTTGAGAACGCGCGACAGGCTCTGTTTGGTAATGCGCAGCACTTCCAGAAGCTCGGCCACCGTCATGCCGGGCTTGCGATTGATGAAATAAAGCACACGGTGATGGGCGCGGCCAAATCCAATCTTCTCGAGGATCAGGTCCGGGTCGGCGGTGAAATCGCGATAAGAGAAGAACAGCAGTTCAATGACGTTGAGATCGTCAGCCTCCAGACACGTCAGAGGATTGCTGATATAGTTAACGTCGTTCGTCGAATTCACATCGAAGCTCCATCCTGTTGCGATAAATATGTCAGCATTGTTGACATAACTCAATCGCCAAGATAATTTTTGGTAAGTGCAGGCTGCTTTTTTTGGAATAAAGTTTGCACTGATGCATGTTGGAGGAGAGATAATTACGCGGCTTGCTGTGTCAGACTGTCCAATAAGGACGGTAAAGCATAATGGCGAGCTTTATTTTCTGTAATTGTCGGAAATATCTTTGTTTTACATGCATTATTTGCCTGATCTCAGCGAGTTGTTCGAGCTGACCTCAGCGCATTTGATTTTAAAATGCCAGTGTTGGCGAAGAAAAACATGTCTTACTTACCAGTTATATCGATTTAACTGGCCAGAAAAGACTAGGGAAAGGCTCATCAGAGCCAAACGGCCTGCAAAAAAGCGGGCAATTTGAGGAAGAGTAAAATGGCTGCGATTCCATTCGATCAACGCGACGGATTTATCTGGCAGGACGGCGAGTTTGTCTCCTGGAAGGATGCGAAGGTACATGTGCTGACGCACGGTCTGCATTATGCGAGCGCCGTATTCGAAGGCGAGCGTGCTTATGGCGGCGAGATTTTCAAGCTGACCGAGCATACTGAGCGCCTGCATGAATCTGCCCGAATTCTTGGCTTCGAGATTCCATATAGCGTCGAAGAGATCGACAATGCCTGTCGCGAACTGCTCAAGAAGCAGGGTTTCGTCGACGCATATGTTCGACCGATTGCTTGGCGTGGATCAGAGTCGCTTGGCGTTTCGGCTCAGAACAATCGCATTCATCTGGCTATCGCGATCTGGCAGTGGCCAAGCTATTTCTCGCCTGAAGAAAAGATGAAGGGCATTCGTCTCGACATCGCAGAATATTGCCGTCCTGATCCGCGCACTGCGCCCTCGCGTTCCAAGGCTGCCGGACTTTATATGATCTGCACTATTTCCAAGCATGCAGCCGAAGCAAAAGGCTATGCGGATGCGCTTATGCTTGACTGGCACGGTCAGGTCGCTGAAGCCACGGGTGCGAATGTGTTCTTTGTCAAAGACGGTGCATTGCACACACCAAAGCCTGATTGCTTCCTTGATGGCATCACACGCCGGACGATTATTGATCTTGCCAAGCGTCGAGGTCTGGAAGTTATTGAACGGGTTATCATGCCGGAAGAAATGGCGACATTCACAGAATGCTTCCTGTGTGGAACAGCGGCAGAAGTGACGCCGGTTTCGGAAATTGGGAAGTACCATTTTACGCCGGGTGAAATCACCAACACGTTGATGAATGATTATGCGGCCGAAGTTCAGCCCAAGCGAATAGCTGCTGAGTAGCAACGTTTTAAACAGAAAAAAGCGGCTTTTAAGCCGCTTTTTTACTATGTGACGGCTTATTGTTTGACATTGGAAAGTTTCGGTCCAAGATTTTCCATGTCGGATTCGCGTTATTCCGGCTTTTAACTCAGATGGGGTGACGATTATGGAATCTCTACTGCCTATCATTCTTCAACTTGTTTCGGGCGCAGTGGGCGGCAATATTGCTGGTGCTGTCAAGAATCTAAGCCTCGGAACTGCTGGCAATACAGTTGCCGGTGGCATCGGTGGCGTTATTCTTGGCCAGCTTCTGCCTATGCTTTCCGGTGGCGGGATGGACTCGGTTCTTAATGGCGTCGTTGGCCAGTTGGCTGGTGGCGGTGTGGGCGGTATCGTCCTCACAGCGATTATCGGACTGATCAAGAACTCAATGGCAAGCAAGGCCTGAGCTTAAGCGAATAGCGCGGTTGTGGGGACAACAACCGGCGATCTCATGGGGTGACATTTTTTCCAAAAGCCGTGCAGACTTTTGGAAACTTGAACAGTTTTCGTGAGAGGGGATACGGGCGGCCTTGTGCCGCCCGTTTTACTATGACCAGACCTTTGCAATCTGAAGTCCGCGCATTATCTGAATATGCAAACAGATCACGGCAGTTCGAGAACCAACGGTTTATCTTTCCAACATACTGACTGAATGGAGTATCCTATATGGGACAATTACAAGCCATCATCGTTCCAGTGACGCCATTTCAGCAGAACTGCACCATCCTTTTCGATGGTGACACTAAGAAGGGTGTTGTGATCGATCCGGGTGGCGATTTTGATCGAATCAAAGAGGCAATTGCGTCTCAGAATGTCGACGTAGAAGCTATTTGGATCACGCATGGCCATATTGATCATGCAGGGGCTGCGCTGGACCTCAAAGAAGATTTGGGCGTTGAGATTATTGGTCCGCACAAGGACGACAAGTTTCTGCTCGATAATCTGGCAACTACTGGCCTTAAATACGGCCTGACTGAGGGTGTACGCAACGTAACACCTGACCGTTGGCTGGAAGAAGGCGATACGGTTTCAGTTGCCGGGCACACTTTCGATGTCTTCCATTGCCCAGGGCATGCACCGGGACATGTGGTGTTCTATAATCCTGAGGCGCGCTTCGCGATTGTTGGAGACGTTTTGTTCAACGGTTCAATCGGTCGTACTGACCTGCCGGGCGGTGATCACGCCGCACTCATTCGCTCGATAAAAGAAAAGCTGCTGCCGCTGGGCGACGATATCGGCTTTCTGTGCGGCCATGGTCCCGGCGGGCGCTTTGGCGAAGAACGCCGCAACAATCCGTTTCTCAACGATATTGGATATGCCTGAACTGAATGCTTCAAGAAAAAAGCCGCCTTTGAGGCGGCTTTTTGTATTTAGACGTGCAGCGGGTTTAGTTGGCCGAGCAGAAATGGTCGCGTCCATCATAACCGCGATAGGTTCCGGTATTTGCATTGAACGAACGATAACGGTCCGAACAATATTGATACCAGCCGCGGCTCCATGGCTCATAGCCGACGCGATACTGCACGCTGCGTGCAGGTGGTGCCGGATAATATGCAGGCGGCGGTGGAGGCGGCGCGTAAACGGGCGCAGGCTGGACATATGTCGGCTGAGGCTGGCTCAAAGCGCTGCCGAGCAAAGCGCCCGCCGCAAGGCCGATGACGCCAGCAGCAACCGCATCGCCACTGCGGTCACGGTGACGATGATAGGGGCGATCCCAACCGCCGCGGTTCCAGTCGCCTCCGCGATCCCAGCCGCGACGACCCCAAGAGTCAGCTGATGCCGAAGCCAGCGGTGCTGAGACTGCTGCTATGGAGGCAACTGCCAGAATAGCTGTTTTAAGTAGTTTGTTCATTGTCCGCTCCTTCAGAAGCACAACTGCAATTTCGGCGATATGCAGGGCCGAGTTGGCACACCGCATCAATCATGAATAACAAGTTAATAGTCTCGACATGAATGGAGGCTGAACAATGGTGAAGGGGCCGCTGAAATCGCTGTTGAGCGGTAAAATACATGCAGTGTCGGTAATATTTCGCGTGCTGAGATTTGGAGCGGGTTGCAGCGAAATGGTTTCATTTAGCGTTCGCGAACATGCGTTAATTAAAAGAATCTGGAGCGAGCGCCATGGGTGCGATTAGGCGTGATACGCTCTAGGATTGGCGCTTATCTCAGTACAATAAAAAACCCCGGCGTTAGCCGGGGATCAAATTCTTGTTCTGTAAAGTTTCGGACTTAGTCAGTAACCGAGATATTTACAGCCTTAGGACCTTTGCCGCGACGATCCGGTTCTGTCTCGTAAGAAACCTTCTGATTGTCAGCAAGTCCTGCCAAACCTGAAGCTTGCACAGCAGAAATATGGACAAAAATGTCCGCGCCGCCATCATCAGGCTTGATAAATCCGAAACCTTTTTCGGAGTTGAAGAATTTGACCTGTCCGGTCTGTGCCATGGGATCCGTTCCTTTTCCTTGGCGCCACTGCTTTATTAAGAGACAGTGGAATTACAACTTCCGCCGAACGCACCACACACCCGGCAGAGGGTCATGCAGGCAGTTATCGACATAGGAGAGGAACCGATCATTGCCAGAGACTAATCTCCGACCCGGAACTTCTAGCGGTTCCGGCGCGCCGTTCTTCCAGTCTTCCGTTTGTACTCAAATTGCCCGGACAATCGAAGACTGATCTATGATGCATAATTTGGCAAGCAAATTCTTCATAGAATATGAGATTGGTTATCTTCGTAACGGTATCGTCTCGAATCTTTACAAAAATTACGAGAATATCACTCATTCAATACCAAAATAGCACAGGCCAACAGCAATATATCGATTCATACTAAGGTATAGCATGCTCATTTGCTTACCGATTGCGTAAAACTATGCATGCACCGCCTGCCGCGCGAAGTTTAGTGCATATGTTGTCCGCTTCACCTCGACTATCAGCTCCGATACGTACTGCATAAATGCCACGCCGGGCCATTGGTGTACGTACGCGGCTAATGACCGGATTGTGGCCTGCGAGCACTGAGGAGAATTGCTTGCGTAACCTGCTCCACTGATTGGCGGCAACGCTACGTCGAAAATTGCCCGCGACCTGAATGCCCCAGGGCTTAGGCTTGATGCGGGACATGGGTATCGTGGCTGTGCGAATGATCGGCAGACGCTGGCAAGCTTCTGCAAAACTGAGTTTTGCGTCGAGCGGCTTGTTGGTGATCTCGCTGCCGGATGCAAAATTATCAGCGGGAGCGCCTGTGAGATCAAGAACGTAGTCTTCTGTCTCAAGTGGAAGAAATCCGCCTGAGCGCATCCAGTTGGAAACGCGGGTCGGCCCTGCATTATAAGCGGCGGCTGCCAGCCCCCAATTTCCGAAAGCGCGTTTGAGTTCGCTTAGAAAGCCTGCAGATGCGGGGATCGCCTGTTCAATATCGAATGGATCGGCGAGGCCACGCTCTTTTGCAGTATAAGGCATGAATTGTGCGATACCTTGAGCGCCAACCGGGCTTACTGCGCGATGATCGAAGCGGCTTTCTTTCCAGATGAGCCGCGCAAAGAAGTCTTTCGGGATGCCTTTCGCTTCGGCGTTGATTTCTATTAGCTCACAAATGCGACCGACAGTCGGCGTGATCTTCTCGGGCGGCATAGGCGGACCATAGGTCAGAGATTCGGGATTGACCGTTGTCTGGGCTACCGCGTTGATGCTTTCAGACCAGCTAAAGAGCTGCATAAATGCAAATGTCGCTATCGTTATATGCAGACGACTCATACTGTTGATTCCGCCCTTTATCCCGCTCTTGGAATGTAGAGTAATGCATGTTTACGACTTGTCGATATGAGGTTTTTGAGAACGTTGCCGATTATCTTTTAATCGATCCTTGTTCTCGGAGGCTGCTGTGCCATCTTAGATCGCACCCGAAAGTGTGAAACGGTTGTCGAAAAAATGGGCTTGAAAACAAAGTATTGAGACGCGCCGATCTGATTCAATCAGATCGAAATGCGTTCTAACATGCGGATTAGGAGAGGGAGAGAGTTATGTTGTTCAATAAAGTCAGTCGATTGGGCTTGCTCGCGGGTGTTATGTTTCTGGCGGGGTGTGTTGCCGAAGGTGGCCCGGATTATCGGCCTCCAGTACGGCCCGGTCCATCGCAACCGCAGATGTGTCCGATGATTTATGCGCCGGTTTGTGGCGAACGCGGTCATTCACGCAAGACTTTTGGCAATGCCTGTCAGGCCCGTGCCGATGGCTATAGGATTGTCGGTAACGGCCAGTGCAGCTCACGGCCCGGCCAGGGATCCGGACCAGGCGCAGGTTGGGGAGGAGAACGGCCGGGTCGCCCGCCACATCAGGGCAACAGACCAGGACGCCCGAGTGCTGGTGCTTGCACACGGGAATATATGCCGGTTTGCGCGCGTCGCGGTAATGACAGGCAGACATTCTCAAATCGCTGTGAAGCAGAACGTGCCGGTTATCGCATTACCGGCGGTGGTCAGTGCCGGTAAGTTAGCCAACAATAAAAAGGACGGTTTCAACCGTCCTTTTTTCTATCATGCAGCCTTTTGACCAGAGGGTTGCCCCAGCAACGGCTTGCCGAAGCGGTCGATATTGGTATCCCCCCAATCCTTCAGTGCCAGCAGGATTGGTTCGATGCTGCGGCCAAGCGGAGACAGGCTATATTCGACCTTGGGAGGAACCTGTGCATAGACCTTTCGCTCGATCAGACCGTCTTCTTCCAGCTCACGCAACTGATTGGTCAGCATACGCTGGGTCACACCCGGTATTTGCCGCCTGAGCTCATTAAACCGCATCGTGCCGTCGAGAAGATGAAACAGCACAACGCTTTTCCATTTGCCATCGATGAGACTGATGGCGGCTTCAACCGCACAGCCGGGACTGCAATCGAAGCGCGAGTGCTTGGCCTTGGTCATTTAAGTATCCTTTATATACTAAGTACAAAAAACAACACTATGGGCGATTTTTGTGCGTATTCACATTCTGTGATAGTAGTCTAATATTTGGTCCATAGCAAATGGAGCAGAACGATGAAAGCAGTTGCCTATCAAGTTGCGGGTCCGCTGGACCGTGCAGAATCTCTGGTCGACGTAACATTGGAAAAGCCGAAAGCGGCGGGCCGTGATCTGTTGGTTCGGGTTGAGGCGATTTCAGTTAATCCAGTCGATTACAAGATCCGCAGCGGCGTGTCGCCAGAAGCTGGCCAGTGGAAAGTGCTCGGCTGGGACGCGGTCGGGACAGTCGTTGAGACGGGTAACGACGTGCGTAACTTCAAACCGGGCGATGAGGTCTGGTATGCGGGGTCTTTAATCCGGCCAGGTGCCAATTGCGAGTTTCATCTGGTCGATGAACGCATTGTTGGCCATAAGCCTGCGTCGCTTGCCAAAAGTGAAGCTGCTGCTCTGCCACTCACATCGATCACCGCCTGGGAAATGCTGTTTGACCGGCTGGATGTGCGCAAGCCAGTGCCAGGCGCTGCAAACGCCATTCTTATTATTGGTGGTGCAGGCGGGGTTGGTTCAATCGCCATCCAGCTGGCGCGGGCTTTGACTGATTTGACGGTGATTGCTACCGCATCGCGACCGGAAACGCAGGAATGGGTTAAGCAACTCGGCGCGCATTATGTCATCGATCATAGCAAGCCACTGGCAAAGCAGATTGAAGCTCTGGGGATAGGCGCGCCAGCTTTTGTCTTTTCAACCACGCAAACGCAGAATCATGTTGATGAGATTGTCTTGTTGATTGCACCGCAAGGGCGGTTTGGCCTGATCGATGATCCGGAAACGCTCAATGCCATGCCGTTTAAGCGCAAGTCCGTATCGGTGCACTGGGAACTGATGTTTACGCGTTCGATCTTTGAAACTGCCGACATGGATGAGCAAGGCAAACTTCTGAATGAAGTCGCCCAACTGATCGATGCGGGCAAGATCAAAACAACAGTTACTGAAGTGCTTTCGCCAATCAACGCTACCAACCTGAAATCGGCCCATGGCTTGTTGGAAACTGGCAAGGCTAAAGGCAAGATAGTTTTGGAAGGCTGGTAAGCAGCCCTCCAAAAATACCTGAATTGAGCGGTTCCAATTAAGATTAAAACGTTGAAACCGCTCTATTTCTTTCTTCGCATTTCCGAATACAAAACCGGTTCCCACTTTTGCTGGAAATGCTTTAACGCCCCGGTCGGCCAGTCTTGCCGGGGCGACGCTTTTTGCGTGCGGCCTCAGCCGGATCTTCGTAAGAGCCGATGCCAGCACGTTCGCGGCGGATAATTGCGTCGTCAGCGCCTGCCGGTTTTTCTGTCCGCTTAACGGTCATTTCATCCAGCGTATTCTTGCGGAACAGCGGCTTTGCCACATCGGTTCCCGGTCCCATATTGTCGAGCGAAGGCTTGGCGAACAGCGACTTTTTCGGCTCTGCATCCACTGTGCGATGGACCTTACGGCCCGCATTGTGACGACCCTTAGTACGGCCAGTCACAGGGCTTTCAAGTTCCACTTCACGCGCGAGCGGATCGTCGGCAATCGCCAGTTCCATTTCGCGCAAGCGTTTGATCTCGTCGCGCATGCGCGCGGCCTTTTCAAAGTCGAGATCGGCTGCGGCGTCGCGCATCTGCTTTTCCAGATGTTCGAGATGGGAGGCGAGATTGTTGCCCATCATCGCGCCCTGTTCGGCGAAGCCGGAAATATCGGCGCGGACGTGATCCTGTTCGTAAACCGAATTCAGGATGTCCGAGATATTCTTCTTCACCGAAGCAGGCGTGATACCATGCTCAGTATTATAGGCTTCCTGTTTTTCGCGGCGGCGGCTGGTTTCGTCCATCGCGCGTTGCATGGAGCCTGTTATATTGTCGGCGTACAGAATGACCTTACCGTCGACGTTACGCGCCGCACGACCGATGGTCTGAACGAGCGAGGTTTCTGAACGCAGGAAACCTTCCTTGTCCGCATCGAGAATGGCGACGAAGCCGCATTCTGGAATATCCAGACCTTCGCGCAGCAGGTTGATACCCACAAGCACGTCGAATGCGCCAAGGCGCAGATCGCGGATGATTTCTATACGTTCCAGTGTGTCGATATCCGAGTGCATATAGCGCACGCGAACGCCCTGTTCGTGCAGATATTCGGTCAGGTCTTCGGCCATGCGCTTGGTCAGCACGGTGCAGAGCGTGCGATAGCCCTTGCGCGCTGTTTCGCGGATTTCGCCAAGCACATCATCGACCTGATTTTTTGCAGGCCGTACTTCAACAGGCGGATCGATCAGGCCGGTTGGGCGAATAACCTGTTCGGCAAACACGCCGCCAGCTTCTTCGATTTCCCACTTGCCGGGCGTTGCAGACACAGCGATGGTTTGTGGACGCATCGCATCCCACTCCTCGAACCGCAGTGGACGATTGTCCATGCAGGAGGGCAGGCGGAAGCCATATTCGGCCAGCGTCGCCTTCCGACGGAAGTCGCCGCGATACATGCCGCCAATCTGCGGAACTGTGACATGGCTTTCGTCGAGGAAAACGAGGGCATTGTCTGGAATATATTCAAACAACGTCGGCGGCGGCTCGCCCGGCTGACGTCCGGTCAGATAGCGCGAATAGTTTTCGATACCGTTGCAGACGCCGGTTGCTTCCAGCATTTCGAGGTCGAAATTGGTGCGTTGCTCCAACCGTTGCGCTTCAAGCAAGCGGCCGGCGCGCGTGAGTTCGGCCAGACGATGCTGCAATTCTTCCTGTATCGACTTGATGGCCTGATTGAGCGTCGGGCGTGGCGTCACATAGTGGGAGTTTGCGTAAATCTTGACCGATTGCAGATCGCCGGTCTTCTGAGCGGTCAGCGGATCAAATTCCACGATGGTTTCGATCTCGTCGCCAAACAGCGAAATGCGCCATGCGCGATCTTCCAAGTGGGCCGGGAAAATTTCAATTGTATCGCCACGCACGCGGAATGAGCCGCGCACAAAGTTGATGTCTTGCCGCTTATATTGCTGTGCCACGAGATCGGCGAGAAGCTGGCGCTGGTCGAGCCGGTCGCCGATCTTCATTTCGAAAGTCATGGCGGTATAGGTTTCGACCGAACCGATACCGTAAATGCATGAAACAGATGCAACGATAATGACGTCGTCGCGCTCAATCAAAGCACGAGTGGCTGCGTGACGCATCCGGTCGATCTGTTCGTTTACGGTCGATTCCTTTTCGATATACGTATCGGACCGCGCCACATAGGCTTCGGGCTGGTAGTAATCGTAATAGGAAACGAAATATTCGACGGCATTGTTCGGAAAGAAGCTCTTGAACTCGCCATATAGCTGCGCCGCCAGGGTCTTGTTGGGAGCGAGAATAAGCGCGGGACGCTGCGTTTCCTGAATAACCTTTGCCATGGTGAAGGTCTTGCCGGAGCCGGTAACGCCAAGCAGAACCTGCGTTCGGTCGTTCTCTTGCAGCCCGCTGACCAGATCACGAATTGCTGTCGGCTGATCGCCAGATGGTTCGAAACTCGATTCCATCTGGATCGCAATGCCGCCTTCAGATTTGTCCGGGCGGGCAGGACGATGCGGGGTCCAGAGTTCGCCGTTCTTGAACAGTGGATTGCCGGATTCAATCAGATCGGAAAGTGCCTGAACGGTCGCGGTCGCGCCTGAGGGATTAAACTCGGCTGCGTCTTCAAGGCTGATGTCCAGTCCTGCTACTGGATTGAGACCTGCGGCAGCGCGTTCCTTAGCAGACGCAGCGCCCCCCATCGAAGTTCCGCGCGCGCTGCGCGAGGATTCCTTGCTGCGTTCAGGCACCTTTTTAGGAGACTTCGCGGCTTTGGCAGGTTTTGCCTTGGCCTGAGGCTTGACGGCCTCATCGCTGATCTCTTTTGCCCAATCGGAAATGGACCCGGACAGCGGCGCGCCCGAAAACTCGGACTGCGGTGCTTCACCGAAGCCGCCAGTCTGATTCTGCGAATCCTGAGTGTATTTATCTTTTGAGGAAGCCATGCACCCAATATGGAATTTCACAACTCAAATGAAAAGGGTGCACGGATCAAATCCCATGCACCCGGTCCGGAATCTATACGGCTCCTGACATCAAGCTGTCAGGAGGAAGTGCTCGAAGAGGCTCCAGTGGGGATTGAATCGTAGGAACTGCACCGCACTATTTGTTCTTACGCATTATCCAACGCAAAACCGGTTCCCGCTTTTGGTTCAAACGCTTTATCTGCGGCCGTGTGGGCGCCAGCGGTCGCCCGGTCCGTAAACGTTTGGATGGTAACCGGGATGATCCCTCCAACCGGGACGATCGCCCCAATGTGGACGGGGCTCGCCCCACTGGTTTGGCCCACGCCAACCCGGACCCGGACGGTATGGACCCGGACCCCATCCAGAACGATAGGGGCGAGGCCCCCAGCCTGGACCCCAGTTAGGGCCATCATCCCATCGATTGTTGTTGATTGCTGAACCGATTACCAATCCAGCTATGAGCGGTATGCCAACAGCTGCTGCGGTTGATCCAAAATTGTCATTGGTGGTGTAACCGCCGCCGCCAGTCTGAACCGCGATGTAATTTGATGACGCCCAGCCATCAAGGCCGCGATAATTGACGCGGCACCAGCCGTACCCACTTGTGCAGCCTGCAACATCCAGAACAACCCCATTGGGGATGCTACCCATTGATGGATACTGTGTGCCAGGACCGGTGCGGAGATTAATATTTGCAGTTGAAAGCCCGGCCGAAGCTTCTGCATTCGTTGCAAATAAAAGAGCTAATGTAGCAATTGAAGATGTAATAATTAATCTCATACTATCCCCCGATATATATCATAGATCCATATATAGCAGATGATTGTTATTTTTACTTTAAAGTCTGTATGAGTATTTCTATTGTGATTAATAATTAAGATTTTAATCTTCCTGGTGTTGCCTCATGTTTGATTTGCATGGCTGCGGTGCGGATGTCGCACTTTTCCTCGATCAAGGGTTAAAGCATACTCGCAGCTGAACACCGCTTTATACCAAGGTGCTAAGAAGCTGACGCATCACGCCTTGAAAATGTTCAGTGGCCACACGGGCTTAACCAAATTCCGATGAGTCTTACTCACTGAACTTTGGTATTACGCTATTCGGAATGCATTCAGGCAATCAAAGGACTTATTGATGAACGATATTAATGCGCCCAAGGGCATGCTGACGGTACGTACACAGGCAATGCCAAAAGATACCAATTCAGCTGGGGATATTTTCGGTGGTTGGGTTATGGCGCAGATGGATACGGCCAGCGGCATCCGTGCTGCAGAGCGTGCCAAGGGGCGCGTTGTTACAGCGGCAGTGCGTGAAATGTCCTTCGCCAAACCGGTCAAAATCGGCGACGTTCTTTGTGTTTATACTGAGATCACGCGCGTTGGCCGCACGTCGATTACGCTTCGTGTGGAAGCCTGGGCCCAGCGCTATCTTGCGGATGAGATGGATCTCGTGACGCATGGTGAGTTTGTGATGGTAGCGCTCGACAAGAGCGGTCAGCCGACGCCAGTTCCTGCTGAATAATTATGGAAAGCCCGGTTGATCCGGGCTTTTTGTTATTTGCAGGCCCGATAGCCGCTCCGACGCTGCATCAGATCGAAGTGAAAATGGTCGGCATGTTCGCGGTTATAGCCGGGGCCAAGTACCGTGGTGAAGTAATCGCAGGCATCGGAACGAACGCTGTTGAGCAGGCCTTTTTCGCGAAAGGCGAAGAAGCTAGGTTTGCGAACGGTTATGCTTTTACCGTTGTTCAGCACAATTTTGGTCACGTCGATGGCATTGCCACGCGAATGCTCGGACATCTTTGCGCCACGGCGGTGATTCATCGTCCGGCATGAATAGCCACCGGCATTGTGAATCGTATTGACGCCGGAAAGATATCGCAGGCGTGCCGATGGTTGCAGATCGCCTTTGATCCAGCGCGCAAAGGCTTCCGTTACCTGACAATTCAGTGTTGCGGCAGGTTTGAAAGCAATTGAACCGCTGTTAAAGCCGCTGACTTCGATAGGATTATCGATGCGGCAGCTGCCGCTCTGATTGATGGGTGATTTCTCTGTGAAAACAACACCCAGGCGCTTCAGACGCGTCCGGCAGGCCGCATCCGAATTAGACATTGCATAAATGTTTTCGGCTGTGCTGACCGGGTTTTGAACAGGAGCTGCGAAGCCATAATCGCCGGTATAATGCGGCTGGCTCTGCGTCGTCATCTCATTGGCATTGTTTTCGATTTCTTCCGCCAACCCAACAACACGCTCTTCTCGCGGAGCATTGGCGGAAGCAACAGGAGCGGGCGGCAGCGCTATGTCAGCATTGCCGATTTCGGCTTGCGGACGCGGCGGACGTTCTCCTGAGCAACCGGCAGCCAGAGCGAACAGCGCCAGAGATGCCGGTATTAGATAGCGATGAAAGCGATTGGACAACGCAATACTCATGTCCCTGCCTTTCATTGTGGAACCGGGCTTAGGCTCATATTAGTCGATAAGCGTAAACGAACAGTCAGTGAGTGCGTTAAGGGCTATGGCGCAAATAAGGTCATTTCTCGCCAAATCAGTGGTCATAACTTTGGCGAAATCTTCATGCCTTTTTGCTATTTGTTTGCAGCGGTTTCGGGCCAAGCCGCGACAATGTCCTTCCGGTCCCTAAAGTTCTTTCCATGTCAGCACTGATGTCGCCGAGTATTCTGCCGATCCTGCTTTTGATCGGCTCTAATGTTTTTATGACCTTTGCCTGGTACGGGCACCTGAAATTCACCAGCACGCCGCTGGTGACGGTTATTTTCATCAGCTGGGGGATCGCGCTGATCGAATATTGTCTGGCTGTGCCAGCAAACCGCATCGGTCATGAGGTCTATTCCGCTGCGCAGCTGAAAACGATGCAGGAAGTCATCACACTTGTGATCTTCAGCCTGTTCTCGATCTTTTATCTAAAAGAAGCCTTCACTTGGAATCATCTGCTTGGATTTGCGTTGATCGCAGGCGGTGCGGCGCTGATATTTAAAGGCTAAGCTGTTCAGTGGCCGGGATTGGTTCCGCCTTACGTTTCCAGTACATGGGAACCAATTCCACGGCGAGCATCGCAGCAAACAACAAGCCACAGCCGATAAAGCCGATGAATGTCAGGCGTTCACCCAGGAACATCGCACCGAACAGAGCCGCAAATAAAGCTTCAGATGATAGGAAAATAGCTGCCTGTGCTGATGTGGTATAGCGCTGGCCGATGGCTTGCAGGGTGAACGCAACGCCAGATGAAAAGACGCCTGTAAACAGCAGTTCTTTCCATGTGAGCGCAATGACGTTCCAGTTGATGTCTTCGACGGCTGCGGCAATCATCAGGCCGGCAGCGGCTGCGGTCGCAAACTGCACGCAGCTAAGTGTGATAGGGCGTCCGGCACGATTGGCGCGGGTGATCAGCAGAACCTGCATGGCCCAGAAAACTGCGCCGCAAATGACCAGCCAATCGCCCTGCTTGAGTGCGCTTAATGTTCCACCTGACAAAAGAAAGATACCTGCAAGACATGCAGCCGCACTTGGCCATACCACTGGATGAGGCCAGCTGCGGAAAAGGATGACACCCAATACCGGCACCATCACGACATAAAGGCCAGTGAGAAAGCCAGCATTGGTGACTGATGTTGTGATCAGCCCAATCTGCTGCAGGGCGAGACCTGTAAAAAGAGTAGCTCCTACAAGCATGAAAAAGAGATAGTTCTGGTTTTGGAGCTTGTGCGGTGAGCGTCTGCCTTCAGCAATAGAGAACGGCAAAACGGTGAGCGCTGCAATTGCGGAACGCACGCCGATAAACAGGAAGGGGCCAATACTTGCCATGGCCGTGGATTGCGCCACAAAGCCCATGCCCCAAATGACACCCGCCAGAAGGAGGAGTAAATTTGCCTGTACGCGCGTCATTGTTGCTTCATCCCCACGAAAAACGCCCGCAATGATTTGGATCATTTTTTCGGGGTGGCCATGCTATAGAAAATATCACGTGGGATCGGCAAGACAGTATTTTAGAGCGCCGATCTGATGAAATCAGATCGGCGCTCTAAACTCTTTTATTTGAAGCATAATCTTATCGATCCTCGTTTCACTCCGGTCGGATCATGCTCTAAATGCGACGTGTTAGTCCGTTGATATTTTAAATCTTATGGGGTTGGTTATGTTTTTTCTGAAACTTGGGCTTAAAGCAATTCTGCTGGCGGGAGTGGCAACCACATCGCTGCTTTCAGACGTTGGCATATCGCTGGCTGCCTATAAACTGATCCGAGATACCTCTGTTCAATGTGATTTTGCGCAGAACTGCACATTGAGCTTCACTCCGGTCGCGAGTGAAGGCGCGCCTGCACTTGGTCTATATCGCAGCAGCGCAGTCGGTTCCAAGCCGGAGGTGCAGCTTTCATATATTGATCCATCCAAGGTTTCAGGCAAATTGGAGTTGTCTGTCGATGGCTCGTTGGTGCTGACGACTGAAGCGTCGGTGGCCTCGCTCAAGAGTGACCGGCTCAATTATGGCGATGCGGCTGCGGTTACCAAACTGATCAATGCCATGAAGAATGGTCAGAAACTACAACTCAAATTCGCAGGCAAAACCTCGAACTACTCACTTTCAGGATTAATCGGGGGCTTGATCTACGCCGATGAGCAGCAATCGCGCGCCGGTACTGTCGATGCATTGCAGGCAAAAGGTGGGCACCCTGCGCCGCCACCACCGGAGGTGAAAATCATCGCTTCAATCGAGCAGGTGCCCGAGCAGATTCGCAAGGACTTCACCGATGAAAACGGTGTGTGCGGGACTTCAAGCGGAAATTCTTTCAGCACTGGCGGGGGCTTTGAAACGAAGATCGCAGATGGGCTCAACCTGATCGGAATGCCATGCGGTTCGCCCGGCGCTTATAATCAGCCTTATGTATTCTACAGCCAGTATGAGAATCAGGTGGTGCCGATTTCGTTGCCAACGATTTCCGACGATGGCCCAACCGTCACCGATCAGGCTTGGAACATTGACTGGTCGCAGCAGAGCAAGACGCTGACAGCTTTCTTCAAGGGCAGGGGCTTAGGCGATTGTGGCATCTATGATGTCTGGAAAGCCACAGACACAGGCGAAGGACACGTGCGGTTTGTGCTTTTGCAGGAGCGCTCCAAAGGCGACTGCGTTGGCAATTACGATGGTGGTCCTGAGAAATGGCCTGCAAGCTGGCCCATTCAAGCCAAATAGGAACGCCAGAGCACATCCCGAAAAGCGGGAACCCGTTTTCGGAACAAGATGTGCGTAAAAACAAATAGTGAGACGCATTTCCGACGATACCTCTTAAACTGGAAATGCATTAGCTTTGTAGAATTAACAGGCTTAAATTTTTCTTCGTGAAATGACCGATGAAAATGCTATAGTTACAGTAACAGTAACATCACTTTGAACGGTTCCGAAGCATGTGTTTCGGCGACCGTTTTCTTTTTGTGTACCGGCAGGCGATTAAACCTTCCGGACGGGTGTCCTGAGCCAGTCATGGAGCAGGATCAGGCGGGCAATCAAACTGCCGTCGCGCTCATCCTGGAGGGAAGCGCGGCGGGCGATGGAAAGGACTGGACTGGGTATGGAAAAGTTCCCTATGACCCCTCGCGGTTTCGAAAACCTCAAGGAAGAACTCCGCACGCGTCAGCAAAGTGAACGTCCGCGGATCATTGAGGCAATTGCTGAAGCGCGCGCGCACGGCGATCTTTCGGAAAACGCCGAATATCACGCTGCCAAGGAAGCCCAGAGCTTGAATGAAGGCCGTATCAATGAGCTGGAAGAGCTGGTTGGTCGTGCCGAAGTTATTGATGTAACAAAGCTTTCCGGTGACAAGATCAAGTTTGGCGCAACCGTCACATTGATTGATGAAGATACTGAGGAAGAGAAAGTCTATCAGATCGTCGGCGATCAGGAAGCCGATGTGAAGGAAGGCCGAATTTCGATTTCTTCGCCAATCGCGCGTGCACTGATCGGCAAAGGTGAAGGCGATACCATTGAGGTCAATGCACCCGGTGGTTCGCGTTCATACGAGATTCTCGGTCTCAAGTTCATTTGAGATCGTAATGCCAGATAAGAGGCCCAATAGCGGGTTTGTTCCGGTTCAAGAGGTCGAAGTCGTAGCGCCCAACTTCAAGCGCCGCCTTTCTGGTGTGACTTCGACTATTGTTCAGCTAATCCCTTTGCAGCGTGCAAAGGGATTAGGAATTGCAACGATGGGTCCCGGGCTGCCTGAAACTCTGCCGCATCTCGGCTGGGGCGCTCTTTTTTCGTTCTGGAAAAAACCTGCCAAACGGCGTTTCCGTATCTGGCATGCACGCCGGAATATCGAAATGCTTGCAGGTATTTTCATGCGCGATGTCCTGCGTATGAAGTTGCGGCTGGTGTTCACTTCAGCCGCGCAACGTCATCACAAACCCTTCACCAAGTGGTTGATCCGCCGCATGAATGCGGTGATCGCGACCAGCGGCCGTTCGGGCAGTTTTCTCGAAGTACCGCATCAGGTCATCATGCATGGCGTTGACCTTGAGCGGTTTCATCCGCCCGTTGGTAAAGAAGACCAGTTCAGCGCATCAGGTCTGCCTGGAAAATATGCCATTGGCTGTTTTGGGCGTGTGCGTCACTCCAAGGGCACGGACCTGTTTGTTGATGCGATGATTGCGCTTTTGCCGAAATATCCGGAATGGACGGCAATCATCACAGGTCGGACGACTGCCGAACATCAGCCATTTGAAGATGGTTTAAAGGCACGTATTGCTGCAGCCGGATTGCAGCATCGCATCCACATTCTCGGCGAAGTGCCGGATGTGCGCATCTGGTATCGACGTCTCACGCTCTATGTCGCGCCGTCCCGAAATGAAGGTTTCGGTCTCACCCCGCTGGAAGCCATGGCTTCAAAAACAGCCGTGGTTGCGAGCGATGCCGGTGCTTATGCCGAGATGATCGTGGAAGGTACGGGCAGCTTTGTTTCAGCTGGCGACGGTGATGCGCTGCGCGATGCAATCGAACCTTATCTGGCCGCCCCTGCCTTGGCTCAACGCGATGGCGAAAATGCGCTCGCCTATGTTCGCGAAGCTTTCCCGCTTGAAAAAGAGGCTGACGCCATCAGCGCAGTCTATGAACAGGTTTTTAGTAGTTAGAATTACGTCCAAAGAAAAAGAGCGACTGCGCATGAACGCAATCGCTCTCTCATTCAATAATATATTGAGTTAGAGAATCATCAGCGGTTCGTCTTTCACAGGACGAATGGTCAGGGCTGTGCGTACCGAATCCACATTAGGAGCGGCGGTCAGCTCTTCGATAACGAAAGTCTGGAAGGTGTTGAGGTCGCGGGCGACGCAATGGAGCAGGAAATCGGACTCGCCCGATACCATCCATGCGCGGCGTACAAGCGGCCACTGCTTGGTCTTTTCGGCAAAAGCCTTGAGATCGGCGTCTGCCTGACGATGCAGTCCTACTGAACAGAATGCTACGAGATCCTGCCCGAGCGCATTGCCATTCAGTATGGCGCGATAGCCACGAATGACGCCACTTTCCTCCAGCTTGCGCACACGACGCAGGCAGGGAGGGGCAGAGATACCGACACGTTCGGCTAGCTCAACATTGGTGATGCGCCCGTTATTCTGGAGCTCCCGAAGGATTTTCCAATCGATTTCGTCCAGATCAGCCTTGATCGGCATGCAAAACTCCGCGCGCAATGAAATTTCATTCAGGCGTAATTATAAAACACTCAGCGCTGCTATAGCGCAATCTAATCCTGCTCATACCAAAAGAAACGGCAGGATGTAAACCGTCTAAAGCGTTGTTAGCGCATCCAGAAAGTACGTGTGAACAGGATAAATATGGTTACGAGTTCAAGACGACCGGCCAGCATGAGAAACGAAAGTACCCAAAGTGCCGGGTCGTGGATCGTTGAAAAATTACCAGCAGGCCCGATCGTATCCCCGAATCCTGGGCCTACGTTCGACAATGCGGTCAATGCGCCGGTGAAGGCCGATACGAAATCGAGACCAAGGGAAGCCAGCAAAACAGCGCCGATAATGAGCGATGCAATATAGAGAAACAGATAGAGCAATACGTTCTGAGCGATCTCGCCAGACACCTCAGAAGAACCGTACCGGATTTTTATAACTGCATGGGGCATGACAAGGCGTGCGAGATTGGCTTGTGTCAGGCTCCATAGAATGATGAGGCGGTTCATCTTGATGCCGCCAGATGTCGATCCTGCGCAGCCTCCAAGAAACGATGCGAGGAAGAAAATGCCAAGGGCTGGTGGTCCCCACAGCGAATAATCCTCGGTCGTAAAGCCAGTTGTCGTGATGACGGAGACGAAGTGAAACGATGCGGAGATGAGTGCATCGCCAAACGGAATGTTCGAACCAAGCCTTAGAACAATTGCAAGAAGGAAACTGAAGCCGATGACGAGTGCAAAAAACAGTTTTACCTGCGGATCGGCAAGTGACTCGAGCCGACGTGGCATAAATGCCTTGATATAAAGGACGAATGGTAGGGCCGAAAGCGCCATAAAAACCGTCGATACGATGAGCAGCTTCCGGTTGCCTTCGTAAAAGCCGAATGAACTATCGTGCGTCGAGAAGCCTGCCGTTGCGACCGTTGCCAGACCATGATTGATCGCGTCAAACATGCTCATGCCAACTGCGAAATACGCAATCATGCAGGCGGCTGTCAGAGTGAGATAGGCCATAACGATGCCGAGCGCGATCTGGTTCATGCGCGGCAGAATTTTTTCCGATTTGTCGGAATTTTCCATGTGAAAGAGTGCGAGACCGCCTGCGCGCAGCGAAGGCAGCATTAATAGCGCCAAGCCGATGAAGCCGACACCACCGATCCAGCACAGAAGCGAACGCCAGAGTAGAATTCCGCGCTGCATCTCATCGAGGCCTGTCAATGCTGTGGCACCAGTGGAGGTCACGCCTGACATGGCTTCAAAGAAAGCGGTCGCATAGCTGATCGGCAGATGCGAAAAATAAAGGGGGATCGATCCCAGAAAACTGGCTGTCAGCCACAGACATGCAGTTAGCAAAAAACCAAGGCGCGGTGTGAAGCGCGTGTTCTGGTTTTGGGTGGCAAACAGGATCAGGGCTGATAATGCACCGGTTGCTGCCGCAGAACGCACGAAAATAAGCCAGTCATCGCTGCCGTCACGCAAGTCGATTGCCGCAGGCAATAGCATTGCTACAGCCATGACGAGGCCGAAACGCGCACAGATATTAGCAACGGTCTTGTATATGGCCTTCGGCTCCAGCGATTTTGAAAGCTGCTTTGTTGTCCTGTGTTTAACGCGGGAACTTGCCAGCCGCAATGTGGGTATGCAGCATCATTGTGCTGAATGGTGACAAGCTGTGGCTAAAGCGCAGCAAATGCTGCTCCAACCTTGCAAACAGCGGATCGCAGACCTACCTTGGCCACAATATCAGGGCATTGGCAAAGCTGGGCGCGAAGGCGATTCTGGTGAGCCGAAAGCCCACGATTTAAATCGATTTTGGACCGGAGAACTATTCCCATGTCACAGCGTCATGCGCCCGTTATTGTAATCGGCTCTGGTCCGGCAGGCTATACGGCGGCGATTTATGCTGCACGCGCGATGCTCAAGCCCATTATCATTACCGGTTTGCAGCAGGGCGGCCAGTTGATGATCACGACGGATGTGGAAAACTATCCGGGCTATGCCGAGCCGGTGCAGGGGCCATGGATGATGGATCAGATGGCGACACAGGCTCAGAATGTTGGCGCTGAAATCCTTTATGACATCATCACGGAAGTTGATACGACGTCGCGGCCTTTCCGTTTGATTGGCGATTCCGGCACCGTTTATACCTGCGATGCATTGATTATCGCGACTGGCGCTCAAGCCAAGTGGCTTGGTCTTGAAAGTGAACAGACTTTCATGGGCGGTGGCGTTTCAGCTTGTGCGACGTGTGATGGCTTCTTCTATCGCGGCAAGGATGTGGTTGTGGTCGGCGGCGGCAATACAGCAGTCGAAGAAGCACTCTATCTTTCGCATATCGCCAAGAGCGTTACTGTGGTGCATCGCCGTGAAGGTTTCCGCGCGGAGAAGATTATGCAGGATCGCCTGATGTCGCGCGAAAACGTCAAGGTTATCTGGAACAGCGTTATTGATGAAATCGTCGGCACCGAAGCCAAGCCGCCAATGGGGGCAACGGTAACGGGTGTTCGTCTCAAGAATACCGTGACGGGTGAGCTGAGTGATCATGAAACTCACGGGGTTTTCGTCGCTATTGGGCATGCACCTGCGGTTTCTTTGTTCGAGGGCAAGCTCAAGCAGAAGCCAAATGGCTATCTTTGGACCGCACCCGATTCGACCGCTACCGACGTGCCAGGCATTTTCGCCGCCGGTGACGTTACCGATGATATTTACCGGCAGGCAGTGACTGCCGCTGGTATGGGCTGCATGGCGGCGCTCGAATCCGAGCGCTGGTTGGCTGCACAGGAACCGCTGCACGAAGCTGCGGAGTAACGAGAGGGGGAGAAGGTGGTCGCACCGCTCGACTGGGACAAACTGCGCATTTTCCATGCTGCTGCGGAAGCCGGGTCCTTCACCCATGCCGCACAGACATTGCATCTGTCGCAATCAGCTATCTCGCGACAGGTCAGCGCGTTGGAGCAGGACGTTGGTGTTCCGCTATTCCATCGCCATGCCCGCGGGCTCATTTTGACGGAGCAGGGCGAAACGCTCTACCGGACGGCGCATGACGTGCTGATGAAGCTCGAAAACGTCCGCTCGAAACTGGCCGAAAGCAAGGAAAAGCCGACAGGGCGCCTGCGCGTGACGACAACAGTTGGTCTGGGTTCAGGCTGGCTGATCGAGCGTATTCAGGAATTTGTCGAGCTATACCCTGACGTGCAGCTTCAGCTCATTCTCGACAATGAAGAGCTGGATCTCACCATGCGTCATGCTGACTGCGCGATCCGTCTGCGTCAGCCACAGCAGCCTGATCTGATCCAGCGTCGTCTGTTCACTGTGCATATGCACGTCTATGCGTCGGCTGGTTATGTTTCCAAATACGGCAAGCTGAACTCGATCGATGAGATTGATCAGCATCGCGTGGTGACTTTTGGTGAACCTGCTCCGAGCTATCTCACCGGGTTGAACTGGCTGGAGATCGCTGGTCGCTCAGATGGAAGTGCGCGCATTCCAGTTCTGCAGGTTAATAATCTGCTGTCCATCCGTCGTGCTGTTCAGCGCGGTGTCGGTATCGCCGTTTTGCCTGACTATATGGCGGACAAGGAATCCGGTCTGGTGCAGCTTCTGCCCGAGCTTGAGGAAATCCCGTCGTTCGATACATTCTTCTGCTATCCGGAAGCGTTGAAAAACTCTGCCAAACTGCATGCCTTCCGTGACTTCCTATTCTCGAAAGCGCGTAACTGGACGTTCTGATTTTAGTTTAATGACACGAATAAGCCGCGCTGGATCATCCAGCGCGGCTCTTTCTTTTTCGCATATGTTACTTGCGTGGCAGCAGACGCTGCACTTCCTTGGATGTATCGGCGAGAGCATCTTCCGGCGTTGCAGACTGTTCAACGACGCGCGAAAGATTATCGACGATGGTCTGCGTTACCTTAACGCCATTGGAACCCGGGAAAACATACCAGGGGATCATCAGCGACATCTGGCTGAGACCGGCTTTAAACAGCGGATTTTCCTCGTAGAATTTGCCGAGATATTCATCCGATTTTGCCGCCAGTTCGTTGTTTGGTACATAGCCAGTGCCCGGCACGACAACCGATGCGCCATAAGGGCCGGCAGCGAATTTGGCGAATTTCCATGCCGCATTCTGCTTGACCTGATCTTCGGTCAGGATAACGACCGCATTACCACCGGTTGGCAGACGGCCCTTTTCGGCGTTGAGAAGTGGGATTTTGGCAGTGCGCATGTCGAACTTGTCACCGACATTCTTGATCGTGTTGCGCAAAGCACCAGTTGTCTGGAATGCGAAGCCGACTTTACCGGCCGCGAAAGCCTGCTCGCCAGCCGCTTTGGTCAGAACCGGCAGACCGCCTTCTTTCACCATACGATCGACAAGCTTGAATGCTGCCAGACCTTCTGGGCCGTTGAACGCGACTTTCTTTTCATCTTCTGAGAGCATCGTGCCGCCAGCGCCGAACAGAAGTGCAGAGAACATCCAGTCATCGCCCTGCCAGCGGAAATCGATGCCTTCATTGCCATCGCCAAGCGCCTTGATCTTACCGCCAAGCTCAATCACTTCGTCCCATGTGGTTGGAGGCGTGTCGGGATTGCCCCCCGCAGCCTTAACCAGATCAGCATTGTAATACATGATCGGGTTTGAGGTTGCGAAAGCCAGACCGACCTGACGGTCGCCGACACGCGCAAGGCTCAGCAGATGATCGGTGAAGCCCTGGGCTTCAAGATCTGTTTCCTTATCGACGAGCGGCTTCATATCAACGCCGATGTTGCGCTCGGCCAATACGCGCAAGCGATTCAAACCGGTGAAAGTGATGTCCGGCATTTCCGAGGTGCCAGCCTGACGCATGATGGTCTGGATGCCTTCCTCGTAAGTCGCGGAAGGACTGACGAAGTTGATTTTGATGTCCGGATTTTCTTCCATGAACTTCTTGGAGATGTCCGCCATGACATCCTTGAAGAAGCCGGGCATCGGGTAATGCACATTCAGTGTGGTGTCTGCGAAAGCAGGCGCGGTGAGGCCTGTCGCAACAACCAGAGCGGCGAGAGCGCTGGAAAGGCGTTTCATGGGTAACTCCTGTGGGACGGGGAGGGAAAATTCAGCCCTTTAGGCCAGTTAAGGTGATGCCTTCGATGAAGCGGCGCTGGGCTGCAAGGAACGCGAGGAGAAGCGGCAGCGTAATGATGAGCGTTGCCGCCATGAGTGCTCCGTAGTCGTCGCCTGCTTCTGCCGCGCGGAAGTAAAGCAGGCCGAGCGGTGGCGTAGCGCGTTCCATGCCGGTGACGACAATGAGCGGCCAAAAAAGATCGTTCCAATGCGCAACTACCGAGAAAATCGAAAAGGCTGTGATGGCGGGCCATGCGTTGGGAACAATGACCCGCATGACAATGCCAACTTCGGACATGCCATCGAGACGGGCCGCACTGATGAGATCATCCGGCAGGGCACGGAAGAACTGCAGAAACAAGAAAATACCGAAGACCGAGATGAAGAACGGAGCGCTCAGTGCGAAATAGCTGTTGAGCACACCAAGCTTGTTGAAACCGACATAGAATGGCAGTGCGGTTGCATGGATCGGTACAAGAAGGCCAAGCATAACCAGCATCATCATGGTGCGCTGGCCGCGAAACTGTAACTTTGCCATCGCATAAGCGCAGGGAATGGCGATGACCACCTGAACGACCAGAACCAATCCACACACGACAACACCGTTAAACAGCAAAAGCCCCATTGGAACGCGTGTCAAAGCTTTGGTCAGATTGTCCCAAAGCGCCCAGTGCTGTGGAATGAGAGAGAGGGAGGACGAGAAAATGTCCTGCTGGGATTTTGCTGCCGTGGACAGCATGAAAATATAGGGTGCCAAAAACAGCAGCGCACCCAGCGACAGAATTCCGAGACGGAAAGAACGAGCCAATGTCATCCGGGGTTCCTCAATAGTGGGTCCGACGGTCCAGAACGCGGAACTGAAGCATCATCAGGACAATAAGAACGGCGAGGAAAATCACGGTCATTGCAGAGGCATAACCAACGCGCAGAAAGACGAAGCCTTCCTGATAGATAGTCCAGAGCAGCACTTCGGAGGCTTTGTTCGGGCCGCCTTCTGTGAGAGTCTTGACCGTTTCAAAGACCTTCACGGCATTGATAATGCTGATCGTTGTCACAAAAAGCGTAGTTGGTCCGAGCAAAGGCCATGTGACCAGACGAAACCGCTCCCAGCTGCTTTTTACGCCATCCACTTCGGCAGCAGAGTAGAGCTCGCGCGGGATTGCGGTGAGGCCTGCCAGAAACAGCACCATGTTAAAGCCAACGCTTTGCCACACGCCGATCATCGCAAGACTGGTCAGAACCGTGTCGCTGGAACCAAGCCAATTGGGGCCAGTGATGCCGATCAGGCCGATCATGGCATTGACGGGGCCGAGGGTTGGGTGCAGCAAATATTGCCACACGGTTGCCATGGCGACGAGGAGTGAGGCTACTGGCAGGAAGTAAACCGTGCGGAAGAACGACTTGCCTCGCACTTCGCTTTCGATAAGGAGTGCTACGCCAAGGCCGAGAAAGACTGAGGCAGGAGCCACAATAGCGGTGTAGACGGCAGTGTTTTTGAGCGAGATCAGGAAGGTGCGGTCGCTGAAGAGTTCGGCATAATTATCAAGCCCGATAAATTCGAAACCATCATAGCCAAGCTCGAAATTGGTGAAACTCCAGAAGATCACGGCAGCGGTTGGCAGCAAGATCAGGAGTACAGTCAGAAAAATCGCAGGGGAAGCGAGTTTCCACGCAAGACGTTCTTCGCGACGGCGGGCATTTTCTGCGGCCGTACGTGCGCGGCTTGCGCCCGAATGGGAAAGGGCGGCGTCAGACATGGGCTGGTGCCTTTTCGCGGGCTGCAAGCGTCACGTTGCTATCGGCGGGCTGACGCAAACGCAGGCCATCATCGCCAAACAAATAGATGCTGGTGGCGTCAAAATGCAGGCCCACCGGCATGCCGGTTATGATGTGCTTTGCGTTGGCGGGGTCGAGCTTTGCCGTCAGTTCTACTGATGTGCCGGGCGCTTTCATATAAATGAGCACTTCCGAGCCGAGAAACTCGATCCGTGAGACGGTCGCACTGATGCCGGTCTTGTCATGCGGAACGATACGGAAATGTTCAGGTCTGATGCCGATGCGGACTTGCGTGCCGAAATGGGCTGCGATGCCTTGCAGAATGGCGTGACCAGCAAAATGAACGATGCCGTTATCGCTGATCACGGCATCAAGGATATTGATCCGGGGCGTGCCAATGAATTGCGCGACTTCGATGTGTTTTGGATCGTTATAGATCGCAGTTGGAGTGTCGATCTGAAGGAGCTTGCCGCCCATCATGACCGCAACGCGGTCGGCCATGCTGAGCGCTTCCGCCTGATCATGTGTAACGTAGATAGTTGGCACACCTGCACGACGATGCAACTCGACAATCTCGGCGCGGGTATGAACACGCAGATTGGCATCAAGATTGGATAGCGGTTCGTCCATCAGGAACGCACCCGGCTGGCGAACGAGGGCGCGGGCAAGAGCCACACGCTGCCGCTGACCTCCCGACATCTGACCCGGCTTTCGATCAAGCAGATGGTCAATTTTCAGGCTGGTCGCAGTCGCCCTGACCTGTTTCTGAATAAAAGCCCGCTTTTTCCTCTGGCTGGGAATAAGTGGACCAATGAGCGGCATGCGCTCCATCGTTGTCAGATCGCGCATGGCAAGCGGCACGGCAATGTTCTGTGCGGCTGTCAGGTGCGGATAAAGGGCGTATGACTGGAAGACCATCGCCATATTGCGATCGGCGGGATGTGCTGCGGTAATGTCACGCCCGGCAATGGCTATGCTGCCCTCGTCTGCGTGGTTCAGCCCGGCCAGAATGCGCAGCAATGTGCTTTTGCCGCAGCCGGAAGGACCAACGAGAGCAATGAATTCACCCTCCGCCGCTTCCAGAGAAATACCGTCAAGAATACGGTTGCTGCCATAGGATTTGCTGATGTCGCGGAGGGTGAGCGTGCTCACTGGCTGGCCTCCTCAGCAACCTTTGTGGCTTTGCCATCGCCGGTGTGGTGGGGATAGACCTCGTGCATGACATCGTCGATCACGTAAGGTTTCAGTTCTGCGATGTGGACGATTTCACTTTTTGCGATGTCATCAAGATCATGGATGACCGCACCCAGAATGCGTTCGCCGGGCAGATCGCGTTCAATCGAACCAACTGTGAATGCGGCAGCGGGTGCCCAGATATAGCTGATGCCGTCGGTCGTGCCTGCCCAGGCGCGGTGCAGATGGCCGCTGGCATGAAGCTTCACATTATGAGCTGAGAAAAGATCATAAAGACGCTGGCGGGGTGCCGGGCGAATGCCCCAGTAGCCTGTGTCGCCTTCGTTCGGCGCATCGACGAAAACAGGCTTGTGTGCAAAGACTGCAACCGGCCTGCCGTCGCTGTTGTTCAGTTCAGCTTCCAGCCATTGAAACTGTTCTTCTTCCTCAGCCGAATTTGCACCGATAATCAGGCTGTTGAGACCAATAATGCGCCAGCCGCCGAAATCCTTCGCCCAATAATCTGGGCCGAAATGAGTGCGCCAGCGCTCAAGGCGCTCAAGGTTGACGGGCTGGTGGCTGCCGGGAAGGTGGCCGATGTCGTGATTGCCCGGCAGGCTCAGAACCGGAGCGGGAAGCTCTGCAATACGGTCGCGGCAGAAAATCAGGTCAGCTTCAACATCGGCTCCATCGACGGTCAAGTCGCCGGTATGGATGATGAGGTCTGGCTTCTGCTGTTCGACCCAAGCAACCAGTGGGGACCAGTTGCTGTTGAAGTGCGACTTGGTAGGGCTGAGGTGAGTGTCTGTAATCTGAACGATCCGCAAGATGGCGCTCCTTTTTGAATAAGGGGTGCGCGCAGCACGTGCCGTTTTGGGCATTCATCGGGGATAGCTGCGGCCTTGCGAGGGCTTCTATGCCTCTTCTGTGACAGGTTCGATGCAGTGTGGTGATAGTTTCGTGACAGCCCCTGTGAATGTTGCCAGTGGAAGTGATTTGCTGTTTTTAGAGGCAGGCCAGGCTTGCATCTGCCTGCGGCTTGGGCTGTCATTATAGTGCTGATATAGAATATGGTTTCAGTGGTTAATGTATAACTGTATGAATTTATTTATGTTTTTATTGTTTTCGAGCTATGCATAAAACGCATAGCTGCATTGCCATAAAGTTGCATTGCCAAAACAATAAGCAAAGTGCATATAAAGATCATCTCAGCGCTGCGTTTCCTCCTCCCATTTTACGCAGGCTGAGTGTTCCCCTCTGGAGGTTTGCCTCAATGGCACCTTCAAAACTCAAAGCCAGACATTTGTCTGGCTTTTTTTTTGACTTTTCGCCCAGCACTTTACTTTCTCGGAAATGCAGATACGAAAAAGGGGCCTTTCGGCCCCTTCGTCATTCAATGTCTCAAGTGTTTAGCGCAAGCTTGCGCAGAAGCGCTGAATGCGTGAGCAGGCTTCTTCAAGCAGTTCATCCGAGGTCGCATAGGAAATGCGGAAATTTGGCCCGAGACCGAAAGCCGAGCCGTGAACAACAGCAACGCCTTCAGCTTCCAGCAGTTCGCTTACGAAATCTTCGTCAGTCTCGATAACCTTGCCGGCTTCAGTCTTCTTGCCGATAAGGCCCGCGCATGACGGGTAGACGTAAAACGCACCTTCAGGTGTCGGGCAGTTGATGCCCTTGGCCTGGTTGAGCATGGAGACAACCAGATCACGACGAGCCTGGAAGATTTCCTTGTTCTTCGGAATGAAGTCCTGTGTGCCGTTCAGCGCTTCAACAGCAGCCCACTGAGCGATGGAGCAGGCACCAGAGGTCTGCTGACCCTGAACCATGTCCATGGCCTTGATGAGCTGCAATGGACCTGCTGCATAGCCGATACGCCAGCCGGTCATTGCATAGGCCTTCGATACACCGTTCATGGTGAGCGTGCGATCATAAAGCGAAGGCTCGACCTGCGCAGGTGTCGTGAAGACGAAATCGCCATACACCAGATGCTCATACATATCGTCGGTCAGAATCCAGACCTGCGGATGACGCACGAGAACGTCAGTCAGGGACTTCAGTTCTGCTTCCGTATAGGCGGAACCGGTTGGGTTCGACGGCGAGTTGAAAATGAGCCACTTGGTCTTTGGCGTGATCGCCTTTTCAAGATCAGCTGCTGTCAGTTTGAAGTTATCTTCCTGACGCGTGTTGACGAAAACAGGCGTGCCGCCGTTGATGGCAACCATTTCCGGGTAGCTTACCCAGTATGGCGCAGGGACGATAACTTCATCGCCAGGGTTCAGTGTAGCCATGAAAGCGTTGAACAGGATCTGCTTGCCACCAGTGCCGACGATGACCTGCTCAGGCTTATAGTCGAGGCCATTTTCGCGCTTGAACTTGGCGACGATAGCCTGGCGCAACTCAGGGATACCAGCAACAGGGGTGTACTTGGTTTCGCCGCGATTGATCGCGTCGATGGCCGCTTGCTTGATATTGTCTGGAGTATCGAAATCGGGTTCGCCCGCTCCGAGACCAATCACGTCCTTGCCCTTGGCTTTCAGTTCGCGTGCTTTCTGGCTGACCGCGATGGTCGCAGATGGCTTTACACGAGAAAGGGCGTCGGCGAGAAATGCCATGATAGATCTCCATAGATGGCAGGATCAGATAACCGGCACCGGGCACGGTCCGGTTTTGCGGACTTTCTATGTCGCATTGGCGCACGAATCGCAACAAAAGCTTTGCAGTTTCGCAATAAATTCGGGTTTCTCGCGAGAATGTGTTGCTGAAAAGTTCTGATCCATCAATGCCGCGAACATATTGTTTCAATGAAACTGATTGGACAGGCTGCACGGATGCAAAGATGTTATACCAGCACAGGAGAAGCAGATGCTCATAATCTATTCACAGCCAGATTCCGGAAATTGCTATAAGCCGCGGCTTTTGCTTGCGAAACTCGGCAGGCCGTTCAAGCATGTCACTGTGTCTTCCCTCGACGGTTCGACGCGAATGCCCGAATATCTGGCGAAAAACCCCAATGGCAAAGTTCCGCTGCTCGAGCTGGAAGACGGTCGATTCCTTGCCGAATCAAATGCCATTCTTCTCCATCTAGCAGAGGGGACGCCCTATCTGCCGAAAGACGCTTATGAGCGGGCGTTAGTTTATCAATGGCTGTTCTTCGAACAATATAGCCATGAACCTTATGTCGCTGTGCGCCGCGCCTTGATGGTCTATCCAGAGCGGGCGCATGACGCGACGCCTGAACGTCTCGCATCAACACTTGTTGGTGGCGAAAAAGCCCTTGGTGTTATGGAAGAGCAGCTGAACAAGACACCATTTCTCGTTGGCGACAGCCTGACTGTCGCCGACATCGCGCTTTATGCCTATACGCATGAGGCGCATCGAGGTGGTTTCAACATGGAGCGATATCCGGCTGTAAATGCATGGCTTGCCCGCGTTGCTGCGGATGAGGGGCATGTATCGCTGGACTGGTTGCCATAAGGGTTTTAGAGCGGTTCCAGTTAAGATTGAACCGTTGGGACCGCTCTAGAGCGTGTCGCGTTTAATCGCCCCCATGGTGCTCGCCCTAGATTCTTGTAATTTCCGCATGTTCGCGAACGTTAAATGAATCCATTTAACTGCGACATGCTTTAGCTATTTGTTTTACGTATTATCCAAAGCAAAACCGCTTCACACTTTTGCTGGAAATGTTCTAATCCGCCATGAGGTCTAGCAAGCTTCGCGTGGCCATGATTTTAAGGGCCGCTATCAACGCATCGCATTCGTTTTCCGAGACCTCGACGGCGATGCGCATGGTGGTTTCGCCAAAATGCATCAGCAGGAAAGCGGTTTCGTCCAATTGTGCCGACTCTCTAGCGGGAACAATCCTACGGATCGTATCTGCGAGCAACTTGCCGTTCTGTCGACTCTCGGCGATCTCCAGCTTTGACAATATTTTATCGGTCTGCGTGGCCGACCATATGTCGCGCATTGCGGGTTCCAGCCGCATCAACGCCAGATATTCGTCAATCAATGCATTGAATGCCACGATCAGTTCGTCGACCGAACTCGCCGCTGCAAGGCCGTCTTCGATGCACTGACGGGACTGCGCGTTACAGCTTTCAAACAGATAGCGGATCAGCGCGCTTTTATCAGGAAAATACTGATAGAGCGCACCGATCGAAATGCCTGCCTGCTGTGCAATCTCGCTCATCTTGAGACTGTCGCTGCCTTTGGCGGCGATCAGCGCAGTGGCGCATTCTGCTATGCGCCGGATTTTTTCCTGTGCGCGGCTTTGACTAGGAGTGCGGCGCAGGATGGCCGCGCCCATAACTTCTGTTTCCGTGCCTGAATTCTGCTTCATGACCGACTCACATTTTCGTCTTGACAGAATATGAGGATTACTCACATATTGCAAATATGAGAGTTGCTCACATTTTGGGAGATGAAGATGAATACGGATCTGAATGATCGTTTTCTGGTGATTGGGGCTACCGGAAAAACCGGCAGGAGGGTTTCAGAAAGGCTGCAAGGGATGGGGCTTTCGGTTCGCGCCGTATCGCGCAGTACCGAGATAGTTTTTGACTGGAACAATCAATCTACCTGGGCCGCGGCGCTTGAAGGTATCACGAATGCCTATGTCACCTATCAGCCGGATCTGGCCTTGCCGGGTGCCGTGGATGTCATCCGAGCGTTCCTGTCGACGGCGAAGAAGGCAGGCGTGAACCATGTCGTACTTCTTTCCGGGCGAGGAGAGGAGGAGGCCGAGGCTGCAGAGCAGGTTCTTCAAACTTCCGGATTGGACTGGACCGTGCTTCGCGCAAGCTGGTTCATGCAGAACTTCAGTGAGAACTACATGCGAGATGAGTTACTTTCAGGTTCGCTGACGCTGCCGGTTGGTCACACGAAAGAACCATTCATCGATGCCGACGATATCGCTGATGTCGCGGTTGCCGCCCTTACGGAAACGGGGCATCGCAATCGGCTCTATGAACTGACCGGTTCGGAACTGTTCAGTTTCAGTGATGCTGTAAACGAGATCGCCCAAGCGACAGGTAGAGAGTTGTCGTTTCATCCCGTTTCGTTTGCTGACTATGAAGTGGTCCTGCGCGAACAGATGCTGCCTGAAGATGTCATAACGCTTTTGCGATATCTTTTCACTGAGCTTTTCGATGGTCGCAATGCGAGTGTGGCGCATGGCGTGGAAGAAGCTCTCGGACGCACGCCGCGGCGGTTTGCAGATTTTGCCCGCAAGGCTGCCGGTGAAGGCACATGGGAGGGACAGTCATGACAATGAGTTTTCAACTGCTTGTTCTGCTGACAGCATGGGGTAGCGCCATAACGGGCGGCATTTTCTATGCATTTTCAAGCTTTGTAATGGCGGCATTGGCGCGTATCCCAGCCAATGCGGGCATATCGGCAATGCAATCGATCAACATCACAGTCATCAACGGCACGTTCTTCGCTGCGTTTTTTGGAACGGCAGTATTGTGTCTGGCGATTATTGCGCTGGGTCTGATGGGCTTTGGTAGCCTGTCGAAATGGGTAATGATCGGTGCTGCCGTTTATCTCATTGGCACCATCGGGGTGACAATGGTCCTGAATGTGCCGCTGAACAATCAGCTTGCTGCGATTGATGCAAATGCTGCCACGTCAGCTGACGTCTGGCTCGCTTACGTTCGGGACTGGACGCTATGGAACCATGTCCGCACCGGTGCGGCACTGATCGCAGCTCTCATTCTGGGTGCAAGCGCGCTGGCAAAAATCTGAACGACAATGAATAAGAATGCGGACAAACAAAAAGGCGGGGCAATACCCCGCCTTTCATTTGCCTATTCGGCAAAAATTATGCTGCGACGAGGTTGTCGGCAGACGAACGGCCTGAACGACGGTCCTGTACGATTTCGTACGTAACCTTCTGGCCTTCATCGAGCGTGGCCAGACCAGCGCGCTGAACGGCGGAAATGTGGACGAATACGTCCGTGCCGCCCTGATCAGGCTGAATGAAGCCGAAGCCCTTGGTCGTGTTAAACCACTTAACTGTTCCCGTAGCCATGGGAAATTCCTTTGTAACATTAGTAGTAGTTAGTCCGTATGCTTCGCACACGTCCCTGTGAATCGAATTTATGGACAGGAGATCGTCAGGAAGCACGGCAG
>Ga0308157_10002237_pt1 | contig 32970 bp, 30 predicted proteins | sample PhyBR1_FD_201035 | JGI IMG/M metagenome (GOLD analysis project Ga0308157, IMG submission 201035) | Phyllosphere microbial communities from UC Gill Tract Community Farm, Albany, California, United States - DLSLB.R1 | ecosystem: Host-associated > Plants > Phyllosphere > Unclassified | place: USA...
AAACGCGGTCACAGCAGTGCTCAAATCTATAGTGAACTGGGAGATGCGAACTATTTCAATGGTAACTATAACGAAGCAGCCCGCTGGTATGGCGAACTGTTTGCTCAGTATCCGGATCACGTTACTCAGAGCGCTTACTATTACCGTTATGCGCAGAGTTTAAAGAGTACGGGAGCGGATGCATCGGCAGAGCAGTATCTGGAGCAGTTTGTGCAAAAGGCGGGAAGTGAATCAGCGTCTGCCGCTTTAATTCAAAAAGAGCGGGACTACAAAAAGGGCATTGAGAAAAACTCCGGCCGCTATACCATTGAAAACCTTTCCATCAACAGTCCTTATTCCGATTATGGAAGCAGTATTCACAATGGAAAGCTGCTTTTTACCACGGCCAGAGATACGGGAAGTTTGTCTAAAAAAGTACACAGTTGGACGGATAAGGCATTTACAAGTATTTACAAAGCAGAGGTTGATACTGACGGATCTGTGACGGATGCCACTCGTTTTGACAAAGGCATCTGCAGCAAGTTCAATGAAGCGACACCTGTGGTTACCAAAGACGGGAAAACGATGTATTTTACCCGTAACAACTACAATGGTAAACGCGGATATGATGAACATAAAACCACCTTACTGAAAATCTATAAAGCTACCTTTAGAGATGGTAAATGGGGTGATGTAGAAGAACTGCCTTTTAACAGTGATGCGTTCAACACGGCGCATCCGGTGCTTAACGATAAAGAAGACATGATGTATTTTGCATCTGATCGTCCCGGAGGCTTCGGAGGGTCTGATATCTGGCGTATTGCGCTGCACCCGAATGGTACTTTTGGCGGTCCTGAAAACTTAGGTCCTCATATCAATACCGAAGGCAGAGAGAATTTTCCTTTTGTAACAGCGAACGATGAACTGTACTTCAGCAGTGACGGTCGTCCCGGACTTGGAGGACTGGATGTGTTTGGAGTAAAAATCAAAGACGGCGGAGCATTTGGAGAAGTGATGAATGTAGGAACCCCGGTCAACAGTGCGTACGATGATTTTGCTTATATGATAGAGCAGAAGAGTCAGAGAGGCTTTTTCAGCAGCAACCGTCCCGGAGGTAAGGGCAGTGATGATATCTATGGCTTTACACAGACACGGGCACTGGAATTGGACTGTACCCAGCAACTAACAGTACGGGTGATGGATGCAGCTACACAAGAAGTGATCACAACGGCTCTTGTGGACTTATACAGCAGTACATATAAGGAATATGGCAGCGGTAAAGCATCTCAAAACGGAGTGTACACCTTCACGCATGAATTTGAATGTGGCATGCCGTATCGTATAAAAGCGGCAGCTAAAGGGTATGTTACCAAAGAAGATTTGGTGGTATTACCACAAACTTCATCTGAGACGGTACATACCATTGCCTTGTCAAAAGAGAAAGTAAGAGTGGAAAAAGGGGATGATTTATTTAAAATTTTCAAATTAAACCCGATCTATTTTGATCTGGATAAACACGATATCCGTCCGGATGCAGCTACAGAACTTGCCAAGATTGTGGAAGTAATGAAAGAATATCCTCAGATGAAGATTGATGTGCGTTCGCATACTGACAGCAGAGGTTCTGACAGTTACAACATGAAACTCTCACAACGCAGAGCACAGTCTACAGCAAACTGGATGGTAGCTCAGGGAATCGACAGAAACCGTATTACCTACAAAGGATATGGAGAAACGCAGCTGATCAACTCCTGTGTAAACGGTGCCAAATGTACGGATGCCGAACATGAAGAAAACAGAAGGAGTGAGTTTATCGTAGTAGAAATGTAATATTACATATCTGTATAAAAAAAGCCTGACACCAATGATGTCAGGCTTTTTCTTATTTAAAAACCGAATTATTTTCGAGTAGTTCAGGGATCTGATTGTGATTTTTTATAGCTACTTTCATTCCGAATGCTTTGATATGCTTCGCATGGTGAGCATCTGTTGCAGCAAAATCATACATTCTTTCTTTTAATAGTTTATCAGCTGTCTGAGCAACAGAATCTCCATAATAACCAGTCGAAGACAAAAGGTTTAACTGAAAAAGACACCCTACCTCTTTCAATCTTTTATATACATTAAAATCATTATGATAAAAGTTATAACGTTCAGGATGTGCCAGAACAATACGATATCCTTTATTGGCTAACTGAAACAGAATATCAAAAAGTTCCATCGGAGGGTTTATATAAGACATCTCTACAAGTACATAATCTTCTTTCAATGTCAGCAATCGCTCCTCGTTTAATCGTTGCAAAAAACTTTCATCCATCAAATACTCTGAAGCCGTATGAAGACCAACATTCGCAGATAATTCAGGTAATTCTGTTTTGATTTTTTCATACTGAGAAAGTATGGTTTCTCTTGTATTGTCCCACACCATAGGAGTAGTATGAGGTGTTGTAATAAGTTTTGAAAATCCGATTTCTTTTAACGAATCAATAAGAAAAACGGTATCTTCTTTGGTTTTTGCCCCATCATCCAGCCCATACAAAATATGAGAATGGAAATCTACTGATCCTTGAGGAATCAACTCTTTTAACAGAGGCTTTTTACTAAAAAATGAAATCATGGCAATTTTAAGATACTATTTAAATTTTCTTTTCAGATTTCTTTGCTCCAAAAACAGTACCACAATGTTTAAAAAAATCAATGGCATGAAAACTTTTAATTTTTCAAGACCAACGAACGATAAATAAAGTACAAATAAACCTACTATACTATAATATAAAATACGTTTTATTTTTGATTCTTTTTTCACGAATATATACACTAAAAACAGCGGGTTACACATGAGTACTACATTATTCATGGTCAGCTCCTGATGAAAGGAATAAAAGCCAGCTGCTAAAAAAAAGATTCCTAAAAATCCCATGACAAACAAGTATGAGTTTCTGAAGAATTGAATGGCAGATAAAGCCATAAATACAAGACAAATAGCTGAAAATGTATAAATACTATTCCAGTTCATACCCTTTTTCAAAGGTATAGCTTCAAAAACAGTAAGCGTTTTATCTGTCAGTTTTTCATGTCCGTTTTTAGATATCGCAATAGAGTGCATCAATTTATCCGGAAGAAATAGTTGATTGTTGATACGATCTACCTTAGCTCCGAAAATAAGATTGATCCCTAATTTTTCAAAATAGTGGGTTTCCAGATAATCATTTAAAATGGCTCTGTAAATTCTGTCGTTTTCTGGAAAATTGGTGTTCAAAGGTACCGGAAGTACTTCGTTTAATAAATCGACAACTTTGGTTGTACAATTGTTATCGATGAATTTATATTGATAATAGCGTTCTTGTGAGCTCATGTGTCGCCTTACCTCATCCCATATTTTTTGTTTTTGCACAACAGATAAATTTAATGGCTGCTCATACACCGACCTGTTATCTTCTCTGTAACTCTCAACAAAATCACGATAACGGTTTGCATCCAGATAATAGATCAAATCTCCTTTTACAAATTTGCCATAAAAATTAGGTGTTCTGAAATCAAACATTCCATAATTGAAAACCACATCTATCTGTTCCTGTTCATCTACTACCCGCAGGGCTGTATGACCAAACAAAGCATATAATTCATCAGAAGTTCCACAGGTAAGAACACTCATACGGGCATTTTCAGAAAGTCTCTGTGGTTGTGAATATCCTAAAAAAGAAAAACAACAAATTATCATTACAATTTGTTGCTTCATATCGTTAAAAGTCAGTTTCATTATTTGCTAAAAATACTTAAATCCATTTTTAAAGAAAAGATATTGGAATACAAAGCTGCACTTTGATCACCTATATCTGTCAGTGCATAATCAATCTGTATGCCTTTATATTTAAATCCTAAACCAATATTGGGCTGAAAAGTAACTTTTTCTTTTCCGTCAATTTGTAATTCGTTTTGAAAATTGCCCATTCCGGCTCTTAAAAATACCATCTCAGTATAGCCCACCTCAAATCCTAATGATGGCTGAATACTGAAACCTCCAGAAGAAATCAACGCATTCGTTTCATAAAACTCTGTGTGAAGCACAGCAGCTGCCGTCAATCTCATCTTTTCTGACAAAGCAAAATCTTTAGAAGCTCCAATCTGGAATTTTGGCAGGGTAATCTCAGTAGTTTCCGGTAATGTCTGATTCTGACCTTCTACAGCATCTTTAATTTTGTCATATTCTTTCTGATTGATACTCCATGTATTGTAGGTTGTTGTAATATCTCTTACCATAACACCAAATTTCCAGTTACTTGGCGAGTGATACTGCACTCCTAAATCAAACCCAAATCCCCAGGATTTCGCAAAATCGCCGATGATGCGGCGGACAACTTTTGCATTTGCTCCTATAGAAAGCCCTTCAACTGAAAGTTTTCGTGCATAAGAAGCGGTGAAAGCGTAATCAGCAGTAGAAAAAAGCTTGATTCTGTTATAATCGATATTACCATTCTGATCAATCAGTTCGGTAGTATTCATAATATCATCGACACCAAAACGGATTACAGACAAAGCAACTGCACTTTGTTCATCTACCGGCATAGCAAAGGCAGCATAATCATACTGAGCTATATTGGCAAAATAACTCGCATGCATAAGCCCAACCTGTTTATCCTTTAACTGCGTCAAACCTGCCGGATTCCAATAAGCTGAATTCACGTCGCCTGTCTGAGCAATCACGCTATTTGCCATACCCAGAGAAGCTGCATCAACCCCGATATTCAAAAACTCATTTGAATACTTACGTGTCTGTGCAAATCCCACGCAACTGATTAAAAATAAGAAATAGGATAAATGTTTTTTCACTTCGATAAAGTTTTTACAAAGATGATAAAAATTCTCAAATACTAAACTCAAAATATATCTAACTTATTGTGCCATTTTATTATTAGCACACAAAAATAAGACAGAACCAGTACTTGTAAACAACGATTTATAATATAATCAGACTCATTTTATATATGTATAGTAAGCTATTCATTTTGTATACATTATATCACAATCCCCTTTTTGTTTTTTCAAAGGTCATTTAAAATTCCCTTTGCTTCTATTAGTTATAAAGAGTTTATATATTTTTCATGACTATTTCTATTTTATGGAGAAAGATTATACGATGCTGATTAGGAAATTAATTATATTTTCATGCTCCTGAAGGTTTAATTTTTTTCTAAGTCGGTGTCTTGCTATATTGATGCTGTTTTGGCTTTGCCCCGTAATAGCTGTAATATCTTTAGTAGAAAGATTTAAACGGAGAAAAGCTGCCAGTCTCAGATCGGTTCTTGACAAGTCAGGATACGACTCCAATAATATTCTGTAAAAATCCGCATGGGTTTCTTTAAACACTTTTTCAAACTCTTCTATATTTAAACCTTTTTCATTACTGTTGATTTCACTTAAAATAGAACTAATTTGCCTGTTTACTTCAGGTTTTCGCTTTAAATCTGTCAACTTCCTTTTTGTTACATCCAATATTTCATTCTTATGAAGTACTTCAAGACTTTTTTGAGTAATTTCTTTATTACGTTCCTCAAGTTTTTTAAGAAGTAATCTGTTTTCTAAACCTGTCTTTATCAATTTCACTTTCTGCAGTTTATAAACAAGAAACAGAATAACGCAACCAGTGACAAGAATCAGAAAAGAAGTAAAATAAATCCAGTTTTTTCTCCTTTGTTGTAAGGTATATAGTTGCTCTTTTAATTTTTGCTCATACTTAAACTCTATTTTTCCGATTTGTCCATCAATCATCTTATCAAGCTCATCTCTATATCCTCTGTTTACTTCATGTAAATAGAAATTAGCAAGTTGATGCTTTTTTTGACCCTCATATAAACTAATTAATATTTCTGAGCTTGCTTTTTGAATCGTTTTATATTCAGACTCTTTACTTAATAAAAAGGCTTCTCTGAGATAATACTCTGTAGAATCTTCATTTTTAAGAGGTAAATTATAATGTAAATACCCTAAATTATAAAGTATCTTAGCCCTTTCATTTACTTCTTTGGATTGGAAAGCAACTTGTTTTGCCTTATAAGAATAATTTAATGCTTCCTTAAATAGCTGTAGTTTAAAACTGACTATGCCTAAATTTTGATATGCCATAAATATCCCCATGTTATCTCCTAATTTTATACTTTGGGACAATGCACTCTCATATATTTCTTTTGCTCTCTTATAATTTCCTTCTTTTTCTTCTAATATGGCGAGGTTATTATACAAAACATACTTTTTTGAAAGGCCTTCTTTTTCGTATCCTTGTAATGCTTCAGACCAGTATTCTTTTGCAACATTATTTTTGCCAATAGTATAATACAGATTTCCAATATTCTTAAGAGTTATATATTGGTCTTTTGAATTTGTATTCTTTTGCAGGAGCAATTCAGAATGGTAGTAATTTAACGCATAAACATGTGCATCCTGAGAAGCATACAACGTAGCAGCCGTATCGTAAAGCTTTATCAGCAAGCTGTCTGGAAGTTTTTTTTCATAAGCCAAGATTTCATTAAGTAAGTTTAAAGCACTTTTTTCATCCACATCCTGCAAACGTCTTATTTCCTTTAATACAGCAGTTATGTTATTATCGTCAATTGTATGTTGAGCAAACAGTTTAGAAGGGGAGGCAAAAAACAAAAAACACAGAAACAACAACAATAAAACCCTGTATAACAAACCTTTAAATGTCATTAGAAATATTTTGAAATACCAAAATGCATCTTCGAAATATTTTGTAAGAGTAGTATTTTCTTTTTCCATACTGGTACTATATTAAATTTGATATTAATAAAAATCTTAAAAAAAAATTATCATGAGAAACAACCTTTTACTTACAATTTCTTTTTTATCCTCATCCTTTATTTGGGGGCAAACTACAACTACTCTTTTCCACGATAGTTTTGAAAGTTATCAAGACTGGACTTATTCTGAGATTGGAAATTGGACACTTATTGACTCAGATGAAGAAGAACAAATGGGTATTTTGGGTGTCAGCTTTCCAGACAATTTGATGCATCCTTTTGCGGCAAAAATCATTAACAGCACAACAGCCGTCTCAAATGTAGCAGACATTAATATTCCCGGAATAAGAAATTATGAGGCCAGAACCGGGAATAAAGCACTTGGTATGTTTGCTGCCCTGCTTCCTTCTAACAATGATTGGATTATCTCTCCTAAAATTAATCTGGGACAAAGTGGAAACAAACTGAGTTTTTATGTGAAATCTGCCTATATGGACAACAATAAATATGAAAAATTCAGAGTCCTTATCTCAACAACAGACACTAATCCTGAAAGTTTCACAGCTTTTCCACAGGTTTATAACGATAATTATTTCAGCAACTCTGAATGGACTGAGTTCGTTATTGATCTCGATAACTACAGCAATATGGAAGCTTATCTGGCAATCAATTATATATCTGAAATTTATAATATTGATGAAATAGTTTTCCCTGAGCATCTTCAGAAAAGAGCTAATGCCCTCCTTTTAGATGATTTTACGGTAACTACCCAATCTTCCTTAGGAACTATTGACCATCAGAAAAACAAAAGAATCAATCTATATCCAAACCCATTTAAGAATGAACTACACATTCAGTCTGATGAATACATTCAAAAAATCAAAGTGTTTGACATGACTGGTAAACTCGTATTTGAAGAAGACACAAATTTCACAAAAGAGGCAATCAATCTATCCTTTTTAAAACCAGGAATTTATATTACTGAAATACAATATAACCAAGAAACTGAGCGTATCAAGATAATAAAAAAATAATTATAAGAAAAATAATTACATTAATCAAAGCTAAAAGATGATTCCATCATCAGAAAGTTGGTTTTTGAAAAATACCAGATAAGACATAAGGCTTGGAGATAGAATCCTGGCCTTTATTCAAAACCATAAAATGAAATTACTATTATCAGTTACTGTAGGCTTCCTCTACCCAATATGATCATGTCACCCGAAGAAGATATAGGTATATTCATATAGAAAATCCATTCTATTGTTTACCCCACAAAAATTATAATCCAAACCGATAAAACAAATCTAATAAAGAGATTCTCATCAATATATATTTAACTTATTTTGTACATTTGTTATTTAATCTCTAAAACACGATTCAACTTATGTCTATTAAGAAACATATTCCCAATGCCATTACTTTATTAAACCTTTCTGCCGGTTTGATTGCCCTGACTTTTGCATTTGACGACAATTTAGATATGGCTTTTTTCTGGGTTTGTATGGGAATTTTCTTTGATTTCTGGGATGGCTTTGCAGCCAGAACCCTAAAAGTGAAAAGTGAAATCGGATTACAGTTAGATTCGTTGGCAGACATGGTAACAAGTGGTGTTGTACCGGGACTTATCATGTATCGTATGCTGGCAAATATTCAGGAAAATCAGGAAATTTATAACCTGACACCGGAAACGTTTTATATGGGATTAGTGCCCTTTTTAGGATTTGTAATCACATTGGGAGCCTGCTACAGACTGGCAAAATTCAATGTAGATACCAGACAAACAGACTCTTTTATTGGTCTGCCTACTCCGGCAAATGCACTTTTCATACTGAGCATTCCTATGATTACCAAAACAACAGATTTTGAGTTTATTGAAACATTTTACAGCAATCCGTACACTTTGGTTGTGATCAGTTTTTTCAGTGCCTTTATAATGAATGCCAATATTCCGTTATTTTCATTGAAATCTAAAAATAAAGCGTTGAAAGACAATAAAGTTTCTCTATTATTTTTAGGAATAGCCGCTGTTTTATTACTGCTGTTTAAGTATGAAGCAATTCCGCTTATCATTATATTCTATATACTCTTATCCGTTATCATTAACTATACAAGTAAAAAAGCTGTTTCATAGAAACAGCTTTTTTTATTGTCCGAGTCCCATAATACGTTTTACATATTTGCCTACAACATCAAATTCGAGATTTACAGTCGTACCTACTTTATATTTTTTGAATAGCGTATTCTCTAAGGTATAAGGTATAATGGCTACACTGAACGTATTTTTTCCTGAATCAACGACAGTTAAACTGGTACCGTCAATAGTAATGGATCCTTTTTCGATGGTAATATTCTGAAGATCTGCATCATACTCAAAAGTAAAATAAGTGCTTCCTTCTGCATCCTTAATATCTTTGCAAACCGCAGTCTGATCTACATGTCCCTGTACAATATGTCCATCTAACCGATCACCCAGCTTTAGTCCTCTTTCCAAATTAACCAAATCACCAACAGACCATTCACCAATACTGGTTTTGAGCAAGGTCTCTTTAATAGCAGTAACTTTAAAAACAGATGCATCAATAGCCACAACTGTTAAACAAACCCCGTTATGAGACACGCTCTGGTCTATTTTAAGCTCCTGAGTAAAAGTACTTTTAATATACAAATGAACATTTTCTGCCTCCTTTTCAATATTGACGATCTCGCCAAGTGTTTCCACTATCCCTGTAAACATAACTAGATTTATTTTACTAACTTTGTATCAAAATTAGCAATAATTACCCTTAAATAAAAATGTATAAAAAAGGAGAAAATATAATATTAGGAATTTCAATCGGTGACATGAACGGTATCGGATCAGAAGTTATTCTAAAAACTTTTGAAGATACAAGAATGTTAGAATTCTGTACTCCGGTTATTTTTGCCAACGCGAAATTACTGACTTTTATAAGAAAGATAACTGAGAATCCTTCCATCTCATTACACGGTATCGATGACCTGAGCCAGATTGTACCTGGAAAAATAAATGTATTAAATGTATGGAAAGAAGGGGTCAACATTGAACTGGGTAAAGAAGATGAAAATGTAGGAAAATATGCTGTAAAATCTTTTGTAGCCGCTACAGAAGCATTAAAAAACGGCTCTATTGATATATTAGTTACAGCACCCATAAACAAACATAACATTCAATCTGAAGATTTTTCATTTCCGGGGCATACAGATTATCTGAATCAGGAACTTGAAGGCCAGGCATTGATGCTCATGGTACACGATACCCTTCGGATAGGACTCCTGACCGATCATATCGCTATTGATCAGGTTAGTAAAGCACTGACACCAGAACTGATTACACAAAAAATCCAAACAGTTAACCAAACATTAATACAAGACTTCAATGTGATACGCCCGAGAATTGCTATCTTAGGGTTAAATCCGCACAGCGGAGACAATGGGGTGATCGGAACAGAAGAACAGGATGTTATAATTCCGACAATAAAATCCTTGTTAAATGACGGCTATATTGTTTCGGGTCCTTTTCCAGCCGATGGTTTTTTCGGATCAGAACAATACAAAAATTATGATGCAGTAATTGCTTGTTATCACGATCAGGGGCTCATTCCTTTTAAAACACTGGCATTTGGAAATGGAGTAAACTACACAGCCGGACTCAATAAAATAAGAACGTCTCCGGATCACGGAACCGCTTACAACATTGCCGGAAAAGGAATAGCAGACCATACCTCTTTTAAAGAAGCAGTTTACTTATCTCTGGATATTTATAAAAATAGAAACGAGTATTTGCAAAGCATAGAAAACCCGTTAAAAGTGAGACAAATAAATTAATAACAAAAAAATGTTGATAACTTATTTGTTATTGTAATATTTTTTTATCTTTGCACGCTCAAATAGATTGTTATGATTAGTGAAAAAGATTTTTTAATCCAGTTCTCTGGATTAAAGGTGGGAAAACATCAATTTGAATACCAGATTGATAAAGATTTTTTCAATTTGTTTGAATATGATGAATACAACGGCGCAGACATTGTAGTAAAAGTGCTTTTAAACAAAAAAAGCACCATGTTAGAGCTAAGTTTTCAGCATAAAGGAACAGTAAACGTTCCGTGTGACATTACCAATGAAGATTTCGATCTTCCTATAAAAGGAAATCTGTCTTTATTAGTAAAATTCGGAGAAGAATTCAATGATGAAAATGATGCGTTCTTAATCCTTCCGCACGGAGAATTTCAAATGAGTGTAGCACAATACATTTATGAAATGATTGTACTATCGGTTCCGCAAAAAAGGATTCATCCGGGTGTAAAAGACGGTACGTTAGAGTCACCAACTCTGGATTACCTATCGCATCAGGCGGATGAAGAACCAAAAGAAGAGAATAAAGAAACAGACCCCAGATGGGATAAATTAAAACAACTATTAACGGATAAATAAGACTGTAAGATGGCACATCCTAAAAGAAAAACCTCGAAAACAAGAAGAGATAAAAGAAGAACTCACTACAAAGCAGTAGCACCAACTATCGCTACCTGCCCTGTAACAGGTGAAGCTCACTTATTACACAGAGCTTACTGGCATGAAGGAAAATTATACTACAGAGGTCAAGTTGTAGTTGATAAAACACCGGCTGAAGCATAGTAATCAGGTTTTAAAAAATAAAAGAAACTCTCGCATCAGTGAGGGTTTTTTTTTATCAAAAAACAGCATTTTGAGTTCAAAAAAATCATTTTCAGACTAAAAAAGAGCTTAATCCGTTTTTTTTTTGTAATTTTCACGACTTTTTGAACTTTTTAAAAAATAAAAAGTAAGCCTTTTATGACAAAGATAACAGCAGCCATTACAGCCGTTGGTAAATATGTGCCAGATTTTGTTCTTTCTAACAAAGTGTTAGAAACAATGGTAGATACAAACGATGAATGGATTACTAGTAGAACAGGAATTAAGGAAAGAAGAATTCTGAAAGACCCTACAAAGGGAACTTCTTTTCTGGCCATTAAAGCAGCCGAAGATTTAATAGAGAAATCCGGCATTGACCCAAAAGAAATAGATTTAGTATTGCTGGCAAGCACAACTCCTGATATGCCGGTAGCAGCAACAGCAGTATATGTAGCTACTAAAATCGGAGCAACAAATGCTTTTGCTTATGATCTGCAGGCTGCCTGCTCGAGTTTCTTGTATGGTATTTCAACCGTTTCAGCTTATATTGAATCTGGTCGTTACAAAAAAGTATTACTGATCGGAGCCGACAAAATGTCTTCCATCATTAATTATAAAGACCGTGCTACCTGTATCATTTTCGGAGACGGAGCCGGAGCTGTTCTTTTTGAACCTAATAACGAAGGACTCGGGTTTCAGGATGAATTCTTAAGAAGTGACGGTATCGGAAGAGAATTTCTAAAAATTGAAGCCGGTGGATCTTTACTGCCTCCATCAGAAGAAACGGTAAAAAACGAACAACATTATGTGCACCAGGATGGAAAAACAGTTTTTAAATATGCTGTTTCCGGAATGGCAGACGTGAGCGAAAAGATCATGCAGCGCAACAACCTTACAAAAGAGCAGATTGATTGGCTCGTACCTCATCAGGCCAACAAAAGAATCATAGATGCTACTGCCAACCGTATTGATTTAGACGAATCAAAAGTAATGATCAACATTCAGAAATACGGGAATACTACCTCAGCAACCCTACCCCTATTATTAGCAGACTTTGAGCAACAACTTAAAAAAGGAGATAATCTGATATTAGCTTCTTTTGGAGGAGGTTTTACATGGGGAGCCATATACCTAAAATGGGCATACAACACAAAATAGAATACTGAATAACAAAATAAACTAGAGAGAAATGGATATTAGAGAAATTCAAAATTTAATTAAATTCGTAGCAAAATCAGGTGCTACAGAAGTTAAATTAGAAATGGATGATTTCAAAATCACTATTAAAACAACAACGGAAGGAACTGCAACAGAAACCACTACTTATGTACAACAAATACCTGTAGCTGCAACAGCTCCTCAAGCACAACAACCAACGGCAGCTCCGGCTCCGGCTACTGAAACAGCAGCTCCTGTTGCCGCAGCAGAAGACAACAGTAAATACATCACTGTAAAATCTCCGATTATCGGTACATTTTACAGAAAACCGTCTCCAGACAAAGCTCCTTTTGTAGAAGTAGGCGCGTCTATCAAACAAGGTGATGTGGTATGTGTTATTGAAGCAATGAAATTATTCAATGAAATTGAATCAGAGGTAAGCGGAAAAATCGTAAAAGTATTAGTTGACGATTCTTCACCTGTTGAATTTGACCAACCTTTATTTTTAGTAGACCCATCATAAGAAATTTTAAACAGAAGTTCTATTAAAACTATCTAAGAGAACCTTTTAAAATTTAGAATCTAATTTAAAATTTCAAAAAAGATGTTTAAAAAAATATTAGTCGCTAACCGAGGGGAGATTGCATTACGCATCATCAGAACCTGTAAAGAAATGGGTATCAAAACAGTCGCTGTTTACTCAACTGCTGATGCCGATAGCTTACATGTTAGATTTGCTGATGAAGCTGTTTGTATTGGTCCTCCTCCAAGCAATCTGTCATACCTTAAAATTCAACATATTATTGCAGCAGCAGAGATAACTAATGCAGATGCAATACATCCGGGATATGGTTTCCTATCAGAGAATGCCAAATTTTCCAAAATCTGTGAAGAACACGGCATTAAATTTATTGGTGCTTCTCCTGAGATGATTGAAAAAATGGGTGATAAGGCTACTGCTAAAGAAACCATGAAAAAAGCCGGCGTACCAACGGTACCCGGATCTGACGGTTTGCTGGAATCGTTAGAGCATGCAAAAAAAATTGCAAAAGAAATCGGTTTGCCAGTGATGATGAAAGCTACTGCCGGTGGTGGTGGTAGAGGAATGAGAGAAATCTGGAAAATCGAAGACCTTGACAAAGCATGGGAAAGCGCTCGTCAGGAGGCAGCAGCTGCATTTGGAAACAATGGTATGTATATGGAAAAACTTATCGTTGATCCAAGACATATCGAAATTCAGGTGGTTGGTGATGCTTATGGTAAAGCATGTCACCTTTCTGAAAGAGACTGTTCGATCCAAAGACGCCATCAAAAACTTACAGAAGAAACACCTTCACCATTTATGACAGACGAATTACGTCAGAAAATGGGAGAAGCAGCTGTAAAAGCAGCAGAATATATTAAATATGAAGGAGCGGGAACAATCGAATTTTTAGTAGATAAAGATCGTAATTTCTATTTTATGGAGATGAATACCCGTATTCAGGTAGAACATCCTATTACAGAACAGGTAATTGACTATGATTTAATCAGAGAACAAATTCTTGTAGCTGCAGGGGTGCCTATCTCAGGGAAAAATTATCTGCCACAACTTCATTCCATTGAGTGTAGAATCAACGCAGAAGATCCGTTTAATGACTTCAGACCTTCACCGGGTAAAATCACGACGCTTCATGCACCGGGTGGACATGGTATCCGATTAGATACTCACGTTTATTCAGGATATACGATACCACCGAATTACGATTCAATGATTGCTAAACTGATTACTACAGCTCAGACCAGAGAAGAAGCAATTAACAAAATGAAACGGGCACTCGATGAGTTTGTAATAGAAGGAATTAAAACAACTATTCCGTTTCACAGACAGCTGATGGATGATCCGAACTATGTTGCCGGAAATTACACAACAGCATTTATGGAAACTTTTCATATGAAAAAAATAGAAGAATAGTCATTCCTCTGTTTATAATAAGCTAAAGGTCAGGAAATTTTCCTGACTTTTTTCATTTATACCAAAGAACCCGAAGATTCAGGCATAGATTGAAAAGGTATTTTATCGAAAATATAATTCACAGAAAGATAACATAAAAAAATAATTGCAAAATTTAAAAAAAAGTATATCTTTGATGCATTATTAATTATATTTTTTATTAAAATGAGAACAGGTAAAGTAAAGTTCTTCAATGAATCTAAAGGATTCGGTTTCATTACTGACGAAGAAACAGGTAACGACATTTTTGTACACGTTTCAGGAATTAAAAGTAGAGAGTTACGTGATGGTGACACCGTTTCTTACGTGGAATCTGACGGTAAAAAAGGTAAAATTGCTTCAGATGTTGTTGTTATAAGTTAATCATATTACAATATATATTTTTTAGTACAACCTTTACAAAAAAGCATCTCTAACGAGATGCTTTTTAGGTTTATCAACATATATTATATACTTACTCCTTAGTTACAATCTGTACTGTATCTCTGTTTACCTGTTTTAATAAAACCGTTTTATCTTTTACCACACGTTCCAATGCTTCTTCTGTAAAATGACGGATGGTATATAACGACACTTCCTCATTAAATGTGACATTGAATTTTTTTGACAATTCGTCTTTCAACGACTCAAAATTATTAAACTTGTCCTCTACACATACAGAAAAACTGATTGCCGAATTTTGAATAACATTTACTTTAATATGATTTTCATCAAATATCTTAAAAATATCACTGATATGAGATTCCATAATAAAAGAAAAATCTTTAGAGGCTACTGAAAGTAGCAACTGCTTTTTCTTTACAATAAAACAAGGAACATACGGTATCAGATCTGCTCCTTTAGTTACAGAAGTTCCAGAAAGTTCAGGATGTATAAAGGATTTCACATACAACGGTATCTCTTTGTTTCTTAAAGGCTGAAGTGTTTTCGGATGTATTACTGATGCACCATAAAAGGCCATTTCAATAGCCTCATGATACGAGATCTGATCAAGTAATATGGTATCTTCAAAATATCTTGGATCGGCGTTAAGAACACCCGATACATCTTTCCATATAGTCACACTTTCTGCATCAAGGCAATAAGCAAATATAGCAGCGGAATAATCAGATCCTTCTCTGCCTAATGTCACAGAAAAATGATTGGGATCGGAACCAATAAATCCCTGCGTAATATAAAGCTTATGGGACTGAATCTGACTTTGAATTGCTGTAGCTGTTTTCGACCAGTCCACAACAGCATCCCGGTAGGTAGTATCCGTTTTAATAAGATTTCGGGCATCGATCCATACATTATCAACAGCATGCTCATTCATATATAAACTTAGAATCGTAGTAGAAAGAACCTCTCCATAGCTCACAATCTGATCGTATACAAAATTATAATTGGGTGATTTATTATTGCTCAGAAAAAAACTCATCTCATTAAACAAAAGCTCCGTTTTGCTATAAACCAGATGGTTTTTATCTTCAAACAACTCATTAATGATATCAAAATGGTAGCGCTTGACAAGTTGGAGGCTTTCATCAAGATTTTCCGGTTTATCAAAATAGTTATTTACGACATCTTCCAAGGCATTTGTCGTCTTGCCCATAGCCGAAGCTATAATCATACTATTGGTAAACCCTATTGTTTTTAAAACATGCAATACATTGCGTACTGCTGTAGCATCTTTAATCGATGCTCCTCCAAATTTGAATACTCTCATTTTTTTTAATTAAAAGTCATTGTAAAAAGATTAAATTCTGTTTATTTTTTTAAAACATACGAAAATACGAATCCTTTTTTCTTGTTACAAAAACATTTTCCTTATCCTGTAGAATATTTTCAATATGGGGAAAAGAATGTTTTTTTTGTCGATATTTGCACAACAAAACAACACAGACAATGGAACAAAGACACATCACTTTAGGTGAGTTCATTATTAAAAAACAAACAGATTTCGCTTACTCTACGGGAGAATTATCCCGTTTGATGAATTCGATACGTCTTGCAGCAAAAATTGTAAGCCAGAAGGTAAATCAGGCTGGACTTGTAGACATTTCCGGATCATTCGGAAAAGAAAACATTCAGGGAGAAGACCAACAAAAATTAGACGTGTTTGCCAATGATGTTTTCATTCAAACTCTTATTAACCGTGAGATCGTATGTGGAATCGCTTCTGAAGAAAATGATGATTTTATCTGTATTCCGGGAAGTGATAAATCTTATTCCAATAAATATGTTTTATTAATGGACCCATTAGACGGGTCTTCCAATATAGATGTGAATGTATCTGTAGGAACCATTTTTTCTATTTATCATAGAATTTCTCCTATAGGAACACCTGTAACTAAAGAAGACTTTTTACAAAAAGGAGTCAATCAGGTAGCAGCGGGTTACGTCATATACGGTTCCTCTACTATGCTGGTATATACTACAGGAAAAGGTTTGAACGGATTTACATTAGACCCTGCTTTAGGTACATTTTTTCTTTCTCATCCAGACATGAAAATTAAGGAAGAAGGATATATTTATTCTATCAATGAAGGAAATTACATCCAATTTCCTCAAGGTGTAAAAGACTATATCAAATATTGTCAGGCAGAAGGAGACAACAGACCCTACACAGCCCGGTATATCGGAAGTCTGGTAGCAGATATCCATAGAAATATGCTGAAGGGAGGTATCTATATCTATCCGGGATCAACGAATAGACCGGAAGGGAAATTACGACTACTGTATGAATGTAATCCTTTTGCCTTTATCATTGAACAGGCAGGAGGTAAAGCATCAGATGGCTTCAGAAGAATAATGGAAATAGAACCAACGGAATTGCATCAGAGAATTCCTTTTTTCTGCGGAAGCAAAAAAATGGTAACAGATGCAGAAGCATGTATGCAGAATGCAAAATAAAAAAAGCTGGCAGTTGCCAGCTTTTTTTATAGAAGCAATACTTCCTGAACAATTACCTCCGTTACATACCTCTTATTTCCTTCCTTATCTTCATAGTTCCGATAAGTCAGCTTACCTTCAATGGCAATCTCCTTCCCTTTCTCGACAAATTTTTCAAAAATTTCTACGTGATTCCAGCTTACCAGATGATGCCACTGAGTAGTTTCCACCTTTTCTCCTTTTTCATTATAATAAACCTCATTAGTGGCAAGTGAAACGTTCACTACCTTTTTTCCCTGTCCCACCTCTTTTACTTCAGGAGTACTTCCTACTCTACCGATTAACTGTACTTTGTTTCTTAATGCATTCATGGCTTAAATTTTTTAGTTATACATTTTTATCGTCACAAAGATGCAACAGCCAACAACCTTTAGCCGTATACAAAATACTTACTTTCGATTGTAAGTATTTGTTGTCGAATAATTACATAGAAAAGATCGTCGGAAATATCGTATTTTTGTAACAAACTATAAAAACTATGAAAAGCATTTTATTCGTATTGTTTATTGCTCTTTCTGGCTTGAGTGTAAAGGCACAGTCAAAGCTGGCCGTAGTACAAAAAGAAAAAGCAGCTCCTGTATATATTACCAGAACAATCGATTCGGAAATTATTACGGAATTGGCTCCCGGAACCTTTGTATATACTGAAAACTCAACTCAGAACCTTGTAAACATCCAATTCTTTTCAACTAAGAATGGAGAACTTACGGAAGGTTTTGTAGAAAAAAACCTGCTTTTTGTCATTGAAAATAAAAAAGCAAATGAGAAAAAAATATTCTATAAAAACTTTTTAGAAACTTTCATCACAAATGCGAACAAAAATAAAATAGATATCAAAACACTTGATTATAATTATAATCTATTGAGCAGTTACATCACAGAACAAATTTGTGAAACCAAAGATTCAGAATTACTTGTCAAGTTTGTAGAGTCTTTGGCTTCAATCTCAACTTATCTTGACGAAAAACAGGAATTTACTTTGGCAGAATTACTGATCTGTATGCAAAACAATTTTATAGACTCTTTAAATGCCATTCCGAACATCAATGAAAAAAGAGCGCTGACCAACCACCTGATTACTGGTTTAAAAGATTACTATGCGATAGATGATGTAGAAGATCCTACTCATAAAGAATTTCAAAAAAATTATCTGCTCATTAAAAAAATTACATTTTAATATGATCACATCAAAATTCAGCCCTTCTGTTTATTTTTTCAGTTTTCTGCTGTTAAGTTTTCCGTTTATAGCAGCCTATTTTATCATCAAAATAAACAATCTGCTTAAGGGAGAACTGACTTGGGGAGTTATTATTTTCTTTATTATATTCGGAATTATCGGAGTACTCGTTACCATTTGGGGATTGTTTGTAGAGATGAACCTGCGAATGGCAAAACTGCGTATCGATGCTGCTTCTATTGAAATCATACAAATGCTTGGATTTGGAACCAAAAGAAAACTGAACTTTTCAGACATTGACGGGTACATTATTAAAAGTTTTAAATCACGAGGACAAACACAGGAATATTTTTATCTGATCAAAAATCAAAAAGCCATAGGCGTTTTTTCAAGCCTGTATTTAAAAAATTATTCTGAAATTAAGGAGGCTGTAGCCTCACATTTGAAAAATTTTGGCTAAATTTAGTCTGAATCGATTCAGAAAATTATGTCTAAAACGTGTTTGGAATGTGGAGATAAAATTATCGGTAGAGAAGATAAGAAATTTTGCAACGATGCATGCAGAAATACTTACAACAACAAAATAAACAAAGACACTACCAATCTGATGCGCAACATCCACAATCAGTTGCGTAAAAACTATCGTATCCTGACAGAAACAAACACAGAAGGTAAAACCACGATTAGCAAATCCAGGCTTTTATCACTCGGATTTGATTTTACCTTGTTTACATCGATTTATACAACAAAAACCAACAACATTTATTATTTCGTTTATGATCAGGGATACCGGCTGTTAGACAATGACTGGTATGTATTGGTTCAAAAAAAATAACCCTTGACATCAGCGACAAAAAAAGCATGAAATGAGTTCACCCATCAACAAAATTGAATTAAGAAATTTAAACTTAGAAGATTATTTAGAACTGAAAACCTCCATGGTTGACGCCTATTCCGATGAAGGTATAGACGATTTATACTGGAATAAAACGGAGATAAAAAGACTTTTAAAAGTTTTTCCTCAGGGTCAGCTGGTCATTTTGGTAGATGACGTAGTAGTCGGTGCCGCTTTGTCTATTATAGTAGATGAAAAACGTATCACAATGAATCACACTTATAATCAGATAACGGCAAACGGAATGTTTACGACTCATAGTGAGAAAGGAACGGTTCTATACGGAATTGATGTGTTTATACATCCAAACTACAGAGGACTTCGCTTGGGAAGAAGGTTATATGATGCACGGAAAGAAATGTGTGAAAACCTGAACCTGAGAGCCATAGTATTTGCAGGCAGAATGCCAAACTATTCACAATATTCCAAAGAACTAACTCCAAGACAATACATAGAGAAAGTAAAGAATAAAGAGATTCATGATCCGGTAATATCTTTTCAGCTCAACAATGATTTTCATATCGAAAAACTGATGCGAAATTATTTGGAAGGCGATCGTTATTCAAAAGAATATGCTGTTTTGCTCGAATGGAACAATATTCTGTACGATCCGGAATCCAGCATCATTAATACCAGAAAATCCGTAATCCGGCTTGGACTTATTCAATGGCAAATGCGCCCGCTGAACAACCTTGAAGAATTTTTTGACCAGGCAGAATTCTTTATTGATGCAGTGTCTGGCTATGAAAGTGATTTTGCCACTTTTCCCGAATTATTCATTGCTCCGCTGATGGCTGACTATAACCATTTGTCAGAATCAGAAGCCATACGGGAAATAACAAAGTTCACTCCTGCTATTCACAATAAGTTTCAGGAATTTGCCATTTCATACAACATCAATATCATTACAGGAAGTATGCCTCTCCTCGAAGATGGTGTACTGTATAATGTAGGATTCTTATGCAAGAGAGATGGTACATCTGAAATGTACCGAAAAATTCATATCACCCCAAACGAGCGCTTGTATTGGGGAATGCAGGGCGGCTCTGTGATACAGACCTTTGATACGGACTGTGGAAAAATAGGAATCATCATCTGTTATGATGTTGAATTTCCTGAATTATCCCGTTTGCTCGGTGAACAGGGAATGGAAATACTATTTGTTCCTTATCTGACAGATACTCAAAACGGATACACACGCGTACGCAATTGTGCACAGGCACGTGCCATAGAAAACGAGTGTTATGTAGCCATAACAGGGTGTGTAGGGAACTTACCGAAAGTAAATAATATGGACATCCAGTTTGGTCAGGCAGCGGTATTTACACCTTCTGATTTTGCTTTTCCTACCAATGGGGTCAAAGCAGAAGCAACCCCTAATACTGAGATGACACTGATTGTTGACGTAGATTTAAATTTACTAAAGGAGTTACATGAACACGGAAGTGTCCGAATAAAAAAAGACCGCAGAAACGATTTATATAGTTTAAAAGCAAAATGAAAAACATCACTATTTTAGGAGCCGGATGGCTTGGATTCCCGTTAGCAGTTGCGTTACAGAAAGCTGGTCATACCGTAAAAGCATCGACTACATCTTCTGAAAAAATGAAATCTTTTGAAGACCACCATCTTCATGCATTTCACATCAATCTGGATGAGACAGAATCATCAGAAAAGCTACTGTCATTTTTACAAGGTACAGATATTCTCATCATTACTGTTCCACCTGCTTTCCGAGCTGATCCCAATGATAACTATGTCAACAAAATAACTGCTTTAATTCCTTTTATTGAACAAAGCGGTATTAAAGAAGTAATGTTTACAAGCTCAACTACCGTTTATATTTCTACTTCTGGCGAAGTTGATGAAACAACCGTTCTGGAACCTGTTTCTGTTATGGATAAACAAATAATTGAAGTAGAAAATCATTTGCTCCAAAACACCCTTTTCAACACTTGTATATTACGCTTGGGAGGTTTAATTGGAGAAGACAGGCATCCTGTTTATTTTCTTGCAAAAAGAGATGTTATAGAAGAGGCCAATGAGCCTGTAAATATGGTGCACAGAGAAGATATCATCCGCTATATAGAAGCCATAGTTAAACAGCCCGTCCCAAATGAGATTTTTAATATTGTAGCTCCGGTTATGGAAGACAAGCGTACATTTTACAGCAAAGCAGCAAGGGAATTAAATGTAACTTTACCTCCTTTTAAAGACAATACGAATCCTAAAATGAGAAGAGTAATAGGAAGTAAAATTGTTAAAAGATATGATATCGCCTACTACAATCTGGTTTAAAAGAAATCTTTAAGGATCACAAATGCAGCTGCAAGAGAAAGCAATACAGGCAATAGCCATACAATTCTTTTTTGCTTGTTCCGAATGAGATTATAAAGTGAAACGGGAAAAACAATAAAGGGTATAAGAAGTATTGGAATACTAATAATTTCTAACACAACGCCCAATAAAACATGATCCCACTTCTGTTGATAGGCAACTTCTAAAAAGACCCAGTACAAAATGCTGATCAACACTAAAAGTAGTAATAGATATGGTCTTTGTATTCTTTTAATCATATTCCTGAACTGTTATTTCAGTTAAAAATAAAAAATAAAAACGGATATGAAAATTCATATCCGTTTTAAATTTAAAGATTTCTTTAAATTATTTTACTTCTTTAGCTAATTCCTGAGCTAATTTGCTGTTATAGTCAGCCCATAACTTTGCATCTTCTGGAGTTAATTTTGCAACAAACTCTTGAGATTTTTTAGACCAGTCTTGTGCTTTAGCAGCTAATTCCTGTACTTTAGCAGCATCTCCGCTTTTAGCAACAGCAACTTGTTCTTTTGCAAAAGCAGTATATTCTTCAACGAATTTTTGTACTTCAGGGTTGCTGAAAGTAGGAACTACAAGAGTAGCTTCTTCAGTTACTGGAGCTTCTTCAACCGGAGTTTCAACTGCTGGAGTTTCTACTACTGGCTCTTCTTGAGTTTCTTTTTTACATGATGTAAATGCTACAGCAGATACTAACGCTAAGCTTAAAATTACCTTTTTCATATCTTTTATTTAATTAATTAATTTGAAACAAATGTAAACATTTTTCTAATTCACAAGTTTTTTTCAAAAAAAAATTTATTTTTTTTATTTGACAACAATATCAAAGGCGCTGAGAAGTCCTAAAAGCCCGTCAATACTGAACTTTGCTTTCTTCAAAAAGTTCTGGGAAGGATCAATCGTGTAGTTTTTCGCTGTAAAAAAGTCGGCTTTTTCTAAATTTGTCTGATAAAAAACAGCATGTAAAAGATTAGAATCAGAAAATTTAGCTTCTGAAAGTATTGTTTCTGTAAAATCAACTTGTTCCAGACCACAGGAAATAAAAGACGCTTTTTTCATATTTTTTCTATAGAAAGAAGCGTATGTTAACTGACAGTTCTTAAAATTTACGGTAAATAATAAATTGTTTGCTGTATCAAACCGTACTCCGACCAGTTTGCATTCTTCAAAGTTCACTTTTTTAAATGCTGTATTGTTTGTAGAAATCAGACTGAGATTACAATTTCTGAATGTGCAATCTGAAAAAGTGTAGTTGGCAAGATCGCCATTGGAAAAATCACAATTTTCAAACAGACATTCTTCATATTCTCCATATTCTAAAGAGGTTTGTTTGTCAATTAAGAGCTCAAAAAAATTCTTCATGTCTTATTCAATAAAGCAATAAAGTTAGCACTTTAGTTTGGGGTAATAAAAAAGACTTCCTGAATCAGGAAGTCTTTTTTATTAATTTTTCTCTTTTATCAAATAAAGATAAACAGGGAAGTGGTCGCTGTAACCCGGCTCACCGCTCGATTGATTTCTCAATGGATATCCTCTGTAAGCACCTGTTTTTTGAACCAGAAAAGGCTTATTGAATATTCTTGCCTTATAGTAACGTAAACTCGAATAATCTTTTCGGATCAAAGGTTCAGAAATAATCATCTGATCAAATACATCCCATGCATCACGATAAGCAAGCGTTCCCAAACCATCCTGAGACATCTGCCACATAGGGTTAAACAAACCTAAAGGTTTTACTTCTTCTCTTTTTCCTTTAGCATTCAACACTTCTTTTACACTCTTATTATAAGGTCCGTCATTTAAATCGCCCATAGTGATGATTTTTGCATCCGGATTTATTTTATACAAAGAATCTATGATTTTTTTATTTAAGGCAGCTGCTCCTTCTCTGTTAGGACTACTCTTTTTTTCTCCACCCGAACGTGAAGGCCAGTGATTTACAATAAAATGCACTTCCTCTCCTTCCAGGATTCCGGATACCACTAACTGATCGCGTGTATATATTCTCTTTCCTTTTCCTCCATTTTCATTTTTGCTTTTGGCATCAGACTTATCATATATATATAAAGGTACATTTACAGAACTTGTAGGTTGGAAATGACGTTTTTGATATAAAAGTCCCACATCGATCCCTCTTTTGTCAGGAGAATCGTAATGAACAATACCATAATCTGCATTTTTCAGTAAAGGCATTTTTACAAGATCCTCCAAAACAGATTTGTTTTCAACTTCAGCTACCCCTAAAATGGTAGGCATATTTACATTTTCATCGGTTCCGATTTCTGAAATTGCCTTACTGAGCATTTCCAGCTTTTTACCATATTTTTTTGAACCCCAGCCACGAGGTCCGTTTGGCGTAAATTCTTCATCAAAGTTTCGGGGGTCTTTAATGGTGTCAAATAAATTTTCAACATTATAAAATGCTACTGTATGCATTATATATTGCTTTCCTTGCGCTAAAACCGTACAATTCCAAAGAATAATGCACAGTATCAATAGGGGTCTAATTCTCATCTCAATATTAAATTATCATAAATTTTTTTACAAATCAGGGTACAAATTTAGTTAATAATACTAAAAGATATACCTTTGCGCTGTGTTAAGTTTTTTTTAACAACGCTAAAACTAGATTAATAATTTATTTACTTTATGAAAAAACTAATATTAGGTATTTTTCTGATGCTTTTCAGCCTTACTACTTGGGCACAAAGCAATTTTGAGGTAAGCGGAAAAATGGTTGACGCCAAATCTCAAAAACCCCTACAAAATGTGACTGTAGTCATTGTCAATACTAATTTGACAGCGACTACTGATGCAGAAGGAAATTTTACAATTGCAAATCCGGCACATGGCGATCAGAGATTGAGATTGTCTTATGTGGGATATGCTACAAAAACATTGCCAATTGAGATTGTCATGAACGAATCTCTTGACTTGGGTACTATCTTATTAGAAGAAGATATAACAACCGAGCTTCAATTGAGCCTTGTTACTTTAACGGAGAGTGATCTGGGAGATGACAACAGCGGATCGGAGAATACCTCAGGTCTTTTACAGGCTTCACGAGATGTTTTTCAACAAGTTGCTGCATTTAACTGGGGGCAGGCTCGTTTCAGAGTAAGAGGATTGGATAATGAGTATGGAAATACCTTTATAAATGGTATCTCTATGAACAAGATCTATGATGGAAGACCTCAGTATTCAAACTGGGGAGGATTAAATGATGCTACACGTAATCAGGAATTTACAACAGGTACACGTCCTTCAGACTATACCTTTGGAGGTATTTTAGGAACACAGTCTATTAACATGCGTGCTTCTTCTGTTCGTGCAGGAACAAGATTATCTGTTTCAGGAGCAAATACCAATTATAACTGGAGAACAATGGCTACTTATGGCTCAGGTTTGAACAAAAACGGATGGGCGTATGCTTTTTCAGCTTCTTACAGAGGAGCTCAGGAAGGCTACTTTGAAGGAACAGACTATGATGCAAAATCATTCTATGCAGCTGTTGAGAAAAAAATCAATGATCAGCATAGTTTGAATTTAACAGCAATTTATGCTCAAAACAGCAGAGGAAAAAACTCTCCTAATACACAGGAACTTATTGATCTTAAAGGTGAAGATTACAACTCTTACTGGGGATACCAAAACGGTAAGAAACGTAACTCAAGAGATAAAGATGTAGAAGAGCCTATTTTCATTTTAAGTCATGACTGGAAAATAAGCGACAGAACAACCTTAAACACGAATGTAGGATACCAGTTTGGAAAAATAGGAAACAGCCGTTTAGATTTCAACGGAGCAAGAAACCCAGATCCTACTTACTATAGAAATTTACCTAGTTATTATTCTACTATGCATACTTCTGACGGAGATTATGTAGGGAACAGTCCTGAAAACATAAGATTGGCTGCAATGGCACGTGATGCTTTTATGCAAAACAGTCAGATCAACTGGGATGAACTTTATCGTCAGAACATTGAAAACGCTGCTTTATTCGGAGGTGAATCTTTAACGATTCTATATGAAGACCGCACCGATGACAGACAACTTACTGCTAATACATTTTTAAGCACGCAATTGACCAATAACATTGCTTTAGATGCAGGTATTACATATAAAAAATTAAAATCTGAAAACTATCAGAAAGTATTGGATTTATTAGGAGGTTCTTTCTATTCAGATATTGATCCGTTCCTTGCAGGTGACGGAAGACAATCTGACTTAAACAACCCTGATCGTAAAGTAACAGTTGGAGACCGTTTCGGATACAACTATAACTTACATGCTAATGTGATTGATGCTTTTGCTCAGTTAAAATTTGCCTACACTTCTTTTAATTCTTATTTAGGAGTGGGCGGTACTTACACTGAATACCAAAGAGAAGGAATCTATAGAAACGGAAATTATGCCAACAATTCTGAAGGAAAAAGTGAAAAAATCAACTTTAATGACTTTGGTGTAAAAGGAGGTGTAAATTACCGCATTACAGGTCATCATTTCTTAGACCTTAATGCTGCCTATATGACAAAGGCTCCTACAATGAGAAATACATTCCCTAATGTTCGTATGAACAATAACATCACAAGAGAGATTGACAGTGAGAAAATTGTAAGCGTTGACGGAAGTTATATCTTGAGAACGCCGAAGATAAAAGCAAGACTTACAGGATATTTCAGTCAGGTAGAAGATGCTACTGAAATCGCTTTCTATTTCGCTGAAGGTTTAGGAACGCTTTCTTCAGGAGAAGAATCTATCTCAACCAACGGAAATGCTTTCGTATCTGAAACAGTAAGAGGAATCAGCAAACAAAATATGGGTGGTGAATTAGGTTTTGAATATCAGATTACACCAACAATTAAAGCTACTGCTGCTGCATCTTACGGACAATATATTTACACGAACAACCCGAATGTTTCTTTAAATATTGACAATACAAGATCTACAGTTAACTTCGGTGAAGCAACGATGAAAAACTACAAACAGGCAGGTATTCCTCAACAGGCATACTCTTTCGGAATCGAATACAGAGACCCTGCATACTGGTGGATCGGTGCTAATGTGAACTATTTGGATGATATCTATTTAGATGTTTCTCCTTTATTAAGAACGAAAAACTTCCTGATCGACTCAAACGATCCTGACAGATTCCCGTTCCCTGATGCAACTGAAGACAAAGTGCGTAAGTTACTAAAACAGGAAAAATTAAATTCATTCACGTTAGTAAACCTTTCAGGAGGTAAATCATGGAGAATCAGCGGAAAAACCCTTGGATTCTTTGCAAGTGTAAACAACGTATTTGATGTAAGATACAAAACCGGTGGTTTCGAACAAGGTAGAAATGCAAACTACGGAGAACTTACAAAAGATTTACAGGGAGGTGTACGTTCATTTGGTCCTAAATATTTTTACGGATACGGAAGAACCTACTTCTTAAACTTATACCTTAATTTCTAATAATTCATTAAAAAGACAAAAACAATCATACTAATATGAAAGCAAGATTTTTAAAAGCAGTTTTATTACTTTCATTATCGGCAGTTATCACCACAAGTTGTGCAAGCGATGATGATTTCTCAATTCCTAATGTGGACTGTGTTGATCCTAATATTACCGTAACAAAAACAGTTCAGGAAATATATGCGATGGCTACTACAACAGCTGTTCAGTATACGGAAGATGATGTGATTGAAGCTATCGTAGTTTCAAGTGATAAAGGAGGGAATTTTTACAAAAAAATGTATTTAAATTCTGTAGACGGAGAAAAAGGGTTTAGCGTAGCGATCAATCAAGCAAAATTATTTTCTGATTACCAACCGGGTCGTAAAGTATATATCAAATTAAAAAACTTATACATCCAGATCAGAAGCAACACCTTAGAAATAGGAGCTTTGTATAATGGTAATGTAGGACAAATCGCTACATTAGAGTATAAAAGCCATGTATTGCGTTCATGTACTACAAAACCAGAGAGTGAATTAGTACACACTTTAAACCTGAATGAGGCAATCAACGATGCTTATTTAGGTAAATTAGTTGAGTTACAAAATGTACAGTTCACAGACAGTTCATTAGGACAAAACTATTACAATGCTGCTAATGTGGTAGGTTCTGAAACAAACCATTATATCACAAACAGTGAAAGTGAAGCGATCAAATTGATCTTCAGAACAGGACAATATGCTGAATATGCTGGCTTACCGGTTTCTGAAAAAAGTGGTAAAATCAGAGGAGTTCTTACAAAATTCAACAACGACTATCAGTTTGTAGCACGTTATACATCTGATATTCAATTGACAGAAACAAGAATCGGAGGAAGTCCTGAAGGACCGGGAGAGCCTGAGCAACCTGAGCAACCTGAACAACCGGGAGAAAATGCGGCTCCATTGTTTCCTGGGTTTAACTTCGAAGACTTTGCAGCATTTACCGGATCATTAAACAGTTTTGGATTACAGGCTTATGCAACACAAAGTGCAGGTACTGGGATTGATAACAGTACTTCTTTAAGAATCAATACTACTGGAGCAGCAGGAAATGATTATGTATTTACAACACTTTATAACAGTACTATACCTGCTAATGCAACTAAAATACAGTTTTATGTAAAAGGTACAGCAGCTAAAGGAATTTCTTTAAATGTGTACAAACAAGGAACAGGTTATTTCGCATTTAACTTAGGAGATTTAACAACAAGCGCTACGTTCTCTGTTGCAGAAAACAATCAGTATGCAGGTAGTGTTAACACCAATGGTCAATGGGTATTGGTAACTTTAGACATCAGTAGTCTTACTGGTCTGCAATCAACAGTAGGAGGTAACTTCTTTGCATTGAAGATAGGAAAAGAAGCAGCATACGATGTACATTTTGATAATTTTACTATTGAATAATCTTTAGAAAATAATGATATAAAACCGGTCAGATAAATCTGACCGGTTTTTTTTATCTTTTTAAGCAGTTAACCTCTTTATACTATTTAACACTAACTTCATACAATCAGAATCTAAGGTATTTATTATACAATTTTCAATTTCTATATCTTCATTATAATATTTTTACAAAGTCTTACTATATTGATCGCAAATCATTTTTTTTTATTTTCATTTTGTACTTTTAAATAATCGCAATAATACAGTTCATTTACTACCTAAAGATACTATTTCAATGCTCAATACAACTCTGAGGCATTGCTCTTTCAGATAAAAATATATAAATAAAAGCAATTCTCTTTTTATATATCTTTGCCGGGAATAAGTCTTTATATTTTTGCACGTATGAAAAAGGAAACTGTAAAAAAAATTATTAAAAAGACGCTTGCGATAACAGGAATTTTATTTGCTGCGATGCTACTGGCGATGATTTGTATACCTTATTTCTTCAAAGACAGTATCAATAGAAAAGTAAAAGAAGTAATCAATGAAAATCTTAACGGCGGTATTGACTACACGTCACTCGACCTGACTTTTTTTAATCAATTCCCGATTCTTACCGCTACTTTAAACGAAGTTGATTTAAAGGGTTCTGCACCTTATGAAAAAGAAAGTCTTATCAAGGCAGAAAAATTCAGTCTGGGTATTGACCTTTTAAGTTTATTTTCAGACACTATAAAGATTGACGGTATCTATCTGGAAAAAGCTGTAATCCGGATACAGGTAAATCAAAACGGAGTTGCCAACTATAATGTCTACAAAAGCACTGACAACTCAGATGCGTCTTCTTCCGGTTTGGCGATAAAACGCATCCTCATCAGCAACTCTGAGGTTTCGTATGCAGATGCCTCTATTCCTATGGAAATCCATACTACAGATTTTAATTATGACGGAAAAGGCGATCTGACAAAAGCGGTATTTGATCTGAAAACAAAAGCAGATATCGGTTCTCTTACTTTAAAATATGACGGAGAAACTTATGTGGATCACAAAGCGGTAAATGCCAATCTGCTGACCAAAATCAATACTGATAATCTCGCTTTTATATTTGAAAAAAACGATCTGAAAATCAACAAGCTTCCGATCAGCTTTAAAGGATCGTTTACCTTCCTGAACAATGGTTATGGTATTGATTTAAAACTAAAATCAGAAAAAAGTACGCTTGCACATCTTTTATCGTTAGTTCCACAATCATACTACCACTGGCTTGACAATACGGAACTCAAAGGAAATGTAGCCCTGTTTGCCTCCCTGCAGGGAAAATACATTGTTGAAGAAAATCAAAAACCCGATTTCAATTTGGGATTACAGATCGACAACGGGCTTATGGCGTATAACCATACCAGTATCCCTCTCAAGAATCTAGCCCTTCGTTTCAAAATCAATTTACCGCAGTTGAATTTCGATTTATTAAAAGTAGATCTTCAAAAAATGGAATTTAATCTCGGAGACGGATATTTTAAAACCCAGACCAACATTACGGGATTTGATCCGTTTACAGTAAAATCTACAACTGATTGTCATCTTATTTTAGATGATCTTCAGAAAGCAATTGGCTGGAAAGGACTTACAGCGCGCGGAAATTTCATTCTCAAAGCCACTGTTGAAGGCACTTATGCCACACAACTGATCACCTCTGGACTCAAAAGCGAAAAACAGATTTCAGAAATTATATCGGTACCAACTTTCCTCATTGAGAGTTCCCTAAAAGGAGGTTATTTGAAATTGGACAAAATGCCCAAGGCCATAGATGTGGCAGAATTTGATCTTACTGCCGTTTCTAAAGATCACAAAGTAAATAATATTGATACCCGGGTTCAAAACATTCACTTAAAATCCATGTCTAATTATATCAAAGGATTTATTCATCTCAAAGGACTCACTTCTTTTGATATGGATGCCAATGCAGAAGCAAAAATAAATCTGGGGGAGCTTAAAGAAGTCTATCCCTTGAAAGACATAGAAGTACGTGGAAATCTTTTTGCAGAAGTCATTACCAAAGGAAAGCTTGACATCAGAAAAAAAATAATTCCGGTTATCAATACCACATTAAAAATGAATGACGGCTATTTGAAAACCGCTTCATCTCCTGTTCCGCTGACCGATATCAAAGTGGAAGCCTATATTAAGAGTGAACGGGGTTCTTTAAAAGATTTATCCGTGCAAATCGTTCCGGTTTCTTTCAAAGTAAACAATCAGCCTTTTTATTTAAATGCGGATCTAAAAAATTTTAATGACATCCGTTATAAAATTGTTTCAAAAGGAACACTGGAACTCGCACCACTATATGAAATCTTTTCTATTGAAGGTGTTAATGTAAAGGGAAGAGTAAAAACAGATTTTCAGTTAGCAGGACTTCAGAGTGATGCTCTGAAAGGAAGATACGGACGTTTACAAAACAAAGGGGTTATTGAAGTGGGCAATATTCAGGTAAAACATACTTCTTTTCCCAAACCGTTTATGATCACACAAGGTAAATTTAGCTTTAACAATGAAAAGCTCAATTTCAATAATTTTAAAGCGCGATATGGTTCCAATTCCTTTACAGCTAAAGGAGCTTTAGACAATATCATTGCTTATGTAACCACGAACCAAACGGTTAAAGGAAACTTTGAGATCAACAGCAATAGTCTAAATGTAGATGATTTTACAGCATTTGCAAGCACTTCTGCTTCATCGGCTGCCTCTACCCCTAAAAGCAACACAGGAGTTGTTCTACTGCCTTCAAATGTAGATTTGACATTAAAAAGTGCAGTTCAGAAGATCATCTATAATCAAATAGAACTTAAAGACTTTAAAGGAACAGTTCAGCTCAAAGACGGAAAGCTGAATCTTACTGATACGGGCTTTTTTGTTGCCGGTATGGATGTAAAGATGAATGGCAGTTATAAACCAATAAATACAAAAAGAGCTCTTTTTGACTATGCCGTGAAAGCGGATAACTTTGACATACAAAAGGCATATCACGAAATTCCGCTTTTCAGAGAAATGCTTACTTCTGCCAAAAGTGCTTACGGTATTGTTTCGCTTGATTATAAACTCTCCGGTTTTCTCGACAAAAACATGGAGCCTCTGCTGCCTTCACTTGAGGGAGAAGGAATTCTTACACTGGAAGACATTTCTTTTAAAGGGTTTAAACTACTAAACTCTATCGCTAAAGAAACCGACCGTGACAAACTCATTGACAGTTCAGTAAACAAGGTTGTGATCCGATCGAGTGTAAAAAATAATGTTCTAACAATAGAACGCACCAAAACTAAAATGGCGGGTTTTCGACCAAGGTTTGAAGGAAAGATTACACTGGATGGGAAATTGGATTTAGGTATGCGGTTGGGGTTACCTCCGTTTGGTATTATTGGTATTCCGTTTTCAGTAAGCGGTACACAGGAAAACCCGATTATTAAAATGCGCCGGCATGCCCCAACTGATACTGAAATGGAAGAAGAAATGGATGAGGAAGACAGAGCGCTTTACCTCAAACAAAAAGAAGAAGAAGAACGAATAAAACAACAAAACCAATCTCCGCAATAGAGATTGGTTTTTTATTTAGCTGAACAATGCTTTTAGTTCTGTCGCTTCATCCGGTTTCATTTTACCTGCTAATACCAGACTCAATTGTTTGCGTCTCAAAGCGGCCTCGAAACGCTGTTTTTCTATTTCCGTTTCTGGAATTATAGGAGGTATTTCTACGGGCTTTCCGCGTTCGTCAACAGCAACAAAGGTATAAATTGCTTCATTGGCTTTTAGCCTGTTGCCCGACTCACGGTCTTCAATCCATACATCAATAAATATCTCCAATGATGTTTTAAAAGTTCTCGACACTTTAGCTTCAAGCGTTACCACACTGCCCAGTGGAATCGCATTATTAAAAGCTACGTTATTTACAGATGCCGTTACACAAACACGTCTTGTATGTCTTCTCGCAGAAATACTTGCCGCACGATCCATTCGTGCCAAAAGCTCTCCGCCAAATAAATTGTTCAGAGGATTTGTTTCCCCCGGCAATACAATATCTGTTGTAATGGTTGCTGATTCTGAAGGTGTTTTAGCTTGCATTTTTTTCTGCAAAGATACTTTATATAAATAAAAAAAGGAACTTTTTCAGTTCCTTCTCTTTTATTCGTCTATATAAATCCAGGCAT
>Ga0308157_10002238_pt1 | contig 32910 bp, 34 predicted proteins | sample PhyBR1_FD_201035 | JGI IMG/M metagenome (GOLD analysis project Ga0308157, IMG submission 201035) | Phyllosphere microbial communities from UC Gill Tract Community Farm, Albany, California, United States - DLSLB.R1 | ecosystem: Host-associated > Plants > Phyllosphere > Unclassified | place: USA...
AAGGTAGCATCGTATTTCTCCAATATCGGCAGCACAAATCCCAGAAACAGTTCTTGCCGTTCGTACATAAACTCGTTTTCAAAATCCTTGTTATTGGTAAACAGCTGTACCAAAGCACTGCGGTTCAACTGCCGCGATTTCGCAAGGTTTATAAAGCTCTCAATAAGCCTGTTCAGTTCCTTGCCAAAGTTCGCATCGTTTTCAGATATCCTGGTATAAATCTCCTGCACGTCCCTCGGCTTAAATACCACCTGTTCCGCTTCCAGCAGTTCTTCCAGCTTTTCCAGTAAAACATTGTCACGGTTGTAATACGAATACGTTTCCAGTAAACGGGTATTGTAGGTTTCGTGGGTCTGCCTTTTCAGCTCCATTTCCGCTACGTATTTTTCCTCGTTAAAAGCAGTCAGCCATTTCGCACGGTTGTGCTCGTCTACACCAAAATGCTCCAAATAAAGGTTGTATTCCGTCAGGTAAAAATCGGGGCGGTACACCTCCGTTCCATACGGATACGCCTTTTCATACTCATAGTCAATCCCGTTCAAATACAGGTAGTTGGCAATCATCAGTTCCTCCACACTCTTTACACGTTCGCCCTTCAGCGTGTCGTGTATGGCGTTCGCAACCATATTCAAAGGCTCGCATTTCTCCTTCAGCGTCACAAAGTCAATGCCTTTTTCGGTATCTGTCTTTTCGCCTAATGACCCGTAGTGGTCGTAATCTTCCGGAATGTTCATATAGCAGGCAACATACTGTATGTAGGCTTGCAGGGCATCGGTATCGTTAAACAAATCTTCCTGTACATACGTTGTAACCACACTGCTCAGCGTATTTTCATTGGTAACAACCGGTACGGCTTCATAATACGCTTTAATAAGGTCGTATCCCAGCTTGTGAAAGGTGGTGGCTCTGGTATTAAGGTTTATCTTTTGCAGTCGGTGGTTCAGCTCCTCTACGGTTTTTTTGGTGAACGACAGTAATAATATCTCGTTCGGATCGATCTTTTTCTGTTCGATCAAATACTGCACTTTACCCAGTATGGTCAGTGTCTTGCCCGATCCCGCTCCGGCTATAATCAGGTTCGAATATTCGTCTGTGATAATCGCCGTCCGTTGCTGATCATCCAGTATCTTGCCTTCTATATTGTTAAAATAACCCTCCAGTTTTTCTTTTTGGGTTGATACATAGTCTTTGTTGTACTGTTTTATGTATTGATCCCAATCTCCGTAAATAGCATTAAATTCTTTTACTGCGGGCTCTTTTTTGTAGTAACTGGTTTTGTTTTTAAAGTAGCGCCCTGCCAATGCATATCTGGTTTTAATACCGTCTCGCGCTACCCAGGTTACATAATCGTTTAAACTGTTTACTTCTTCAATAAACGTTTTTATTGTTTCAAGATGGTGAAGATAGTCCGCATGCTCATATTTTTTCTTTGCTGATCGATACCGAATCACAACAATAGCAATTAGAAGGATGCAAAGGAGTAGGAGGGCGGCGGTTGCTGAGTTCATCGAAGTATGTTTGCACGGGTGAATTTTAATTGGTCAAATATAGAGAATGTTTGATAAAATTGATTAGATCTATTATTAATCAGCAGGCATAATATACTTTGTGACAGATTAGTAGAGTGGGGAAAGAACAAAGAAAATGCTTTATTTGCAGTGTGCAACAAGCTGCTCAAGGTCGTATTTGGGGTAATTATAGATAGAACAATGTACCATGATAATTGTCTTGTAAAAAGTGTTTAAAAAGTTTTGTTTTTCCACAGTTCATGTTAGCCGTTCGTTGTCTTTTCGTTCGTTATAATTTTGTTTTATGTTTCAATAATTGTCTGATTGATGTTAAATGTCCAAATAAAACAATTGGAACTATAAATGTCGGCAACCAACTAAACGGAAAATTCAAAATTGCAATATTCGGTTGGTCAAACGCAAATTTCTGTATTGGTGAAGGTGCTGAAAATAAAGCATTCACAACAATATTTATTAAAAGTCCAAGGCAAATAAAGTTCCAAATTAAAATTGTCTGTCTATTCAGTTTGTTTTTTGTCATTCCGAAATATGCAATAATTGGTGCTGTTATTCCTGCTATGATGTCAAAGTTTCGACCTTCAAAAGTCATCAATTCTGGAATTGATTTGTTGAGAAAAAGCCAAAGCAAAATTATTTCAAGTGGTATTCTCACAATGTTTAGGTAAGTCAAGTTTTTAAGTGGTAAACTGTCAATAAATTGTCTTCCTTTTGAAGTTGCGAATAATAAAATAATTGTCAAAATTGTCGGCAAAATTCCAATCAACATTATTTTTGGTGGAAAGGAATTTGTGTCAGAGTTGTAAATATTTTTGAATGTCAAAACAGCTTGAATTGTCAACCAAATTGACAAACCGATAAAAATTGGCGTTGCTTTTTTTCGTGTCAGTTCAGAATTTGAATTTCTGATTGTCCAAATAAAAAGTTGCAACGTGATAAGTGTCGTAAGTCCAAAAGTCAGTGAAATATATGTCGGTAAATTGTCAATCATTTTCTATTTGTTCAATGTTTACGGTGTCGCTGTACAATGACGCTAACTTAATCATTTACGAATATAATACCTTTTTCCCATTCCCTTTTTCCCCATTTCCCATTTAAACGAGTAGGAGGGCGGTTGCTGAGTTTATCGAAGCATGGTCGCTGAGTTTACGGTTAGTGAGCCCGCCGAACTATCGAAGCATCGAAGCATGGTTGTTTGCATGGGGTGATTTTATTTGATCAAATATAGATAAAGTTTGATAATAGTGATTAGATCAATTACAGAGATAAAAATTCTTATTTTTTTAGTAAGATAATTGTTTTGTAAAACTGCTTAAAATGTTTGGTTTTTTACACAGTTCATATTAGCGGTGGTTTTTGTTTTCATTTAATTTATTTGTAATTGTTAATGCTCCTTCAAGCTTGTTTTTTAATTTTTCATAATTGTCTATGTGAGAAATTCCTTGTTCCAAATAAGGCTTTACCATTTGATAAAGTTTATAGTTTTTAATATAGATTTTCAACCGCTCTGAGCTATGTTTTCCAACATATCGATAAAATTCAAACCTATCTATATGTCGGAAGTATATAAATCCAAATTCTTTCGTCCATATTCCATTTTTAGAAATTCTAAAAACCAATTTAGGTTTTTTTAGTCCGCCGTAAATAAAAAACAGGCTTGGAATAATTACAAAAAGTCCATAAAATAATTGAATTTTAAGCAGTACATAAAGTCCATAAAAAAACATAATAAACCCTACAATAGCTAAACCAAAAGGTTGTTTGGTTTCATAATTCTCATCATAAAATTTCTCTTTTTCAATTTCTAATTTCTTCGAAATATTATTTTCATAGTTTTGCCGAAAAGTGTTATAATTTTTATTTGTCATTATAAATTCTTGTTGTAATTCTATGTTCTGTAAAATTACCGCTAACTTAATTATTGACGAATATAATAATTTTTCCCAATTCCCTAATTCCCCATTCCCCATTGAAACGAGTAGGAGGGTGGTGGTTGTTTGCACGGGTTGATTTTAATTGGTCAAATATAGACAAAGTTTGATAATGGTTGTTAGATCGATTAACAGAGAGAAAAGTACTTATTTTTTTAGTAAGATAATTGTATTATAAAACTTCTTAAAATGTATGTTTTGTTACACTGTTCACGTAATCAATAGTTATTTAATTTTCTGTTTTATAGCTTCAAAGTTTTCTTCTAAAAGTAATTTATAGAATTCTTTTACTTCTAACCAATCTTTCGCTTCGTAGTCAATTTGGTTTCCATCAAACACAATCGCTAAATTTAAAAACTTGTCCGTTTCAATTACATTTTCATCATCTGTAATAACCGAAACCCAAAATACACCGTGTTCATCATCAGTTTCCTGAATTTCTAGTATTGCTTTTTCAATATCAGAAAAATTAATATTCTCTTTACTGTATCCGCCAAGATACTGTATATAATTTTCACTCATAGCTTAACTGATATAATCCCAAAATTTATCCATTGTATCATTTAAATAATAACTTAATGCAAATTTAATATTTTCATTTTCAGTTATCTCAAGAATTTCTTTTGATAAGTCAGGTCTGAAAGACCAAATCCAGCAAAGAATTTCATCTTTTAATGGTGGATTATTATCAGGAATAAATTCAATAGATCTTTCAGTAACTCCAATAGTATTTGCGACAATACAATCTATAATTGATAATCTTTCGTCGAAACTTCCGAAATCAACAATTTCATCAAACAATATTTCAGATGGATATTTTTTGATTAATTCTTTTAGTGTCACTTTATTCATAATGCTTTATAACGTTTCATAGCTTGCAGAAAGGGGGAGCACAAAAGTTCAATAGAATTACTGCTGTTGAACTTAAATGACTTGTCCTGTCTTTGCGGGAAATGCTCAATCCAAGAACTTCAGCTCGCTTTTTGCAAACTCTCGTTAGCAGATTTTTTTTATTTCGTTAATTTATCAAGCCTAATTACATAGTAATAATTAACCTTTGTTATTGGAACATTATTTTTGTCAAGTTCATAAACATCACCTTGAAATCCTCTCAATGAATCACTTTCTCTTGAATACTTCCAGTCACTGGATTTTGGATATTTATTTTTCCAATAAGTGCTATCTTGCTCACTCATTCGATAAATAATAAATCTATTATTTTTTACATGGTCATTCACTTTTAGATTTTCCAAAATTAATGTGTCTCCATTAATTTCGTATATTCCGGAATAACAATTTGGATTAAAAAAATCACCGTCACAAAATTTATATGAATTGTCATCATATAAAGTGAAAAAAGTTGCTCCGAAACCACTTTCATTTGGTCCAGCAAAAAAAACTTCATTTTCTTTTGATTGTTGATACTGTTTACAGCCATATAGCAATGAAATAAATATGACTTGAAAAATATATTTCATTTTACAAATAGTGTTTTATAGAATTACTGCTAACTTTTTAATTCACGAATATAATAACTTTTTTTTATTCCCTTTTTCCCATTCCCATTTCCCATTAAAACGAGTAGGAGGGCGGTGGTTGCTGAGCCCGTCGAAGCATGGTTGCTGAGCCTGCGGTTGCTGAGTTTACGGTTAGTGAGCCCGCCGAACTATCGAAGCATCGAAGCATGGTTGTTTGCACGGGGTGATGAACAATATAAAATAGTTTGTCTAATCAACTACAATTCTATAATAGCCGTCTTTTTTGGCTGACAATGTATTTTCAATTAAAACCTCATCAATTGTATAACCGCTGCAGTTGTCTTTTATTTTTAATGATCTAACGCTGAAATTAAATGACTTTACCGAATCTAGAATCAGGTAAACAGTATAATTCCTGGTTCCATCGTACCAGCCTACATTTTCAAGTAGTGCTTTATTATCTTCTGTTATCTGTACATTAATTCTTAAACTGTTACCATTACCTAGGTCTTGCTGAATAACAATTTCACCTTTGGTTAATAGCCCACTTGCTATTAAATTATGCCCATCGTCATTTACAAACTCAAAAACGGTAGGTTCGGGTGGTGTAAAGCAGCTTTCTTCTTCACAGCTTAAAAGGCTTAGTGATAATAGAATTGTTGTAAATATTATAAGTATTTTTTTCATTTTGTTTATTTTTTGGTATTTGGTACTGACAGTTTTTTAATTAGGTAACACCGTTTTGGCGTTCATGAAATCAATTTTTTTGAACTTATCTGATATTTTGTTGTCCAGTTTTGTTTTTTCATCAGTAAATGAAACCAAACCTTTGTCAAAATGCCATGTTCCTAAATAATTTATAGTGTTCTCACTAATTGTAAAGCTAAATTGGACAAAGTCTTCTTCTTGTAGTTCTCCAGATTTTATTTTTTTTTCTAGTTTAACAGTTGCGTCGATGTCCTTGTAAATAGGTTCCGTAAACATAGTTCCCCCATACCATTTGCTTTGTGTCCACCAGTAATTTAATATGATATATTTTCCTGGGGCTAAAAAATAGATGAAGTCATTTTCTTTTGCAGACTTGAAAGTTGGTTTAACCCTAAAGCTGAATACTTCTTTAGTTTCAACATTCATTATTCTTATATCTTGAGGAAATCCTCCACTACTAAAACCAAGTCTTTGTATAAAGGTTCCGTATATTATAGCATTATCGCCTGATATTGTTTCATTTGTACTAACACTATTTAACGATTTAATGCTTTGGGAATAGACAGAAAAACTAAGGAAAATTGAAATAAGTAAAAGCAAAATTTTTTTCATAATAATATTGTCTGAGAAGACTGAAAGTATTGGTGGAATTATTTTTCAAATATAAGGCTTTAGCTAATTTTAAACAAAAGCAATAAGTCTTCCTTTTAACTTAATCATCATTATTCTTTGAAATTCCAATTAACAATTGGTAACTTTCTTTTTTTGTTTACATTCCATAGACCTAATTGTATTCCTTTGTAAATTTTTGCATTGTTAAATAAGCCTATTTGTAATCCGAAACCGGTATTAGCGTAGTTGAACGCCGAAATATGAAAACCTTTTAAATAATAATAGCTGTTTGCTATTAATGCCAGTTGTAAACCATTTTGCTCATCAACAATGTTCCAACCACCTGCTAATGATAAACCATTTCCTAGTTTTCCGTATTGCACCTACTAAAGCAAAAGTTAATCCGTTGTAATTGTAGTCACACCGGGAACCGGTTGAAACGTTTAATCCGTTGACTGTTTCGCTGAAGGTGTAATTTTTAGTAATAAAAGATTCTTTATGCATTTGGAAAACCGTTTCCCATGAATGAAATAATTCCGATACCCGGTATTTCAAGCCGTAAACCGTTTGTTGTAACATTGCTATTATTATCCATCGTAGAAGCAAATCCAAACGAAAGACCGCTGTAAATAGTATTTGTTGTGTGAAATGTTCCTATTACTCTTTTCTTCAAGTTTAAACTGTCTGTCTGAGCGTAAGAAAAAGTCAGAAAAACAAAGTAAGTGAATATAGCTGTTAGTAATCTCATAATTTACCAATTAGGTTTTTCATACTTCATACCTTGTATTTTAATTTTTTTATATACTTTAGGGTTAAAGAAGGAAGATTTTTCTATTTTTCCTTTAATTGCATCTTCAGAATATCCAATACCGAATTGTATTCTGGGATTCTCGTTTAATAAAATCAAATCTCCTTTTTCATCAATTAACCCAAAGTCCAACTGGGTAGATCCTCCATCAATATCTCCATATATCTGTAGTGTTATAACTCGTCCTTGTAGTTTGTAATAACCAACAATTCCTTCTTTTATATTATTTATGTGTTCTATATTCAGTGTATCTTTAGTTCCTTGCAGTTTAAGCCTGCCATCTGAATAAAATCTGATATAATTATCACTGTTTTTATATTCGCTGCTGTCTCTGTAATAGTCGCTGTTACTTAAATAATATACAGCAGTGGTGTCTATAACTTCATTACTTGTTAATTTTGCTGAATTCTTTCTGTAACTAAATTTGTAATTTTTAGGTGGTCTGATATATCGTGACTCATTAACAATATAATGCGAGCAACCGGAGAGAAAGAGTAGCAGCAATATTGTTAATTTAGTTAGTTTAGTGGTTTGCATGTTTTTTATTTTTTAAACTTTGTCTTCTGGAATTTTCCTAAGCAGCGAAAAGGTTAGATCTTATTGGAGTGTTATGTGCTTCTTTACTCAAACTGTTTATCAATTCGTTCTCTATCATAGTTAAGTATCCAGTCGTTATGTTGCTTATAAATTAGCCTAAGTATTTCTTTGTCAGCCGAAATGATATCAAGTCCTCTGTCGTCATACATATGAAAAATAAGTTTCTTGTCAATATTCACAAAATAAATTTCTTTTCCTGTAAGTAATCCGTTTTGGTCAAGTCGTGGTTCCTTTGGCGGAAAGTCGGTATGGCTAATTGCTGTTATAATATTCTTATAATCAATTCTGTCAGCCGTCAATTTAACAATTGCAATATTTCTTATATCAAATTTATCGTATGGTTCATAAAGTCGAAACTCTTTAGAGTAACTGATATCACCCTGTTGGAGATCGTCAATTTGCCTAAATATGAAATTTGAAAATCTAATTTTTCTCCTTTTGTATTTGTAGTCCATAACAACCAAAAACACTTTGTCAAAATTGTCAAATGCAGTTTTAAAAATGGTCGAAGCTCGTCTTGTTACTTCTTGAAAATATTCATCTGTGTCAGTTTCTCCAACTTGTAAGTCAAATCGAATACCTAAGTTCCAACTATAAAACAAAGGTTTCCGTAGTTTTAGTCCTTTGAAATTGTCTTTTAAAAATTTTCTATATTCTTGCTTTATTGTCAAGTTGTTGTTGTCTTTTAAATTGTCCTATAACTTAATCATCAACTAATATAATAACTTTTCTCAATACCCTTTTTCTCATTCCCATTAAAATCAAAAAACATGATACTCATTCCACACAAATCTATAGCGGTATGAGCTTTTAAGCGAGCGTCGGATAACAGCATGAAGCGCAAGCTGATCGGGGTGCAAGGCACCGTTTCGATCAGGTAGCTTCAAAAGTTGAATTCGACCGTTTAAAAGGTCATCGCAAAAAAAAAGACTTTTGGTTCTTTTAGTCATAAAAGAACAGAAAAACCGAAATCTAACTATTACTTAAATGGAGATTCCGTAGCCAAAAAATCCCAATCCTGCTTTCTCCAGTTTTTCGTAAAGGGCAGAATTATTGCTAGATAGTACCGCTACGCTTTGTCCGTTCATTACAGCATTGGCTATAATGTTGAATATGTTTTGTGCTTTCCCCATTCCCTAATTTCCTATTTAAACGAGTAGGAGGGCGGTGGCTGCTGAGTTCATCGAAGTATGGTTGCTGAGCCCGTGGTCACTGAGCCCGTCGAAGTGTCGAAGCAAGGTTGTTTGCACGGGTTGATTTTAATTGGTCAAATATAAATAAAGTTTGATAATTGCTGTTAAATCCTATAATATATAGTAAGTTTACTAAAGTGGTTGTATTGCTACTGATTTAAAAGATATAAAAGTACTACAGAATATTTTAGACATTCCATCTGAATATTTTTCTTACAAAATCTTTATTTTTTGCTACCGATTTACAAGCATATAGTAAGATTCCTGCTGTTCCGTTCACCGGTATTAATCTCGTGACCTCCGGGCAAGACGACCCGAGGGCTCTGGCCGAACAGAGCGAAGCTAAAGCTTTGTTACTAGGCAAAGGGTTTTTATAATCTAACTAACTTTTTTAATTAGGATTTTTCAATACTCTATCTTTATTTCCACTCCAAGAAGTTACATAATAGTTAATACAATCATAATCAAATTTTTCAAGTTTCTGTCCGCTTGAAATAAAATTAATTTCTTCATAAGTTAATAGAGTAGAAACTCCACCACCAGCACAAACTACAAATAATTCTTCATTTAGAATTTTATAAAAATATTCTACGGCAATTTTCATTTGTTCTTCAAAATCTTGTACGCTAAATTGATCAAAATGACAATGATAAGTACCAAATCCAACAGTTAATCTGTTATCTTCGCTACTTAAATATAAATTTGAAGGACTATTTTCGTTTTCGGTAATAAATTCTAAAAAAATATAGTTTTTTCCAAAATCGGAAGGTTGTAATGATATATTTTTGAGTAACTCACAATTATAAATTTTGAGATACTCATATACTCTAATTGAATAATCATTTAATTCACTCAAATTGATCATAATATTTTTGTATTTTGAACCTAATTTTAATTCGAATTTTTTAACATGTTGCCCAACGTTCAGTTCGGCTACTTGTCTGTTGCGGATAAACGAGCAGGATATTTTCTGCTAACGAAAACAAAATTAATAAATTAAAGCTTTATTTTTTACCTAAAAACCGCACTGGCAATTAGCGGCGGTTAGGTGTTGTTTATTCTAATTTGACAATCAATTTATTATTACAATAAAAACCTTCTTTATCTGCCTGAATCATTCCTGAAAAATTATTAGCTACATAGGACATTAATTCTCCATTTACATCGTAACCTTTGTCAATAATATCAGTTATAGGTAGTTGTATACAAACAATGTAATATGTTTTATTTAATTGGCTTATTACTTTTTTCTTATTAAACTGTAGAAATTTAGGCTTTCCAATAAATTCTAAAAACTCATTTACTTCTTCTTCAGCGAGTCCGTGTGACTTTCCGATTTCATCTAATTCAATCAGTAATGGTAATCTTTTAGAATCATAGATTAATTCAAAATCTGTCCAATCCGGATTTTCTAGATCTTTTTCATCTAAGTTTGATTTAATGTCAAACCCGATAGATTTTAGATTATTTATTAAGTCGATAATTTTTGGTTTTCTTTTGCTTGAGCAAAATACTCTTGTATAATATCCCATGATGGCAGATGCTTGTTTAAATAACGCCTAACGTTTCGCCTGTAACTGACAGTCGCGGATCAAAGCGAACTGAGTATTCTCACCCAAGATAGAACTTTCTTCGTGAAAACAAAACTTCGTATTACCAAAAAAAACGCTATTTCAGTTACAGTCTGTTAGCGGTTGTTTTTTATTTATTTCGTAATTCACGACATTCATTCCAAATTTCGTCGTATGCTCCAAGTTCAAACTCGTCTTTAGGTAAAATTTTAGGAAGACTTGATTGATAAAATTCTTCTACTTTGTCAACAAAATCATAAACCATTTTTTTATAATCTTCTATTTTAAGTATAGCAGAATTACCATTGTCAGATGTATGTTGAATTAAATCTTCAGTTAAATGGGTGATTGTCCAATCAATCCCAACGGGGCATCCTGAAATTGCTGGTCTTAGATTTTCATCAAAGTATGTAACAAATCCGCAACAAGGTAATAATTGGCTATCGTAATTACCTTTTTTATAATTCTCGCTCAAACTTCTTAAAAGATACAAACCGGCGGCAGTAACTGTTACGTCTAAAATGTTTTCATCGCAGACAATCTCGTCTCCAATTTTTACATAAACATGACCATGAGCATACAAGTCATTTTCTTCATCGTCACTTTTAAGCCAAAATAAATCAATAAGCTTTATTTCAAAATTGTTTTTTTGCACTTTCTTTTCTTTTAAATAACAGGTAACGTTATTCCACTTGCTGATGGCGGGCATCTATAATCCGAAACTTTCAACTAAAATACAAATTTCTACCGAAACACAAGACGTGAAATAAACACTTTCAATGCACTAATGCCAGTTTTTAACTAATCATCGAAAGCTAAAAAATAGAAACGGTGAGATAAACTCTTTTCGTATCTTTAGTTTTATTCATTTATATAACGTTTAATAGAAATATAGTTGGAGTCATTAACATACCTTGGAGGAATTTTCTTAAGTATTAATGTTAATTCTTGTTTAGAAATATATTCTTTTAAGTAATTTATTCGTTCAATTCCTTTTTTAGTTTCAATAAATCGAAGAGCTAATTCCTTATTTTTGTCTAAAACGTAGATTTTAGATATACTATCTATTGACTTACTAAGTTCATGTTCAAATAACTTGTCAGCATTCTCATTTAAGAATTTTTGTATTGTTTCTTGAGATTCTTTTCTAAGTTTATTTGTTTCTTCATCAAAGTCATTTACGCTACTATTATTACAACATATAAGTAAGAAGGAAGAAATAAAAAAAGGGGCAATATTTATTAATTTCTTTATTTTCATAAAATTAAATACAACGTTTTGGGACTTTGGCAACTGTGTGAATGATTTAGTTCTGCTAAAATAGTATTTTCCAGCAGAAAATCTACATGAAGCATAAACAGATTTGCTATTGTGCAAAACCGCAGCTAGCGGCCTTATTTATTATTAAAAAATGATTTGAAGACCTCTTCCTTCTTCTTGGAAAACAAATCTTCTAAACTTGCAATTCTTTTGTTTTTAAAAATTATTCTCTTCCTAGTTTCTACTCTGTCATATATATACCCATAAAACACTCCATCACTATTTCTTTCCAAGTAGTCGAATTGATATTTTTGGTGAAAATAAATGTTTCCTTCTAAGCTTTTTGAAATATACAATAAAACAGTATCATATTCGGCAAAACCAGGACTACCGTAATGGTCATAAGCAACAAAGTCTATTGTATCAATTTTTGGGTCGTTAAATACGTTTTTTATTATTAGGTATTTGCATCGAAAACCAACGTCCATTATGTACGATTTCTTAATTATTGTATCACCACTTATTGTGTCATAAACTTTTTCGCCAAGTTCTTCTGCATTTGGATCAAACTCAACTACCGATATTTTTCTACCAACGAAAGCAAATAAATTAACGTCTTTATTTTCACTGCAAAAATTATCGTTAAGTTTCTTTGGAGTTGCGCATCCAAATAATGAGATTAGAAATAATGTAAAAATATAATGTCTCATAATACACAGGGCGTAGTTTGCACAGGTTGATTTTAATGGATCAAATATAGAGAAAGTTTGATGATATTTATTTATATCAATTTTTGACCTAATAGTTAATAAATCAAAACAAAAAAGTAAAATATTAACGGACTAATAAATTAACCCGACTTTCAATCTGTCTAAACCTTCTTTAGAAAAATATTTTGTATACTGCCACTGCTTACTTTAAACTTTATAAATTTTCTCAATCATTTTCCAAATTTCCAACTCCACGCTTTTATTGTAATTTACTGCTGCTCTCACTTCATCAACAATGGCTTTAGTTTTTTCAGTTATCAATTCTAAAACCGATTCTTCGGGAATGATTAACGGAATTTTCTTGATGTAATTTGCGGGATTATTGGCTGATGGATTGATGGTTCTTATCAATTTATTGCAAGTAGGTGAATTGAAAAAAGCCAATAAATAATAAGTCAGATTTTCATCTTTCGGGAAAATTCCGACAATGCTTTGGTCAAATAATTTATTTTCAATCAAAGAGGCTGTGATACTTGACGAACTAATCATCGGTACACCAATTCCAAATCTGAAATAATACTTAGGGTTTTGAAATCTTGCTTTTTTGTCGGTTTTGTAATGTTGTACGGCTTCCTTGCTCCAATTCATAAACCAACTTTCCGGCTTTAGATATTTTGTATTCCCACCTTTTACAATTGGCATAAAATGTTGTTCAGTTCCAATTCCGCTTAAAATATTAGGGTTCTTCCTATAGTTAGTATTAATGCTTTTAGTATTTACCAAATTATAGTTTTTTCCATTCTTTACCTCTGGGCTTATTACTTGCAAGAAGCGTTTATCATTACCTGAATAAAATCCTGTAACACAATCCGCAATATCTCCGACTTTTAATTTTGATTGATTAATTAATTTTAGGATATTACTGTTTTCTGCAATTAAAAAAGCATAGTCGGGATTATTTAAAACATCTTCTTGTGTAAAAGAAAAAGTTTTTAAATTTTCATTTTCAATATTGGTTAATTGCTCAACTTTACTAAACCCATTGACCACATTGAAAACGTTGTGCAGGCATTCCTTATAATCGCTTTTCTTTTTCAAAGTAATGATTGAAAGATTGGCGTAACCAAAATTTACACCTGGAAAAAAAGAAGATGGAAATAAAGCCAATTCCACAATTTGAGTTGTTGTCAAAATATGCTTTCTCAATGCCTTGTGCATATGTAAGTTAAGAAAAGTGTCGGGGATGATAAAAGACAAAACTCCATCTTCTTTCAGTAACTCAATACAGCGATATAGAAACAAACCATAACTTTCTTTGGCATACAGTTCAGGATACATCCTTTTGAGTACGGTGCGCTTTTCATAATCCTGCCAAGCTCCATAAGGTGGATTAGCTATTATTTTGTCATAAATACCGCCAAAGCAAGAATTGAATTTTAATTCTGAATCTAATAGCGTATCACATTCACGAATGTTTACATTGGGACAATCAGAAAATTTTTCAGTTAAAATATTAACAGAACTAGGATTTAACTCGCAAATATCAATGTATGCAAATTCGTTTTCGTTTAATATAGCTTCAACAAATACACCATCACCACCGCAAGGCTCAAAGATTTTGTCAATTGGCTCTAATGAAAGTTTACTCACCATATAATCAACAATTGGCGTCGATTTGGTGTAAAATGCTTGATATTTTTTTGCTTCGCTTATCATTACCAAAGTAGATATTGTAAAAGGTGATTATCTGTTAAATGTTGTGTTGTATCAGCATTAAAATCATTCACCCAATCAATATTAGATTCTGTCCAATGCTTTAAATCATAACCAGAATATTCTTTGATTTTTTGATAGGCTTCGTTTCCACAATATGCTTCCCAAATTCCAGAGTTTTTTAATCTGTTGAAGTAGCTATTGTTTTCTTCTGCTCTTACAAATAGCAAACATTTGTAATTGTCGTCAAGATTTTGGTAAATTGTGGCGACCAATAAAAGTCGGTTTGTATTTCCTTTTTCGTTTGAGCCAAATCCGCTTTTGAAGTCAACCACATATTTTTGTTCATTGAATTTGAAATGTAAATCTAACTCCAACTGAATTTCTCCCGATGTTACTAAACTCCAGACTTTTTCATAGTAAGACTTTAGTTCTTGTTTTTCCTCATCAGAAATATTAAGATTTTCAATGTATTCAATAATTTCATTCGCTAACTTTTTCCTTACTTCCGAAAAAAGAGGAGGAATAAATAAAGAGATGTCGTTAATAGGATAATAAAAGCACAATTTGCAAAACGGATCCCAAAGTTCTCCAACTCTTCTTGAGAAATCCATGTATTCATAAGGTCTTACTGAGTTTCTACTTTCAATCATCACAACGATGTTGCAGTACGTTATCATCAGTATTGATTCTAATTTTTCCTGATTTGTCCAATGCTCCCTTTCGGCTTTTTGTAATAAAGTTGTAATCAGATTATCTTTCGTTTGATTTAATGCTCGATTTATAGCACTTCCTCTTTTTCTGAATTCTGTTTCCGAGAATTGAGATTTTATCTGTACCAAAAACTCACTCGCTCTATCTCTAAAATATGCTAATAGTTCTTGTTTGTTACCCTTGATGCTTTTATCTATATTCATTTTTTGCTTTGTCGTCTTAGATACTTAATTTTTTCTTCTACTACTTTCAAAATTTCCAGTCCGTTATCTTCGTATAATAATTGATAAGTTATTTTGTCGCTCAAATAACGAAGCTTTAATTCGGATTTGTCAATATTGAAAATTTTTGAAATACCGTCAATGATTTGTTCATTGGCATTTCGTTCGTTTTTTTCGATTTTGCTTAAAGTAGAAGTGTCAATATTCAATTCCGCTGCCACTTTTCTAAGTGGAAGATTAGCACTTTCTCTAAGTTCTCGGATATATTCCCCGAATGATATTTTTTCTACCGTTGACATTTTTTGCTTTGGCATAATTTGTCCAAAAATAATCAAATCTTTTTGACTGCCGAAATTTTTAGTCGAGTTTTATATTTGGGTGGTGGTCTAAGGTGCGTTGGCAAGATAGCAGTACTTTTCTAAACTTCCGTCTGTGCGTCGGGCTTTGTGCAGCTTGCAAATGTGCGACAATATTCAGTGTGTTATTGAAGTTTTTTGTGTGTAATTTGAATGTTACGGTCTGTCGATAGTGGTTACAGATAACACCTCTATTTCCAAATACAATTTATTTTTATATACATCTCTTCTTATACTTATAAAGAATATTAGTGTAGTTGCATACATCTTTGATTATTTATTTAGCTATATATTTAGTTCTTTAATTTATTATCAAAATTTATAAAATAAGAATTTCGAAAAAAAGTTATTTAATATTCTCTTTAATTATCCCATTTTCAGAAAAACTAAATGTTCTGTTATCGAAGATCGATTTCATAATCAGCCACACCTCGTCAACTAAAGTAAGCTTTAAACTTTTACTTAAATCTTTTTCAGTTAATCTACCTGTAAAAATTATTTCATCTATCTTAAAAGATTCATTTGTCCTCATGTTTAATAAAGTGCTGTTAAAAGTATCATGCTTCTTTGTTATTATTTCATACATTTTATTTTTTTGGCTTACTTCTATTCGAAAATCATTTAGGTACTTTATAAATGGTAAAGAACTTCCTTCTTCATTTATTATATAGAAATCATAATAATCTAAATAATCGATTTCATCTTTAATTTCTATTGTTCGGTTCTCGCCAATATCAATCTTTATAATTTCCGCTCGCTTCCTTAAAATACCTACATGAATATCCAAATCTGCTATTTCAATTTGTTTGGGATTCTCAGCAAAATCTTTTTCTTCAATCTCTCCTAATTCTACTAGTCCGATATTGCATGCTTTCGCTTGAGCTACTGCATCTTTGGTAAAACCAAATCTTGAAACTATAATTCCTTTTTCTATTCCACTATCTCTAATAGTTTCTGATAATTTCATTACAGGGTCTTTATTCACTTTATTCTTGCGATATTTACATTCAATTGCTGTTCGTGTAGTATGAATTCCATTTGTTTGCGCAGTTAAAACGTCTATCTGATGTTTAACACCTGAACTTCCAGTTACTTTGAAGTTTGAGCCATATCCAACAATTGTAACTCCATAGTCTTTGCCTAAAGTTTCATAGATATACTTGGTAATACTTTCGTATATTTTCCAGTCAAGAGTATTCATATAATCAATAAAAGCGTCTACTTATTCACAACAATGTTTAATTCCCTGATCATCTTTTCTGTATGCTCAATATCGTAATACTTATTTTTCAACAACTGAACCTTGTATTTTTGAGGCAGGTACTCGCCACATTTTGAAAAATCTAATTCATAATTTGGAAGGAACAAATTTAACTCTGTCATACCACCAGCATAATCATCCCAAGCATAAAACCACAAAACTCTAGAATTTGCTCTTATATAATTTTTGTTTATTTTACCGATTGATTTTTCTTTAATTTCACTTAATCCCGAATGTAAGTTATTAATAATTTCTTCTGCATAAATTACGCTTGTTGAAAAATTTGGGTTATGTTTTAAACTATTGTAATAACTTCTTAATAGGTGAAATTTATCAATTGAGTTTTGAGATATACCTTCGTTGCTTAACTCTTCTATTAATTGAATCAGATTTAAATTATTTTTGGTGTTATTAAACACCGCATCTTTTAAAAATTTTTCAAATTCACTTCCAATATTTTTAAGATATATAGCATAATCTTCTTGAGAATGAGTCATTCCCATAACTAGAGTTAACCTTTTCTTAATTTCTGAAACTTTTTCTAAAATCGCTTCGATTTTTGATTTCATAAAATTGTAGGTAATAGTTTTTGCGGATAGGAAGTACAAAAGCTAATGTTTAGAATAAACTCAATCTTTTGTAAAATCCTTATTGTTCGATTGCCTATCTTAAAGTTGAATACGATTTTCGATTCTTAAAATATAATCTGTTTCTTTATAAAATCTATCCATTCTATTTATCTGGCTGCTTCTAAACTTTGGAAATTCACTATTTGCTATATATGCTTTTTTAAATTCAAAATTTTCAGCTTCTTCCTGTTTTTCAAAATTTGATATAGTTTCTCTAAGTTGTTCTTCAGCATCTTTAATCCATGAATTTCCTTTACTAATTCTCTGTTTTAATTCTACAAATATTACAGTTGTTTCAAACGATAAAACTCCGTCACACCTTTTAGAGTCTTTTCCATCAGCTCTTTTTATTTCTACACAATTATCAATTGCATTAAAATTTATAGATTTTCCATCATCATTTAATACAATTGCAATCCAGTCTGAACCATTTTTTTCATCTATATAAGCAGGTTCTTTTACAGGAGGTTGTTTATCACACAATCCAAATTTTTTCTTTTGCGATGATGTTTCAGATATATTATTAAAAAACTCTATTTTCATAGTTTTTGTTGAAGTTCTAAGAGTTCTGCAAATAATTCATTAGTGTCTTCTATTTCTTGGTTTAAAGAGTTTTCATCTGATGGCAGTCCATTATAATTGTCTAATTTTTTAATTGTGCCATCTTTTTCATTCATTTCATATATTACAAGAGAATTATTAGAGATTATTGATTCATTTCTAATGATACTATTAAGTGAATCTTTAATTTTTTGATAATTTTTATTATTAAAAATATCTCCTGCTTTCACAACTAATGAAAAATGATTAATTAGATATGGGCTGTGTGTAGTTAAAATTAGTTTGTTTTCAAGGTTGTAATTATTGAATTCCAAAAGACTATTAAGCATTTTCTTTTGAGAAATTGGAAATAAATTTTGTTCAGGTTCTTCAACAATATTAATAAAACAAGTTTTATTGAATTTTGATGATAGGGCAGATACAGCTGCTCTTCTTTGCTCATCTGTTAAATTAATATTGGAATAAATTTCTGAAATTGATTTCTTAAATCTTTCTATTTCATTGCTGCTCATTAAATCCAAATTAGATTCAGTTCTTGTTTTAATTCCTGTTGATAGATATTGTGAAACAATGTATAATGGAACTAAAGACTGAAATCCACTTGAAGATTCTGTTAATCGTACTTTGTAATCAATCCCCTTAATATTTAAAATATCATTTAACTTATCATATTCTAAGTCGACATTATTTATAGGTAATTTTATGCTTCCTTTTATATTATCCTTTGCATTATCAAATTCTGTTAAAAATTCTTTAAGAGAATCAGAGGACAGTTTTAATTCATTCGGACTTTTTACATACGAAATAAAATTTCTTTCTGCAGGAACATACATGATTTGTGGTAAAGAATAGTTGTTGCTTTCAATTTCATATGTATTTAATACATCATCTTTAAAAATTATACGATAAGCTTTACCTTCATATTCTATTTCAGAAATGGTTTTACCATCCTTTTTTAATAGATAGTTTTCTAAACGATGGTAATTTAAAAATTGATTTTTCAATTTGTTTTTTCTTGAAAACCATTTATTATCATAATCTCCCCTCACTAAGGCTTTTTCAATCCAAGTAAAAGTAGAAATAAGTTTGGCAATTGTACTTTTACCACTTCCTTGATTACCAATGAATACTGTAATTTTATTTATGTCGATCCATCCATCATTTTCTAGATTCCCTTCTTTAATTGGACCGAAATTCTTTATTTTAATTCTATTCATTGTAATTTCTTTATTAAAAATTCCCAATTCAAAAATACTAAATTTAAATGGATTATTATGATCTAGTTAGTTGTGTTTTTGGATATCGCGCAACGGCTATGTTGCTTTGCAAAGTTTCATCTGGAAGCTTGTTTGAGTGAATTTTACAAAATCGCATGGTACGAAGTCCGTGTAGCAGGTCTTTGTATATCTTAATCATTAAAGAAAATAACAACTTTTCACCATTCCCTATTCCCTTTTTTCTATATCCCATTAACAACGAGTAAGAGGGCGGTTGTTTAATAAATATTTTTAACAAATATTTGTAAGTACTTTTATCTGCTTGGACTATAAAATAATTCCAATTTACTACCACTGCTGTACCACTAAATACAAATTGTCTGATTTTTCTAATATAGATTATCCATTCATCAAAATTTAGTTCAAAGAATCTTTAATGCTTTTAAAGTTTGCCAACGTACTTTCTATATTTTCTATAATGTCATCAATAAGAGTTTCTGGATTCGGTAGATTTTCGAGATCAATTAAACTATCATCTTTAAGCCAAAATATGTCTAAATTAGTTTTATCTCTCTCAATAATTTCATCATAAGAATATTTTCTCCAACGACCTTTTTGACTTTCTGTTGACCATGTTTCAGTACGTTTCTTTTCTGAACCGATATTATAACAATCGATAAACTCTTGTAAATGTTTAAACGCAATTTGATTGTTTTTTGGAGTATGGTGAACATTAGTTCTATAATCATAAAACCATACTTCAGATGTTCCTTTCTTTTTTACATTTTTCTTTTTTTCAAAAAATAAAACATTTGATTTGACACCTTGTGCATAAAATATACCTGTTGGTAATCTTAATATTGTATGTAAATTAACCTCATCAAGCATTTTCTTACGAATGATTTCACCAGCTCCTCCTTCAAAAAGAACGCTATCGGGCAATACTACCGCAGCTCTTCCATTTTCTTCTAGCATTGATACAATGTGTTGAAGAAAAGCCAATTGTTTATTACCTGTTGTAACCCAAAAATCTTCACGTAAAAAATATCCATCTTTCAGTGCTTGGCTCTTATCTGTTGTTGGAATATCGCTACTACTTCTGCCAAAAGGTGGATTTGCTAGTACAATTTTTACCCTTGGTATTTCTTTACCAACTTTTTGTGGATTTAAACTATCAGAAACTTGTATGTCTGGTGTTTTTTTTAAGTCGCCAATTCCATGCAAATATAGATTCATTAAACATAACCTCGCCGTTGCCTTTTCTATTTCCCAACCATGAAATGTTTCAAATTTCAGAAAATTTTCTTTTTCCTCAGTTAACTTATTATTTTCACGTATATAGTTTAGTGCACCTAAGAAGAAACCTCCTGTACCGCATGATGGATCTGCAATTGTTTCCATTGGTAAAGGCTTTATACATTCGACCATTGCCTGTATAACGGGTCTTGGTGTAAAATACTGACCAGCTCCGCTATTTTCTGCATTTTTTTGAAGCAATGATTCATAGATTTCTCCTTTAATATCTGCATTTGTAGAAGACCAATTTTCTTCATCAATTAAGAGTAGTAATTTTTTAAGCTTTACAGAATCATGAATTTTATTTTGTGCACCAGCAAATATTTTTTCAAGCATCCCGCCAGATTCAGCCAATGTTTTTAATATTTCTTCATACTGTTCAAGCAATTCTCCCCTAGAATTAGCCACTAATTTTTTCCAGTCACAAATTTCAGGCAGATTATACTTTGTTGTGTTTTCATCTGCCATTTTAAGGAAAAGCAAATATGTTAATTGTTCAAGATAGTCATTGTATCCCAAACCGTCATCACGTAACGTATCACAAAATGACCAAATCTTAGCTATTAAATTATTTGTTGACATATTTTTAAATTTCTGAAATTATTTTCTCTTTGTCTAAATCAAAATGAATATAAGAAAAAGGAAGGTTAATAAATTTTTTAATGTGAGTTATGTATTCTTGTAATTCTATTGATGGCTCTACATGTGATACTAATACAATGCTTTCCGCTTCATTTACATTAGGGTATAGACAATACTCAAGTAACTGCCCTAAACCTTCTCTTATTGATGAACGCAAACTATTATATGTTTTTATTTCATAAAAAACGAAACCAGTAGGTGTTTTTCTGGTTATATCTATTCGCGATGCTCCATATGCTGTACATTCTCTTTTAACTGCATTTCTGCCATATTCGTTTTGTAAAAATTTTAGAAACTTTTTTTGAAGAATATTATGTTTGAGTTCTAATTCAATATCTCTTCTGTTTCCCTTTCTTTTCCCTTTTGATTCAAGTTCAGCTTCCTCACTACCTGAATCATCAAATGAAAAATTAGTTTGTATGTTTTCTATAATTTTTGTACTGATTTCATTTTTTAAATCCATCAATAAATATCTATTTGACGGAATTTCATTTTGATTATCAACTAGAATCAAATCATTAAGGATTTCATTTATTTGTGACGCTTTAAATTTTACATTAAATAACTGTTCTGCTCCTTCCTGAATCCATGTATCTAATTGTTTTGAATCTAGGCTAAGGTTATACAAATCTAATTTCATATCATCATACCACCCTTTATTTTTGTAATGAGTCAGCACTTCTTCAGACTCTTCGGAATTCACAACCTCAACATCTTTTAAAGTTGTTACCCAATAGCTTTGATTCGAATCAGAATCTCTTGTGTATAATAAAAGGTCAAAAAGTTTAGCTTCATACTTAGTTCTGAATTTATGGATAGGCTCTAAAAAACCATATTTATAACCATCAATTATTTTGTCTCCATCAAAAAGCCATTCCTCATGCCCAAATCCATACTCTTTTTCAAAACTAGGATAATTAGATTTACCAGAAAGTCCAGATGGCTTTATCCAACCATTAGTATTCCAAGTTATTCTGCATATTTTAGATTCCTTAGACAAAATTTTCTTCAAATGATCATGATGAGATAAATTTTGTTTTATGTATGCTTTACTCTCCTCAATAAGCTTATTCCAATTATATTCATCTATATTTTCAAATGAAATTTTTGGCCAATCCCATTTTACAATCTCCTTATATTCTTGTAATAATTTAATTTTATAATCTGGTAATTTCTTGGTAGTTTCAAAATAACCATCCAGTTTATAACTAATGAAATTATTAGAACCGTTAACCTCCACATTAAAAAAAATGTCTTTATCCTCACCACTGTAAATCCTTGGCCAAAAATAAGGTTTTATTTTAGCTACATGACCATTTAACCAATTACCATCCTTCCGAAGTTTAAAACCATCAATTAAAAGTTGTTCTGCCCAATATTTGGCTTTTGCAATTATTGGATATAATTTTTGTCCATAATATTTATGTTCAGAATTAGCCGTTCTATAATCTGTGTTAACTATTGAACTGTAAAAAGCTAATTCTTCTTTTGTAAAAAAGTTATATCCTCCTTCATAGTATCTAATTTCAAAACCTAAGTCTCCAATATATTTTCTAACTGAATCATTAGATTGAAAATCAAGTTCCTCATTAGTAGCTAATTGATAAGCTAATCTAATTAAGTATTTGAACTGATATTCCTTATCATTCACTATCACATAATATTGACACCAAACAAATTTTTTAGGAATACCTTGTTCATCAATTATTGAAGCAGCTTCTTTAATGTGCAAGTTATTAATTATCTCTATGTTCATCATTGAGTAGGATTTACGATTCTATTGAATAATCTCCTAATTGAATTATAAAAAAGCTGATTTTCACAATTAGCTAAATACTCAAATAATGGACCTTTAATTATATTTGCCTGTTCATACCATTTTCGTCTAAATCTTGTACCTAATCTCTGTAATTCACTTTTTATAGTTTCAATATTATTTAAATCAATATTATCTTCAATACAGTCAGCTACAAAATCTTTGAGCCAAGTTTCATAACTAGGAATTATAAAATCTACAAGATATCTTTTTTTAATATTAAAAATATCGTCCCAATTTTTAGTACTATCATTATCAGGATTTAAAGTAATTGACCATTTACCATCAGGGTTTTCATTGTCTGTTTGTGGTATTATACAATTTTCAAAATTTATTGTTACAGCTATATGATGTGTATATGGATATATAAATGCTCGTCTATTTCCATTTGGTAAATAAAGTACATCTTTCGAACCTTTATTTTTTGAATTACAATCATGACACATTGGTGCCAAATTTTTGGGATTAATAGTTACTAACGGATAAATTGCTTTTGGTGCTAAATGATCATAATCCTCTCTATAAGTTTTATGCAATGGATGTATTCCGCAAAAAGGACAAACTTTATACTCAAGAGAATTATAAATAAGTTCATAATGATCCTTAATATTCCATCGATCATATTTAACACAAGTGAATAAAAAATCTGCTAAATCTTTAAATGTATTATTTCCAATCAGATTTTCAATACTTGTAGTTTTAAATATTTCGCAATTAATGCTGTTATTTGTAAATAAATTTGAAATATCTTGAGAATCAGATAAAACTGTTAAAAATTGATTTTTTGAAACTTCAGGAAGAAATTTGAATGTATTGAAAAAAGATTCGAATTTCATCAATAGTTTTGGGGATTCTCTTAAAATATCAACAAAATCAGGTTGAAAATAATCTGCCAAATTAAAGTTACTATTTTCATCAGCTTCTTGTATAGAATTTACAAATTGAATCAAGTAATCATTAAGATGACCTAAAGAGTGATTTTCAGGGTATGTATATTGAAATAACATATTGTCTTATTTATTTTCAAGCATATCTAATCGTCTATAAAGAGTCATAATTTTAGGAGAATCTCCTAATTTATTTATTCCTTCTTCTATTTCTTTAGGATCTTCACTTTTAAGAAGTTTCTCTATGAATTGAGCGGAATCTTCCGACATAGAATCGTCTAAATCAAAAGCCATTTTTAAAACATGATTAAATGAAGCACCAAATGTTTCTAGTTTAGGAAATTCAACTTCAATCTCATCTTTAGATTTTCTTTTAAAAATATAAACAAACTCTTTAGATGTATCAGAAATAATAAAAGGAGAGTGAGATGTAATAAACAGGTCTTGTTTCCTTCCTTCTGTTATTGAATTTATCTTGCTAATAAATAATCTTCTCCACTTTGGATTGAAATGTGTTTCTGGTTCATCAAGAAGAAAAAGGGCATTTTCATCTTTAATCATCAAAATTGTACCGAGAACATTAAAAAATTGATGCTCCCCATCACTTAAACTCAAATAATCAACTGTTTGTCCGTTAGTCAATTTTAATTTTAATTCAGAATATTTAAGGACTTTATCTTTGTCAGGTACTTCAGGCATTTTTGCAGTTAGCTTTCTTTGTGCTCTCTGTGACTCAATGTTTTTTCTAGTTGCTTTATCTACGATTAAATTATTTAAAATTTCAAACTTGTAAAGTGCACTATATAAATTATAAGGTGTTTCAAAAAAGTAAGCTAAAGCTTCTTTTGATGCACCATCTAATAAAAAATCAAAGGTGTATTTATTCTCTTTTATTGAATAATCATAACAGGTAGATGATTTTTTTAATTCCTCCAGCCATTTTTTTAACTCTTTCGTAAGTATTACTCCAGTTTCCCCTGAAGGAGACTCTATTTTAGGAGCTGCCGATTGTTTAGTTTGAATAATAATTTGAAAACTTTTTATTTTTTGAATATTAAGTTCCGTTTTAACTTTGGTTAGAGAATTATCGATATTTGCATTTTCTTTGTCAATATCAAAAACTAGATTGCTTATTGCAATACCTAGGTTAGTATTGTAATCCATAAAATAGAACCTTGGTTCGTAATCAGCCTCTATACTATCACCAAAAGCACGAGTAGCTACAAAATCAGCATAAATATCATAATAGGAGAGGAATGGATTACTTATAGTTTCATTGGCACCCGATGTATATCCAATTATTTTTGAAGGCAAATAAATTTCTAAATTGTTAGAATTAACAGAAATTTCATTATTCTCCTTTGATATTTTAATTTTTGGAAGTTTGTCCTTATAATTAATATACGAAACATCTACATTTATCTCACTTTGGTCAATCGTTAGAATATAACTCATTTCGAAAAGTGCAGGAGAAGTTACCTTTTTGATTGGATTGGTAGTTCTGTAGCAATTATCTAGATATAAAAATATTTCGGCTATTGTTTCAAGTAATTGAGATTTACCCGAACCGTTAATACCGATAAAACAATTTGTATTAATAGAATTATCTCCATTACTAGGAAAATTTAATGATAAACCATTCATCAATGGTCTGTGCTTAATATTCAAAATATTTATGGAAGTTAATTTCATTTTAGTACTTGGTATTTGATTGTTTCAACATTTTTATCAAAAAAAGATTTTAATTTATCCCCTTTCTCAAGAAGTGTGAATAATTGCTTCTTTATTTCATTATAAGGCAAATTAGTCTTAGCCTTTAATTCCTCGTAATTAAATTCCTCATAATTAAATTCGCTTTCAATTATTTCAATTAAGGATTTGCCCATACTTAGTACTTTTTTTGGTGTTTGCTTTCTGTGTTTTCTTAATTTTTCTAATCTATTTTTTTTCTCAGATTCAATTCTTGTTAGTAGTTCCGTAATTGGTTTATCATCAAAATTTTGACTAACTAATTTACCTTCAAATGCCATTTTTAAAATTGATTTTTTTAAAATTTCAGATTTACTAAGGCTATTATTTATTGTTTCTTCAAGATTATCAATTAATGAAAAAGACTTTTCTAGTTCCGAAACAATTTTTTCCTGTTCTGTTAAGTCACATAATGGAAAAACAAATTTTTCAATAGAAGATATACCTATATTAGCTTGTGTTGTCTGTACAATGTATTTTTGTATTTCACTTTTTAAAACTGGTGAAAGTGTATATAAATACAAATACTTTACATTAATTAAATGCGGAATTGTTTTGATAATTGCACAAGAATATGATATTAAAAATTTCTTATCTGTATTTACCAAAACATTTTTTCCTATTGTTCCATATCTAGGGAAAATAATATCATTTAATTCTGGCTTTATTTTCTTCGATAATTCAAGATAGTCTTCCTCAGAAATCAACTTCGTATTTGAGAAATCTAAAGTTCCATTTTCATTAATATTTCCAGTAGATAAATAAGGAATCCCATTATTTTGATTTTTAGGCATCTTATGATTAATATCTCCAACTTTATAAACAACATCGCCAATTCTTGTCCACAACCAATTATTGGGTAGAGTCTTATAATTGCTTACTGATTGCTTATCAACTGCAAAACTCTCCTTAGGCTTTAATGGTTTAGTTGGTTTCTTATCTAATTTACCTAAATCACTCCAATGTTGACAATTAACTTTCCATCTGTTTAATTCCTCTTCATAAAATCGCAATTTTTCTGCTTTTATTGTTTCTAATAATTTTTTTGCAGGCTTTATATTATTTTCATTTCTCCAAAACTCACTTAATTTTCCATCAAATGCATGCTTTAGTAAAGTTTGTCGATATACATTGAGTTGATTTTGAATAAGCTTTAAATTAATTATTTCATTTTCTAATTCACTGAAAATTCCCTCAATTTTTAAAGAGATCCTAATTTGCTCATTTAATGGTGGCACAGGAATTTTTATTGCCGATAAATTTCCCCTTGAGATTCTTTTTCTAGTTGTACCTGTTTTTAAATCTTCAATTAGCTTTCTTATAACTGGAGAATTAATAAAATGTGTAAGATATCTATTATCAACACCATTTTGTTCAGTTCTAATTATAGCTACATCAACAACAGTTACATACTTTTCTTCTTCTGAATAAGGAAAAACACAAGCTCTTCCTAATGGATCTGGCATCCTAGCTACCAGAATATCACCTTTTTTTAAGAAAGTACAGTTAAGTTCTACAGCTCTGTCTTTAGTCATATATCTGTCTGAACGATTTCTAAAAAAACCATCCCCTATATCTGCTAGTTGAATTAATCTAACTTCTCCATTTGGATTTTGGTCTTTAGTTTCAATCCAATCACCATCTTTAAATATACCATTCTTACCATCAATCAATTCATCAATTGTAGCAACTGTCCATCCTTTAGGTAGATTATATTTCTCTTGTTGTTCTTTCATTGTTAATTCTTTCCAAAGGCATTAAACAATAGTAAAATGCCTGTAGGTTACTCTTTTTAAATTTGTTTAGTTTGCTATATGTGTATCTTCATGATAAAGTCTTTTGTTTCTAATGGCGTTCCAATGAATCAATAAACCTTATAATATTTATTTAGGTTTGTTAATATTTGATAAATTACGACACTTTATCTTCTGTTGCTTTGGCATTGTGTGTTGAGTTTGTCAATTGTAAAATTACGATTACCTAATGTTAAATTATTAAGTTCTCCAAACTTTATACCGCACTGTGCTAAAGTATAGCAATCTCGCCATTATTTTATATAATTTACTTTGTTAAAATGTCTAATTTTAAAAATCAAATCTCTTTTGAAGTTAATATCTTTACAAATACAAAAGAGCTTCTGCAATTTTGTTAGGAAATTTTAAAGATTAGATCTATTCTTACTTTTTATAAAATGATTTATCATTATTGCAGATTTGTTGAATAGTAATCATAAAGATTTTTATGTTCGCAGATGCGTCTACGGTTCAATTTCATATTATTTGTACTTCAGAAAAGTATTACATGATATTTTATATAGAATCAAAGTCTTTTATAATCGCTCTCATCAATTTTTCTGCGTTAACTCCAAGTTTCTTATTACTTAAACCTAAATCTTTTCTCATATGCTTCAGTACGTTTGTTAATTTACGTATATGTTCAGCCGATTGATTCGGGTCATTACTATCGAATGTGTACAAGTATTGCATATAATCACCAAATGCATTTACAACGTTAGGTGGTGCAAATAGAATGTTTTTTTTATAAAATTCAAACAACCTACTTATATTAAAAGGTTTTTTTTGAGTTTTTTCGCCGGCAAATAAATCAATTATTATATTCACAAAATCTTGATAAGCTTGCCTCCTTTCTTTTGCATTTTCGTTGGATAGTTCTCGTTTCTTATCTAAATACCTTTTAAGTAAAAATCCTACACCAGCACCCAATAAAGGGAGTAAAATAGTTAGGAAGACTTCTATTGTTTTTTCACCCATAGCAGCTTATTTCAATATCAAATTAATTATGCAATTTATAGTCGTTAATATTATTTATAATTCAGGTGAATATTTCTGCAACATTTGTAATATAAAATTTTCTAATTCATTAATATAAATAATTCCATCTGGGGAGTCTTTAAAAACTGACCAACATAGTTCAAACGCCTCAGCTTTGCTAGTACCGAGATTTAATTCATTCATCTTATCAAATAAACAATGATTATCTGAATATTGTATGTGGTATTCTAATGTTGAATTTGGATTTGATTCTAAATATTTTTCAGTTAAAAAAAGTTCTGGACTTTTATTAGAATATAGAAAATGAAGATTATCATCGAACGGATACTTGCTTTTCATATCTCCATCGAGAATACAAGCATAGCCAGTTTTTATTTTTTTTAAGGGATATGTCTCTTTATGTACGGTAAAATAGTTATGAGTTTTAGCCGCACTACCGCTCACAATAACATTGACTAAATCTTTTGTATTAGTCAAATTATGAATAGTTTGTAAGTTATGTAGAATCTTACTTATTATTTTATTAGCAATATCGTCTTCACAATATAAATCAATTAAAGGGTAAGATTCTGAATCCATTTTAGATAATGCAGCATTTACACTAATGTTTTGAATACATTTAAAATTACCATGATAATCTTTTTCGAGAAAAACACGAGAAGTATCTGGTAAACTTGATAAAATTGTTTGAGAATGTGAAGTTAAAATAAACTGCTTATTATCATTTAAAGAGATATTATAAAGAACTTCTATTAGTTTTCGTTGTACTTTAGGATGCAAACCAATTTCAATTTCATCTATAAGAATTAAAGAATCTTTATTAGCTTCCACAATATCGATAATGATTTTTGCTAAAACTTCCTCTCCTGTTGCAGCATTGTAACTAGAATATTCATTTAAATTTTTGTATTTAAAAATATCTTTATCTTGATAAGTAGCCAACTTATTTAATGTAAATTTCTCCTCTAAGATATAAGATATATATTCTTCAATTATTGCAGAATTAGTAGGTGAAATTTGTACCCCAACTGATGTTTTTGATCTGTTAAAAATTACTTTACTGAAATTTCTAGCAGGTAATATTCTATCTAAATCAATAAATACCACATCTCTGAAATCAAATTGCGATTCCTTTTTTCCAATTCCATTCCATTTTTTTGTGGTTTTTTTTCTTTGTCCCCTTTTTCTTTCAATTTTATTCCCAATTTTGTAGGTAATATGATAAGTCCAGTCTTCTTTCTGGATATCTTTACTAGTAAATTGCATGAGTGAACTCCATGTATGTCTTTCTAAATTTCCATTTTGAGAGTTTCGTTTTATAAAATTAAAATGACTACAAGCAATCGACATAAGGATTGTGGATTTTCCAGATCTATTTGTTCCAGAAATTACCGATATTGGATGATTAAAATTTACTTTTAACGATTTAATATGTCGAAAAGGTTCGAATTCAATAACTTTTAGGAATTTAGGGTACACTTTTTCTTTTGTTAGATCTAAAGCGTTTACAAAATCTCTATCTCTGTTTGGATTTATTTTTTTTCTGGTCATACATTTCTACAATTTTTAAATTATAGTTTATCTTAATACTGTAATTACTCATTGCTGAGTTATTATTTTGCTAAATACTTAATTACAAAAATATTTTATGAAGTTTGTATAAACATACAAATTATTCTTAAACGTTAAAATTTATTTTAACAAAAAACCAAACATAATATATGCTTGGTTTTTTAATACTGAGAAATCTAGTAGTTATTTTTTGCCAATTTCTTCTAAACATATTTTTAAAGCATAGTCGCCACCTCCGGTTTCCAGAAGGATAACTTTACCAACTCCTGCTTTACCGTTTTCATTTTATATTTTTTATTGTTTTTCAAAAGTGTTAAAATGGTAAATTAAGGGGCGCATATTTTTGTAGTGGCGAAAAGAAAAGCGAGGACTGAGATACACATTTTTATTTTATAATTTTAAAATTAAAATGATGTTTAAAAAAAACAAGCAAACATCGAGAGAAGTCATAACCAACCATTATAGAAATACTTTGTTGGCAGCAGTATTTCTTTATTTAAGCCGTCCGCCATTGTCTAAAAATTCTATACATTGGTTATATACGCTGTAAATCTCATCTACAAGTTTTGGTAAAATTATTTGCTCGTTCAATGATATAAATTTGAATTCATTAATTATGTATGCTTTAAATACATAAGTCACTTCATTTATATCTTCCGAAGACAAAAAAACTGTTTTGAGTGGTATTATATTTCCTGCAATCGCCTTGTTTAGGAATAAGTCAAGTTTCTCGTCAAAATGCTCTATGTAGTTTCTAAAAGTTCTTTTGCTTAATTCTTTATTATCGTCAATTTTAAAAGCCTCTCTTAGTTTTTCGGCTCGAAGCCTGTGAATGAGTTTTTTTGAATTTTTTTGATCAACAGGAGGAAAAAAAAACTTTGAGATTATGCCAGCTTGATTTACTATATTTTCAGCAAGGTCAACTGCGACAATTTTATTTTTATTTTCGTCTAAAACTAATTCATTCAGAGCTTCCCAAACTTCTATTGCGTTAAGCGAAGCTGTTTTAATACACTCTAAATAAAAAACTTCATAAGGAGGCCAGATTTTAATTTGCTCTTGACCTTCAAACAATATAGGATCATTTGTTTTTGATTTAGTCATGCACTACGATTTTGTTTAAGAAGCCGAACTCTTCTGTACTGTTTAGTAATCTCTCTTCAAAAATCTTATTTCTTTTGAACAGTTATTATATTACTTGTATAATTTCTTTTACAAAATGTTACAAATATTTATTTGAGTTATATGTCTTTATTCTTCGATCTTAAATTTTTCAAAGTCAAAATCAAAATTGAATAATTCTTTTGGAGGAATATTTAAAGCAGACGCAAGTTTCAAAATAGTTTCAATTGTTGGATTTCCCTCACCTTGTTCATACTTGTTGTAATTACTTGGATCAAATGACGAGACTTTTGACATATCAGCTGCATGTTTATACTTATTTTCCCTTAACTCCGTAAGATTCTTTGAAAACGCGATCATAAATTTCGATAATACTTCTTTACTATTCATTAATAAATGATTTTATGCAATTTTTCACTTTTATAAAAATAAATCATGGTGATATATAACCATTGTTGAATTTTTTATATATATTTGTCTTTCTAATTACATAAGAAATGTAATTTTGCAATACTTTAAAAAAATATTAAGCTATTGCTTAGAGTCTCGATTTGAAAACTGGTAATTTTTAAGGAACGAGATGATAAGTAGATTAGCTCACGACCATGGCGTGAGCTTAACTTATCTGTTCCTCGGTATACCAGTACCTCAAATCGGATTTGTTGAGTTTCACGCCTTTTTATATGCTTTTTACTCAACCTTTTGCCGGTTATGGTGCTGTGTACAGGCACTAATATTTAAAAGAATTTATTTTTTGTAGTCGTTTAACCTTTAAACTAAAATTTCATACCTCGTTTTGCGTATTGGTACATCAAACCTGAAGGTTCACAGCTTCCAAGCTGTAAGATATAGTCTAAACGTAAAACAGAATGTTCTATATCGTAAAAGAAGTTGCACTAAGGATTTTTTAATTGAAAACCGAATAGCGTGTTCACACAAATCTAAGCGCCATTAGTGAAACCGCAAGGTTCTTGGCTTCTAAACTGTAAGATAGTATCTGGACGTAAAAACAATGTTCCATATCGTAATAGAAGTTACATTAGAGATTTTTAACTGAAAACATGTATGTACTGTGAACAAGCGGTATGATGTTTTGATCAGCCTGTCCCGAGTATCGGGAAGCGTCGAAACACTGCATGAAGCGTAAACAGATCGGGGTGTAAAACACCGTTTCGATCTGGTAGCTTCAAAAGTGAATTTCGACCGATTAAAAGATCGCCGCAAAAAAGACTTTTGGTTCTTTTAGTCATAAAAGAATAGAAATAAGTTGTTCAATTTTGAAGCATTTCGCCAAAAAGTCAAGACCGAAAATTTTTCGGTTTGGCAGCGGTGAGGATACTAAATAGATACTATATGGCAAAGGCTACTATAGAGCGTAAATCACATTTTCGGAAAAAACGTTCAAAAACAGAAGATTATTCTAAATTTTTCAATTTAGTCCAGAAAAACAGAAAATTCAAAAACGGAAAAATCGGGGTTTTAAGAGGTAAAAACAGCTAAATATAATGAATTAAAAACAAACGGTGACAACACCGTTTGCAAAACAGTCTATTTATTAGAATCAGAAAACGACATTAGTTTTTCAGCGAGTGTCGAAAATGTTGAAATCGCAGATTCACGGCTTCCAAACTAGCAAATAAAAGATTGGACGTAAAGTTCCGTAAAAAGAAATGCTGTTTGAGAACTTGTTCGAAATCGAAGATTCATGAATACGTTATTATAAAATAGCGAGGAATGAATAATTTATTTCTTTTAGGAAATGAAACATATTTTGACCGTTGAAAAGCTGAAGTCTTGATTTTTTGGTTCGTTTTTGAAACCTTTAGGTTCATGAATACCTACGTTTAAAAATAGAAAAGAATGAATAATCAAGACAAATCGAAGATTCACAGCTTCCAAGCCGTAAAATAATTCTTGGATGTAAAATGAACAATAGAAAATTAAAAACTGGATGCGATGCTGCATCGG